>ERZ779851.276-NODE-276-length-52276-cov-5.480937_pt1 | contig 52276 bp, 47 predicted proteins | sample MGYA00511094_ERZ779851 | MGnify/ENA primary metagenome ERZ779851 (study PRJEB29588, sample SAMEA2155512) | human gut metagenome | biome: human gut; feature: human-associated habitat; material: faeces | place: Denmark | collected 2008/2010 ...
GCCTCAAGATCTCGCGCCGCAACTTCGCGGACAAGGACAGGGAGATGACGATGGACGAATACAACCGCCTATTAAAGGTCGCAAGGCGGAAGAGCGAACGGCTGTATCTGCTAATGCAGACGGCGTGCTCCTGTGGCCTTCGCGTGTCCGAAATTCGGTTCATCACGTGTGAGGCGGTGGAGGAGCGCAAGGCGATGATCGCATTAAAGGGCAAGATACGCGTCGTTTTACTTCCCGGCAAGCTGTGCAAAATGCTAAAGAAGTACGCAAAAAAGAACAACATAAAAAGCGGCCCGGTGTTCATCACAAGAACAGGGAGGCCGCTCGACAGGTTCTATATCTGGCGTTCGATGAAGGCGCTTTGCAAAGAGGCTCACGTTTCGGAGAAGAAGGTGTTTCTGCATAACCTCCGCCATCTTTTCGCGAGGACGTATTACAATGTGCATAAGGACCTCTTGCGCCTTTCCGAGCTCCTCGGCCACTCGAGCATCAACACCACGCGCATTTACACAATGGAATCAAGTGACCTCCACCGCGCGCAGATGGAAATCCTCGGCTTTTTGCGGGAATAAAAAAAGAACCACATAATATACATTCTGTGGTCTTTAAAATGGTATCAGTCCAAAACAGACTACAGTTATTATAACACTTATGGCAAACTATGTCAATATTTAGCGCAAAAATTATATTTTTGCATGGTTTTAAGACCGATGATGAAAAGTTGCTTTCATCGGTCTTCTTTTCGTGGCGTTTTTGAGAACTTTTTTCACCAAAGCTAAAGCGTTTTTTAATGCTTTAGCTTATTTTTGTCTCCACACCTACCACAGAATGTATATTCTGTGGTAAAAATTAATTTTTAGGAGGAAGAAAAAATGTTTAATAACTGTGGCGAAAAAATCAAGAATGTAGCGAAGATTCTGTGTTGGGTCGGTGTAATTGCAAGCATCATTTTATCAAGAGTAATGTTTATGAAAGCAGAAGATTCATATCTTACGGAAGATTTATTTCAGTGTTTAGGCTGGCTTTTCTCAATAGCGGGGCCGATTATATCGTTAATAAACGGATTGCTTATGTATGGGTTTGGTGAGTTAATTGAAAATACCGCATCTTCAGATACCTATACAAAAAGCGTATGTGAAATCCCGGCAAACAGCGCTAGCGCAAATGAAACTGATGACAATGTCAGTGAAATAAAAAAACTTTTGGCAGACGGGACAATTTCGGAAGAAGAATATAATAAATTAGCTTCGAAAAAAGAAGGGTGATGAAAATGCAAGAGATAAGAGCAAAAAGGCCAATAATTGTTTTGACATGGATTGCACTGCTGACTTATTTGATATATGATTGTATATACTGCTATTCTCTTCTGAGGAGCGAATTTTATTTTATAAATTTTGTATATTTCGCTCTTAACTTGTTACCTTTAGCACCGCCGGTAATATTTTTAATATATATGCATAATATCAATTTTAGAAAAAAACATTTATTTACAGTGTTTTTTGTTTTACTTTTGGTGTTAATGGTATTTACATTAATTTGGAACGGTATTGTTATAGGCTTTCATAATTATGAAGGATGGATAGACGCGATTACAATATTTTTGACCGGCGTCAGATATAAAACATACAATTATACTTTGGTCGATATATTCCTAATGGTAACCACAATACTTGCTAAATATTTAATTCTTGCAGCATTGTTTTCTGTGGCAAACGGAAATACTAACAGAAAACTTTCGGTATACACGTTGAGTGGAGTCATCTTATCATTAATATACCGTACAATATATAGTGGTGTGTATATATATTATATTATCTACTTCTTGGACCTTTTCTCGTACGCTATTTTCCTCACTGCACTTTTACTTTTCTGTCTCAGCAACAGAACTCCGAACCTCGTTCTGCGGGGAAAAAAGAAAAATGGAACGCTGACCGTAAAGGAAGAACTTGAGCTGATAAACGAAGATTGCGAGCTCGGATATATCAGCGAGGACGAGCAAAAAGCCAGACGAACGGAAGTTTTGGCAAGGCTATAAATAAAAGCAAAAGACTCTGTAATCGTTACAGAGTCTTTTGCTTGCGCAATCGGGATGTCGAGGACGCCATCCCCTACGGTGCGTAGGTGGAGCGTGTGAAATTGTAGGGTTCTCACGTCCCCGACGAACCGGTGAAAAACAATCCCTCAGTCATTTTCGTTGAAAATGACAGCTCCCTTTAGGCAAGGGAGCCTTTAAAAGCACTATCAAAACATCAGTGGAAGTTTAAAGCCCTCCTTGCCTAAATGAGGGAAGAATTTTCCGCAAAGAAAATTCAGGGAGGATATAATCAAAGGTAAACAAATTTAAAGCCTTCCCCCTTGGGGGCATGACTAAAAAAGAGAACAAAGTCTTTTTTTTAGTCTGGTGCGAAAAACCGTTCAAGGTTTTGTCGCACGCGCATAAAACCGCAAAGGCGGTTTTATGCTGTCAGCGTAAGCTGACTGATGAGGGGAAATAATAAACCGGTCGATTCGTGAATCGACCCTACGTTGACGGAAGAATTTATTTAAACTCTGTAACGATTACAGAGTCTTTGGCTTTGGCTTTGGATTCGGGTTGTCGAGGACGCCATCCCCTACGGTACATAAACGAAGAGAGTGCAAACCACTCGGCACGTCGGGAACCGTGAGCGTCCTACAGGTGCATGGGTGGAGTGAATGTACGAAACCCGTGATACTTTGGAGCCCAGCACACGGTTATTTTGCACGCATTTTAATGCAAAACTGTGTACCATGTCATTACACTGCCTATCCGTGTTACGACACTATGCATAGTGCGTTGTTCTAAAACCCCCGTGATGAAAATCACGGGGGTTTTTATTATACTATCTGGCAGATCGCATCAATCTCGCGGAGCTCCGCCTCCGTAAAGTTGTTGTTATTGATCGCCTTAATATTATCCAGAATCTGCTCCGGTTTGGACGCGCCGATAAGCACGCTCGTCACCGCGTTATCCTTAAGCACCCAGGCAAGAGCCATCTCAGCCAGAGTCTGGCCGCGACGGCGCGCAACATCGTTAAGCTGTTTAATCTCCGACAGTCTCTCTTCCGTCAGGATCGACGCTTTTAAGAATCTGCCGTCCGTCTTTATTCTGCTGTCCTCCGGAATGCCATTAAGATAGCGGTCGGTCAGCGTGCCCTGAGCAAGAGGGCTGAATGCGATTATACCCTTTCCGCATCTCTCGGCAGTTTTCTTCAATCCGTTCTGCTCGATCGTGCGGTCAAAAATCGAATAGCGGTTCTGATTGATTACAAACGGGCAGTTCAAACGCTCCAGAATCTCCGCCGCACGCTCCATCATCTCGCCGTTGTAGTTGGACAACCCGGCATAGAGTGCCTTGCCGCTCTTCACCGCATAGTCCAGCGCACTCATCGTTTCCTCAAGCGGAGTCTCCGGATCGGGTCTGTGGTGGTAGAAAATGTCCACATAATCGATGCCCATTCTCTTCAAGCTCTGGTCAAGGCTCGCAATCAGATATTTTCTGCTGCCCCAGTTTCCGTAAGGGCCTTCCCACATATCATAGCCGGCCTTGGTGCTAATTATCATCTCGTCACGGTAGGGGAGGAAATTTTCCTTCAATATCTTACCGAAATTAATCTCCGCTCTGCCGGGTTCGGGCCCGTAGTTATTCGCGAGGTCGAAATGCGTTATTCCGTGGTCAAACGCCGTTGTGCACAGCGCCGTCATATTATCAAAAGAAGCGGTATTTCCGAAATTATGCCACAATCCGAGCGAAACTTTCGGCAATTTCAAGCCGCTCTTTCCACAGTGGGCATATTGCATTTTTGCATATCGTTTTTCACTTGCTTTGTACATTTTAAAATACCTCCTGTTTTATAATATAATGGTATCCGTCCCGATTTCTTGTTTTCGAAAAGCAAAAAGCCGAAGCAGTTTCGCTGCTTCGGCTTAATTAACATTCTCCATCCGACAGACAGCCGTTGGAAACCGTTATCCTTGATTATTTTGTGATAACAACCTGCTCGGTAGCACCGTTCCAGTTAACTGTTGCGCCAAGGCTCTCAGATATAAATCTGATAGGTGTATAGGTTCTGTCGTTCTCGATGAATGCCGGAGAGTCAAGCTCAACTTCCTTATCGTTTACGAGAGCCTTTTCAGCACCGATCGTGATAACGATTGTTACGTCGCCAGACTTAACGGTAACTTCCTGCTTCTCTTCGTTCCACTCAACTGTTGCGCCGAGCTTCTCTGCAACGAATCTTGCGGGAAGCATTGTTCTGTTCTTAACGATCTTGGGAGCAACGTCGTTAGACGCCTTCTCACCGAATACGTCAGCATCTTTCTTATCGATTGTAAGAACGAATGCCTTTTCAGCCGGAACAGTCCATACAACGACTGCCTCGCCTGTTGCTGCAGTTACATTGATCTCGCCCTTCTTGAAGGAAACGGGAACGTTTGTGATCTTGCCTTCAGCATCAACTGTGCCTGCAAGGATCGCGCCCTTTCCGTCCCACTCATAAGGAGCGGTTACCGCAGCAGTTCCTGCAACGTCTTTTCCGTCAGCCTTGATGGATACGGTAAGAGTTTCTGCATTTTCAAGCCCCTTAACAGCCTCGTCCTGCTTAGCGTTAAGCTTAACGTCTGTATCAACACCGGTCTCGATGTTCTTAGCGTCAGCCTTTGCGATTGCCGCAATTGTCTTAGAATCGATTGCAACTGTGGTGTCTCCAAGGTTAATCTCAACGTTCTCAACGTCGGAATCAGCGATTGCCTTAGCTGTGTCACCTGTAATCTTGACAGTGTCAAGATCCTTCTTGAGTCCGGAAAGGTCAATTACAAGATCCTTATCTGCGCCTGCTTTCTTAAGGTCGTCAGCTGTGATGTCCTTAACTGTTGCAGTCGAACCTGAGGTCGAAACGTCAACCTTAACGGTCTTGTCGCCTGTTACATCAACAGTTGTGGAAGAACCTGTCGAAGGCTTGCTTGTGGAGTTTCCGCCGGAAGACGGAGAACTCTTCTTCTTCAATGTGATTGTAAGAGAAGGAACAGCCGCCTCATCCTTGCTGTCAACCGACTTGTAGTTGATGGTGTAAACCTTGTTCTCACCCTCATAGATCTCGGTCTTGCCGGCCATTGTTCCGGTAAGAACATACTCGCCTACTTTAGATACCTTGAAGCCGTAAGCTGTTAACATGAACTCATCGGGGAACGCTTCAATAGCGCTTGCCTTTGTTCCGTCAGCAAGTGTGAATCTGAAGGTAATTGTCTTAGCTTCCTCGTCAACAACAGGCATAGCCATATCGAATACGCCGCCGATTATTGCGTCAAAGGACTCAGACTTTGTGAAGTCGGGAAGAGTAATTCCCTCGGGATAGGTTACAACAACGGTGAAATCGCCCTTAATGTCAAGTGCGTCAAAATCACCCTTGTAATCCTCAAATGTAGCAACCTTTGCCTTTGCAAGTGCGGCAAGGTTCTTAACGCTGCTCATATCAAGAATTGCTCTGAAATCATATGAGCGCTCGCCTGTTGCGTATGCCTCAACAACGCTCGAATATACAGTGCTTGTGCTTGATTTTGCAACTACCGATGTCTTAACATCGCTGTTCAATGTACCGGCTTTTCCGCCAAGGCACTCAAACAGTGTTTTGTCTGCGGCACTTACAACGCACGCGCACGAAATGACCATGAGCATAGCAAGTACCAATGCGATAAATTTTTTCATCTCAATTCACTCCTTATAAAAATTTAACTGTAAAATACAGCCCACCTATCATGCATTATTATATATCTTTTTACTTGGGTTTGTCAAGAGAAAAAAGCGAAAAAGTTAAAAAATGCTATTAAAAGTACATTTTAAGATACTCTTTTGTATTATCGAGCATCTCATTGAAGAGTTTTTTCGTGTCGGAAAGCGATGTCGTCACCAAAGGATCGTGGCAGAACGCGTCAAACACAAGGGAAAGATCACGCTTTAAGCCGCCCTCGGTAATAAGCACCTGCGCGCCGGCGTTCCTTGAAACGAGGGGATAGATCTCCTCCGGAACATTGCCCGCAAATACCGGCTTAACGCTGTCGGCCGTGAATACCGCGTTCGTCTCAACGACTGCGCCGAAAGGAAGGTTCGGGATCTGGCCGCGGTTGGGAATGTTCACATTTGTCACAAGCTTTGTAAGGCCTAAAAGCGCGCGCATCTGGTTAACGCCCTCCTCGCCGGTCTTTTCGATCTTGCAGGTTCCTCTTCCCTCGGCAAGAGCATTGCTTCTTTCGAGCCTTCTTGCGAGCTCCTCTTTTCTCCATTTAACGCTTGTGAGCCCGAAGCCCCAGTCTTTATATGCCGAATCGGGACTCTCAAGGTACCACTTGCCGGGACAGAACTCCGCAAGGTGACGGTCGCCTGCCGCGGCGATATAGCCGTATCTCAAGAAGAGGTTCATTTTTACCTTTTCGTTCCTTGCCCACTGGCGGTTGATCCAGTTATCGTCCACAGGTTTGCCGAATCCGGACTCCGCATGACTCTCTGCGAATTTGCGGTAAATGGGGAAGAGGTCTAAATTTTTATATTTCGCCTCTGTTATCCATGTGAAATGGTTGACGCCGAGAACATTTATGTTGATCTCCTCTCTCGTTGCGTCGATATCCATTTCTTCCTTTAATACACTGCACATAAATTTCTGTGTTCCGAAAACCTCGTGGCAGCAGCCGAACGCCTTGATTTCGGGGAACACCTTGTAAAGCGTGTTCACGCACACGGCCATCGGGTTTGTGTAGTTGATGACCCACGCGTTCGGGCAGTTTTTCTTTATTGCCTTCGCAAACTCCTCATACATCGGAATCGTGCGGAGCGCTCTGATCGCGCCGCCGGGGCCTGTCGTATCGCCGACGGGCTGGTAAATGCCGTATTTTTCGGGTGCGTGAACGTCCGACTCCATTTCGTCAAACGTGCCGGGCAGAATGGAGATGATGACAAAGTCCGCGCCGGTGAGCGCGTCGTCGATATTGTCCACCGCCTTATAGTGCCACTCGGAAACCGCGCCCTCTGCCGAGTTATATCTGTTTCCGATTATTTCGTTGTTCTTTGCGGCATCGCGGTCAATGTCGTAAAGCGCCACATCGCCAGACATATCATCGTTCGACACGAGGTCGCTCATCAGCCCCCACGCCCAGCCGCGCGAACCGCCGCCGATATATGCAATTTTAAGATCCCTTACTTTTCCGTTTTCGTATTTCATAGTTTACCCCTCTTTTCGGATTATTCCCGGCCTCTTTGTTCCGGTCAAGGGTATTGTAACACGGAAGAGCGGCGAGTGCCTTGAGTTTTTTGTGAAGATGGTCCCGTTTCTTCGTTTTTTTGCTATCAAAAATTCTGTAATTTTTTCTTGACAAATCGGGCAATATAAAGTATAATATTATATGTTGGTTTGCTATTATAGCTCAGATGGTAGAGCGCATCCTTGGTAAGGATGAGGTCACCGGTTCAATTCCGGTTAATAGCTCCACGAGTCGGAACAAGCGAAGCTTGTTCCGATTTTTTTTTAAAATCTTCCACTCGCTTCATTTGTTCCCCTTTTTGTTCTTAAAATTATCGGGATATCGGGGACGCCATCCCCTACGGGTGAATCAGTGGAGTGGGTGCAAATCGTAGGGTTTGGCGTTTACGACGAACCGAGGTGTGTACAAAACGGTCGGCACGTCGGAAACCGCCGTGCCCTACGGTGCACTATCGGAGTGGGTGCAAATCACATACCCCTCAGTCAAACCCTGCGGTTTTGACAGCTCCCCCAGGGGGAGCCTTATTGCGCCTTAACCAAACTCCGGGTGAGCCTTTGAAAGCGCACAAAAAAAAGAACGCAGATTGCTCTGCGTTCTTTTTAATTGTTTGGGTTAAAGCTTACAGCTTAATCTTGTAAACTACAACGTCAACTGTGTCGCCGTCATAAAGCTTAGCATATGCGCAGTAAACTTCGTCACCGGTTCCGAGATCATCGTTGAGAGAATCAACATAATCAGCGATAGAAGTATCAACCGAGATGGTGTTCTTTCTTGCACCGGACTCTACAAGGTAGATGTTACCCTTCATGCCGGCACCGGCTGTTGCGATGCTTGCAAACGAAGGTGTGCTGTAATCCTGAGCAAGGTCAACTACCTTACCTGTTCCGGAAACCTTCTTGGAAGAGATTGCACCGTATACATAAGCTGCATCCTCGTCAAGGTTGCCGATCTCAACCGTCTTGCCGTACTCAGCGTCGTCAAATGTGAAGAGAACCTTTACATTGTCGACCTTGCCTGCGCCGTTAACAGAAATCTCTGCGATTGCGCCGCCGTCAAGATTTTCGAACTGAGAATCGTCCTTTACAGCGTATACGTCTTTACCGTCTTCATCAACAGCGTAGGGAAGATATGAGAGGTCTTCGATTGCTACAGACTCAAGAGTAACTTCCTTACCATCCTTGTAACCGGTGATTACGAAGTAATCGTCATCATCGTTAGATGTGAGCTCTGCGCTCTGGATTACGAGGAGAGAAGACTCTTCGTCGATCTTGCTGCCTGCATTGGTGATTACCATGCACTTGTAAGCGTCGTTCTCGTAATCGTATGCGATACCGGTGTACTCAGACTCATCCTTGAAGAGAGTGCTTGTCGCAAGAGAAACTTCTTTCTTCTTGGTTACAGCCGTAATATCGTTGCGGTCAACGTCGATGTTGAATACTACAGTGTTCTTGTCAACGCCGCCCTTATACTTGATGCCGGCAAATCTGTTGGAAGACTCTTTATAAGCCTCATCTTCGAACTTTTCATAAGTGAAGTCATCCTCAGCAAGTCCCTCGGTGGGAAGAGTGATCTTTGTGATGTCGCCGTTGGAGTTAAGAGTGTACTTGAATACTCTCTGCTCTTTAGCGCCGTCAAGCTCAAGCTCGCCTGTATTTACCGCTAACCAGTTGTTCGTATCAGCTGCGATACCAGCCTCAAGAGCATCCATGTCCTTGTACTTAGCAACCTGCTCGCCGCCTTCGTCGTAGATAGCAAGCTTCTCATAAAGCTTAGCGTCTACCCACTCACCCTTTTCGTTCATGAAACGAAGAGTGAAGCTCTTGCCGTCAGCAAAGTCGTCATCAGTGTTTACAGAAAGTAAGAATGCATAGTTGCCGTCCTTAGAAGTCTCAGCCTCTTTGTATGCTACTCTGCCCTTATAGTTAAGGTAGAATGTGCCCTCGTCGCCTCTCTTGATTGTCTCAGTGTACTTAGAAGACTTAGCATATACAGTACCGTCGATCTTGTACTCGTTCTTTGTAGCGGAAGCTGTGGAAACATAGCCCTCAGCCTTCTCCGAAGAGATGTAAACGCTTACAACGTTGGAGCTCTTAAGAGTAGACTTGTTGTATGCTACAGAAAGAGTGTCGCCTTCCTTGATGGAAGAGAACTCAACCTGTACGCCGTTTCTGTAGAAGTTTACATACTTCTCATCGTCGGTAGGATCAAGAGTGATCGTCTTAGAGTTGATCTTGTCTTCAATCTTGTAGCTCTTAGCTGTGATAGAATCAACTACATACTCATCGTTGATGGTCTCAACGAAGAGGTAATCAGCATAGTTATCGCCGTCGTTATCAACGAATCTGATGTAACCCTCTTCATCATCGTAATCGGTGCTGAACTGATCGATGAAGTTAGCGATTGCCGTGTCAGAGTTAAGAGAAGAATCCAATCTGCCGTTCTGGTATACATAGAAGTCGTCATTCTTCTTGGAGATCTTGCCCTTTGTTGTGTCTTCGTCGTCAACATTTGCATAGTACTCGAACTCGATGTACTTAGAGTTGGTGTTGTCAACAGTGTCAGCTTCGAAGTCATCAAAAGCAACCTCAAGAGTCGTGTTCTTGTTAGCCTTGGGAGCTACAGCAACGAGCACGTCGGAACCCTCGTCGAAATCCTTAACGTATGCTACAACCGTGTAACCGAGGTAATCCTCAGCGTATGTGCCGTTAGCGTCTACAGTGTAGATGTCGCCGGGCATAGAGTTGTAAGAAATGTTGTCATTCTCGAGTGCTCTCTTTGTCTTGCCGTCGATCGTGCTGATAAGCAAGTCAACGTCCTGATCTTCCTTATCCTGGAAATCAGCCTTAGCGAGGAATGTATCGGTGATAACACCCTCAACCTTGGTAACTTCAAGATAATCCTTTAAGAGAGTGTCCTCACCCTTGATGTACTCGGGATCGCTTGCACTCCACTTTTCGGGCTCCATGATCTTTGTTTCAAGAGAGTTGAATACAAGTCTTGCAACAACCCATCTCTTAGCAGCGTCGCCGGTCGTGCCGGTTGCACCCTTGGTGATCTTAGCTACGCTGTTTGCAACATAGAGATAACCTGTGGGATAGCCGCCCTTGATGTTTGCAACAGGTGTGTAACCAAGCATTGCAACTACCATCTTTACGATTTCCTCGTAAGAAACGGGAGACTCGGGATCAAATATGCCGTTTCCACGACCTGCGATGATACCGAAGTTTGCAGCATAGTTTACATAACCTGCAGCCCAGTGAGTCTTCGGAACGTCTGTGAAGAGCTCCTGATCTGCCATACCCTTAGCTGAATCTTCAGCGTTAAGAGCGCATACAAGAACTTTCGCAGCTTCCGCTCTGGTGATTGTGTTATCAGGAAGGAAGGTTCCATCCTCATAACCGTTGATGATTCCCAGCTTGCTGAGCATCGTTACAGCTTCAAGATAGCTTGCATCTTCAGCAACGTCCGAAAATGCGAAAGAGCTCATCGTGAAGAGAGTAGCGCATGCCAATACAAGTGCGAGAACTTTCTTGAGATTTTTCATAACCTCAATTCCTCCTTATAAAAAATTTTTTGTTGGCGAAAGAATCCGCTTTCCGCGAGCCGACCCTTTTTACCTGTCGCATATCGAAAGCCCGTACAAGTACGGTCCTCCCAACCATGGCTTCATTATAGCATCGACCCTTTTATAAGTCAATGCTATTTACCGAGTTGTTACACAACTGTAAAATAGGGAGCACATTGCTGCAAAAAAACGCGGTCTTTTTCCGCCTTAACCATTTTATAATATTATTTTTTTTGTGTTTTGTCAAGCTTTTTTGCGATTTTTCTTCATTTGTCACCGTTTTGTAACATTAGAGCGGCAAAGTGTGCCGCGGACGGATGAATGAATTGTTACAACGAGATGGGGGCATTAGCGTGGGTGGGGTGGTCAAATGCCTCCATCTGATGAGGCATGACTAAAAAAAGACAACGAAGGCTTTTTTTAGTCTGGTGCGAAAAACCGTTCAAGGTTTTGTCGCACGCTCTCAAAACCGCAATTGCGGTTTTGAGGTGGCAAAACCGTAGGTTTTGACTTAAGGGAGAGACGCTGAGCACACACAACAAAAAAACATATTATATGATTTATATTCTCTCCCTCAGTCATTTTCTTTGAAAATGACAGCTCCCCCCGGGAGCCTTTACGCACATACAAAAAAGCAAACCTTTCGGCTTGCTTTTAAATTTTAGTTTCCTATTATATATGCATTTACTGCGAGGGCGGCGCGGCGCGCGTCGGCCACTGCGTCCGGAATCGTTTTCGCCGAGCCGGAACGCACGGCACCGACCGCATAGACTCCCTCTGTTTCCGTCGCCATATCACCGTTCACGATGACCGCTCCCTCGTCCGTCATTCTGACGTGCCCCAAAAGCACGTCGCTGTCCGGTTCAAGCTCCGGCGAAACGAACACCGCCTCGACCGGCATCGAATCGATCTCCATCGTCTCCTTGCCGACCACGGTCATAGACTCTAAAAGAAACATTCCTTCATTGACACCGGCGATCAGCGAATTTTCGTATAATTTTATCTTCGGTGTGTTTCTGATGCGCTCTATCAGCCGTTTTCCGGCATTTAAGTGCTCCTCGGGACAGATGAGGTACACCGCTATGCATATCTCCGCAAGTTCAAGCGCAAAGTTGCACGCCTCCTCGCCCGAGCCCCAGACAGCCGCCTTCTTGCCTTCGATCGCCCTTTTGCCCTCCGCTACTGCATGGAAAATGCCGAGCCCGGTGAGCGCGCGCTCGTTTTCAAGCCCCATTTCGCGGACGCGCGCACCGCAGGCGATTATCACCGTGTCCGCCTCATAGGCGCCCCTGTCGGTCATGATGCTTTTAGTTTTTTCCGAAAGCTCCATATCCGTCACCCGTTCGTGAAGAATGCGAACGCCGGCGGCGATCGCCGCTTTCTCCATTCTGTCGGTCAGATCCTCGCCGCTGATCCCGTCCGGAAAGCCGGGGAAGTCCGGCACGTTTTTCACCTTGAGCGCCATTCCGCCCGTATACATCGCTTCAAGTAAAAGCACCGAAAGCCCGAGCCTTGCGCACGATGCCGCCGCGTCAAGCCCGGCCGCTCCGCCCCCGATCACGACTGTGTTATATTTCACGCTACCGCCTCCCGACGTTTTTTTCTATATTTTATCACAAAACCTCATCATAAGTCAACATCGCCGCGTCAATTGCGCCGAACAGGCGTTTTTCGATCTCCCCGGTTTGGCCCTCGTCGATCGGATTTTTACCTTTTCCGACCTCGACGGTGAAGCCCGGCCTTTTGAATTTATCCACGAACCAGTCCTTCATTCCGCCGAAGGAGGCCGTTTTCTCCGGCTCTTCGACCGCGTAGCCCGATATTTTTGCCATTGCCGCGGCTATCTCGGCGCTCCCTTTGGGGTAGAAGCCCTTGAAACCGTGATAAATTACCTCGCCCTGCGAATGTAAGCATATCACCATATCGAAATTCTCGCTCCTCACGAAATTCACGACCGCGCGGGTCTCCGGCTCGCTTTCAGGATAGCGGCCGGCACAGCGCGACGGGCCGTGCGGCTCGATCTGGCTAAAGTCTGCGTCGTAATTGTGATTTAGATCGACCCCGTTCGCGTTCGCCTGCCACGAGCGGTATATGTCGTTCCATCCGTTCATACGGCGCAGGTTCTCATATATCGCCGTGCTCTTGGGCAGCAACCCCTGGGAAACGGCCGCGCCGTCCGGGTTCACCATCGGCATTATGTAAACGCTCCAGCCGTCCGGAATTTTTCCTTCATTATAATAGTCCGCGCACAGCCGCGCCGTGATATATTCGTTTCCGTGGTGCGTGCCGTTCAAAAAGAGCTTTTTTCCTCCGCTCCCCAGCTTATACCACCACAGCTCGCGCCCCCAGACGCTCCGGCCGGCGGAGTGCGCCTCGGCATGATCCATTGTCCTTACAAGTTCCTCGTAGGTAAACATCAGCAAACCTCCCATAAATTTTGCAAAATTTAAATTTGTTATTGAAGAATGATAAAAATTGTGCTATCATATTATTGTATGACTTTTGTTCATTGATTTATTACCAAGGTGAGGCTTTTATTATGGCAGGTTTCTCTCTCGGCAGGAATCAGGTCTTCTGCATTCCCTGCGAATTTGTTGATTACTGCATGAAGGACGCGAACCCGACCTTCATTGCGGTTTATATTTACGGCTACCGTCAGTGCTATTCGGAAAATCCGAAGTCCACTGTTGCCGACGTTGCGTCGTCACTTTCGATTTTAGAGAGCGACGTTATCAAGGCATGGAAATACTGGGAGAGCCGCGGCGTCGTGACGCTTATCTATAATTCCGAGTCAGACCCGTCGGACTTTCTGGTTCAGTTTTCGGATCTTTCGTCCATCGCTCCCAAAAAGGAGGAGAAGGCGGAAGGTGAAATGCCGTCACGCCCGGCATACAAGATGAGCGAGATCGCCGACCGTCAGTCGTCCGACCGCGCGCTGGCCGAGATGTATGAGCATGCGCACATGCTTTTGGGACGTCCGCTTTCGCAGAACGACACGATGACGCTCTACAGCTTCTATGACTGGCTTTCGCTCCCGGTCGAGGTCATCTTAATGATCATCGAGCACTGCGCGTCGCTTGACAAAAAGGCGATGCGCTACATCGAGAAGGTCGCCCTCTCGTGGTACGATATGGGGATCAACACTCCGGAGAAGGCCTCGGCGCATCTTTGTGCGCTCGAAAAGGCCGGAAAGACCAAGCGCCGCTTTAAAAAGCTCCTCGGCATCTCCGGGCGCGATCTTGGAGACGCGGAGTATCACCACCTTATCGAGTGGAGCGAAAATATGGGTTTTTCGGACGAGATGATAAAGCTTGCCTATGACAAGACTATCTTAAACACCGGCAAGGCGAGCTATCACTATATGAACGCGATATTGCAAAACTGGAAAACGGCCGGCATCAGCACCGTTGACGAGGCGGAGCGCGAGGTGAAAAAAGAGCCCAAAGCGGCCAGACCCGCGCCGAAAACGAAGTTCGCCTCATACTCCGGCACCCGTTCGTATTCGGACGAGGAGCTTGACAAGATCGCCGGTCAAAGCACGCTGACCGTTAACTAAAGGAGGGGGAGTTAAATGCCGTACGACAAGAGCATCGCCGCCGCAGTCGCGGTCGAGTTCGAAGCGAAAAAACGAGCGAGGGCGGAGCTTATCAACAACAGGCGCTCTCTTTTATATTCCGAAATTCCGGAGCTTAAAAAGCTTGACGACGAGATCGCGTCGATCAGCTTTTCGGTGTTCCGCCGCGTCGCCGAAGGGTATGACCCCGAGAAGGCGGCAGAGGAGATCCATTCACGCTCTGTCTCGCTCACCAAAAAGCGCGACGCGCTGATCGAGGGCGCGGGCTACGACAAAAATTTCTTAAATCCGCCGTATGACTGCCCGTATTGCCGCGACGAGGGCTTTATCGACAACTCATACTGCGAGTGCTTTAAAAAGAAGCTGATCGAGGCGGTGTTCTCGGAGTCCAACCTCGCGGCGCTTTCCAAAAACCGCTTTGAGGATTTCGATCTTTCGCTCTATCCTGAGGTGCTCGGGGACGGCGGCGAGCATCCGCGCGCGGTCATGGAAAGGATACTCACTGTCTGCAAGCGCTTTGCGGAGAATTTCGAGTCTTTGGACGATAACCTTTTATTCACCGGCCAGACCGGGCTCGGAAAGACGTTTTTGTCCTCCTGCATCGCGAACAGCCTCATAAGCCGCGGTGTCAGCGTCATATATCAGAGCGCCGGTGTCGTCTTCACGCTTTTGGATAAGATAAAGTTTTCCAAAACAAACGAGGAGGCCGACATTTACACGGCGAAACGGCTCACGGACTGCGACCTTCTGATCTTGGATGACCTCGGGACCGAGTTTATTTCGGACTTTTCGGTGTCGGAGCTTTTCAGGATATTAAATACGAGGCTTTTGACGAAAAAGAAGACCATTGTCAGCACGAATCTTTCGCTCCAGGACATCAAGCGCGTTTATTCCGAGCGCACGCTCTCGCGCATCATCGGCGATTTTACGATATTAAAATTCTGCGGAAACGACATCCGCTTTATGAAAAAAGGATAAACAAGTATTTTAAGGAGGGTTTTTCTTATGGCAAATCTCAAAACTCTGGCATACGACTTCGGCGCAAGCTCGGGAAGAGCGATCCTGGCCGAGTATGACGGCAAAAAGGTGACACTTAACGAAACTCACCGCTTTTCAAACGATTTCGTCGCTGTCGGCAAAGACCTTTACTGGGACATTTTAAGGCTCTTTTTCGAGATCAAGACCGGAATCAACAAAACCGCGATGGAAGGAAACCGCGACATCGCCTCGATCGGTATCGACACATGGGGCGTTGACTACGGACTGCTTGACAAAACGGGAAGGCTTTTGGCAAATCCGCACAACTACCGCGACCCGAGGACGTTCCCGATCTTCAACGACATCGAAAAATACATAAGCAAGGACGAGATCTATTCCGAAACCGGAATCCAGTTCGCCAACTTCAACACGATATATCAGCTTCTTGCCGACAAGCTTTCCGGCTCTCCGGCTCTCGAAAACGCCGAGACGATGCTGATGATCCCCGACCTTTTCAATTATTTCTTAACCGGCGAAAAGGTGACGGAGTATTCGATCGCCTCCACCAGCCAGCTTTATAACTCGGCGACAGACGATTGGGCATGGGGCATCATTGAAAAGCTCGGCCTTCCCAAAAAGATATTCACAAACGTTATCCACCCCGGAAAGCTCATGGGCAAGGTGCTCCCCGAAATTGCGGAAGAGCTCGGAATCGGCTCCGTTCCCATTGCCGCTGTCGCATCGCACGACACGGCGTCCGCCGTTGCGGCTGTTCCGGCCGAGAAGGACGAAAGCTATGTTTACATAAGCTGCGGAACATGGTCGCTTTTAGGCGTCGAGATCGACAAGCCCTTGATAAACGACCTTTCCGCGAAATACAACTTCACCAACGAGGGCGGTATCAACAAGACTATCCGCTTCCTTAAAAACGTTATGGGTCTGTGGATCATTCAGGAGAGCCGCCGTCAGTGGAAGAGAGAGGGCAAGGCGCTGTCGTTTGACGATATGGAGCAGGCAGCATGGAACGCAAAGCCGTTTGAAAGCTTCATCGATCCGGACTACACCGGTTTTTCCGGCCCCGGAAATATGCCGAAATTCATTGCCGAGTTCTGCAAAAACACAAATCAGCCCATTCCCGAGGGAATTGGCCCTGTCACACGTTGCATAGCGCAGAGCCTTGCGATGAAATACCGCTATTCAATCGAATGCCTTGAAGAGATCTTCGGAAAGAAAATCGACGTTGTTCACCTTGTGGGCGGCGGAATCAAGGATAAGATGATCTGCCAGTTCACCGCTAACGCGACGGGCAGAAGAGTCGTTGCCGGCCCTGTTGAGGCGACCTCGATGGGTAACATCGCCGCACAGCTCATGGCTCTCGGCGAGATCAAGACCTTGGACGAGGCAAGACAGATCGTTAAAGCGTCGTTCGAGCCCGTCTGCTACGAGCCTCAGGAAACTGCCGCTTGGGACAGCGCATATGAGGACTTTAAAAAGATTCTTAAATAATTTAAGTGCACCGACCGAAAGGTCGGTGCACTTTTTCACGCTCCCGATACTTGACACATATAATATTTTTTAGTATTATATTTTCATGGAGGAAGGGCTATGGATTTATTTATTTTGTTTTTAGAGATCGTGGGCACCGTTTCGTTCGCCTTATCAGGCGCGGTGACGGCGCTTAAGAAGAATATGGATATTTTCGGCGTGTGCATTTTGGGCATCACGGCCGCCGTCGGCGGCGGAATAATCCGCGACATCACACTTGGGCTGACGCCGCCGTCCGCGCTTTTGGACTCGCGCTATATTTTGATTTCGATCATCACGTCGGTTCTGATCTTTATCCCGAACATCCGCCGTTTCATCAACTCGCGGCCGCATTTATATGAAGTTTTAATACTCGTGACCGATTCATTGGGGCTTGGGATATTCACGGTCTGCGGCCTTAAGGTCGGCATCGATTCCGGGTTTTCGGAAAATCCGCTTCTTTTAACGTTTATCTCTGTCGTGACAGGCGTCGGCGGCGGAGTTCTGCGCGATGTTTTCGCCGGTGAGCGGCCCTACATCTTCGTCAAGCACATATATGCCTGCGCCGCGATCGCCGGCGCGCTTGTCTCATACCTTCTCTGGAGCTTCGGCGAGTATTATGCGATGAGCGCCGGGCTCGTCTTGATCGTTGCGATCCGCTTTCTCGCGGCAAAATTTCACTGGAGTTTGCCCAAGGCAAAAGAATTTTAAAAGGGCTGAGGATCTTCCTCAGCCCTTTATTTCGCCGATCGTGACTTCGCGCTTTAGCTCTGCCGACCTATAGAAAAGGTCGATAAACGCGGCGGTGTTGATCGTTTCCTCCGGCCGTATCATCAAAGGCTCGCCCTTTAGCATAACGTCCGCCAGATGGTCGATCAGGTGAAAGTGGCCGCCGAACTCCTTCGTTTTATATTTGTCGTCGTTTGCGACCTTGGGGAAAAAGTCCGACTGAAAGCTTCCGGCGCTGCCGTAAAGCTCCAAAGAGGGGAGAGAGAGGCCTGCCGAATCGCCAACGATCTTCATCGACGTTTCGTCCGGCAGATTTACCGCCCACGCGACCTTGAAATTCACCCTCGCGCCGTTTTTGAAATATGCGCTTCCCGAGGCGAAATCCTCCACATCGAACTCCTTTTCGCTGTAGCTTCGACCAAGGTCCACTCCGCCGAGCGCGCCGCTCTCGGAAAGACTGCTTTTAAGCTGTTTTTCCTGATGCGCGATCATGGCGCACGCCGTGCCGGAGACTGACTTTATCTCCGGGTTTCCCATCAGCCACAGGAGCGAGTCTATCATATGCACGCCGATGTCCAAAAACGCGCCTCCGCCGGACTCTGAACGAATGTGAAATTTCCCCCATGAAGGAATTCCGCGGCGGCGGATTCGTGAAAGCTCCGCATAATAAATGTTGCCCAGAACGCCTTCTTCAATGAGCTCATACGCGGCGATGCGATCCGGGGTATAGCGCATGGACTGGCATGCGACCAAAAGCCTCCCCTTCTCCTTCGCGAAAGAATACATCTCGAGCGCGTCGCCATAGGTATATGCCACGGGCTTTTCGCAAAGGACGTTTGCCCCGTGCGAAAGCGCTAAAAGCGTGTATTCCTTATGAAACTTATTCGGCACGCAGACGGAAACAAGGTCCGGCCGCTCCTTTATGAGCATCTCCTCCGCGTTCGTGTACCAGTTGCCGATATTAAAGCGCTCCGAGGTCCCGCGCGCCGCCTTTTCGGACACGTCCGACACGGCGGAAAGGAAAAACGCGTCCTCCCGGTTCAGATATGCCGGAATGTGCGCCTTGTTTGCTATCATTCCACAGCTTATTATGCAAACCTTGATCCTGTCCATAAATCAGATCTCCTTTGTAAATCCGAGCGTTTCATTATCGGGGCGGGTCGCTCTGTATTCAAGGCCGACATAGCCCGGATAGCCCGTCTTTTCGATCGCGCTCAAAATGTTTTTCCAGTTAAGCTCTCCTGTGCCGGGCTCTGTCCTTTTCGGGCTGTCCGCCACGTGAAAATGGCCGATTATATCGATGTTTTTTTCGATACGCTCCAGAATGTTGCCCTCGGTTCTCTGCTGATGGTAGATGTCAAAAAGCATTTTGATGTTTTTGCTCCCCACCGCGCGGATAATATCTGCCGCCGGGTCGCTTTCCGGCATAAAGTAATTTTTGCGGTCATAGGCGTTGAGCGGCTCGACCATAAGCGTGACGCCGTTCTTCTCGGCATAGGGCGCGGCATCGCAAAGCGAGGAAAAAACGTTTTCCTTCTGCTCTTCATAAGAAACGCCGTCCTCCGTTTCGCCGATCAGGACTATAAGGTTCCGGCAGTCCAACCTATCGCACGCGATCGCGGACTCCTCGATCGCGCGTATCAGGTCGCCCGAGCGCTTTTTATTCAAAATTCCGCGCGAAAGGTCATATGAGAGCGCTTCGTCGTCTTTTACGTCGATATTCATTAAGCTTAGGTTCATTTCGTTTTCGGATAAAAGCTTTTGTACCCTTAAAATGTCCTTGACGGACCATTTCCAGAACTCGACCGTGCCGAGCCCCGAATTTTTGACCGCGGCAAAACGGTCGTAAAAATCAAGATATGAAAACATCATATCGATGCATACCGAAAATTTCATCTTTTTCACCTCTTATTTATTTTACATTCAACCGATGAAAAAAACAATGTATAAAAAGATAAAGTACTTGTACAAAACAAGCACTTTATCTTTTATTTTTTGATTTCGGACGGGGAGATGCCGATGATTTTTTTGAACAACTTTGAAAAATACGCCGCATCCGGTATCGCGGAGGCCTCCGCGGCCTCCGAAACAGTATATTCGCCGCTTTTTAAGAGCTCTTCGGCGCGCTTTAAGCGCAGAATGTTGCGGTATTTTATCGGCGTTTCGCCCTTATACTCCACGAAAAGCCGGCGGAATGTGCTCGTGCTGACATGGCACATTCCGGCAAGCTCTTCTATACAAGTGTCCTCAAGGTAGTTGTTCTCGATGTGCATAATGCCTTTATATATGCTTTTGAACTTGGCTTTAACCTCTTTTTTCATCTTTGAGAGCGCAACAGCCTTTAACAGGAGATAGACCCTTGCCTTAAACTCCAGCCTGTAGCCGGGCGCACCGGCAAGCCACAGCTTTTTAAGGTCAGCAAAGTTCTCTTCAAAGCGGTTTTCCTCCGGAGAAACGAGGAGCGTGACTGCATTCGAAAGCTCGATATGCTCATCGTTTTCCCAAAGCGTGAAAAGCACCGTTTCATACGCGCCCCGTTCGCCGTTTTTCCATTCGGAGTAATATTCAAAGCCGCAGGGAAGATAAAGGACCGAGCCTTCTTCAGCAGTCAGTATCTTCTCTTTTTTGTCCAAAGTGTAAAACTCCATCGCGCCCTGTTTGATATAGAAAAGCCTTGAATACGGCTTATCGCCGGCACGGCAGAAAGTCGGAACGGGAGGGACCACGTTATAGTTTTGCGCAAACGCCGTGTTCTTTATCAAAAGCTCAGCGTCCAAAATCTCCGACATATCACGAATCAAAATTCTCACCTCGCTATTATATTTCTGCAAAGACGCCCTTTTCCCTTTATTTATTAGACGAAAAATACAAATTAACGCATGTTTTATCCATTGAAATTTTTTGCTCACGGGGCTATAGTGTACTTGTACAAAAAAATCAGCGAGGTGTTATTTATGGGTATTAAAATAGGCGTCGTCGGCGCAGGGATTTTCTCCGGCGACTTTATCAGACTTTTTAAGCTTCATCCCGATGTTGAGGAGGTCGTCATCGCGGACGTTGTGCCCGAGCGCGTGAAGGACGCAATGACTCGCCACGGCTTAAAGCGCGGTTATTTAGGCCTCGACGAGATGCTCGCCGAGGCGCCCGACATCGACTCGGTCGCGATCTTCACACAGCGCCATCTTCACGGGCCGATGGTCATCAAGGCGCTCGAGGCCGGGAAGAATGTGTATTCCGCCGTTCCGATCGCCTGCGAGATCGACGAGATAGGCGAGATAATCGAAACCGTCAAGAAAACAGGCAAGGTCTATATGATGGGCGAGACGTGCTACTATTATCCCTGCGCGATCTACTGCCGCCAAAAATACAAAGAGGGCGGTTTCGGTAAGTTCGTTTACGGCGAATCGCAGTATTATCACGACATCAGCGAGATGTATGCCGATTTCAAGCACTCTGCCGGCGACGATTGGAGAAAGCCGGCCGGTATACCGCCGATGTTCTATCCCACGCACTCGATCTCGATGATCCTTTCGGCACTTCCCGGCGAGCATATCAAAAAGGTTTCGTGCTTCGGATATGAGGATCACAACGCCGACGACATATACGGCAACGGTAAAAACTACTGGGACAACCCGTTTTCCAACGAAACGGCACTTTTCTCGCTCTCCGGCGGAGGAGTGATGAGAGTCAACGAGTTCAGAAGGGTCGGTATCAACAAGCCGTCATCCTACATAACAGCGTTTTACGGAGATGAGGGCTCGTATGAGTGCAGCGTCACTCAGCACACCTTCCAGCGCGGTCACAGCGCGCCCGACGGTCCGAGGATCGAGTATCTTGACGAGCTCATCAATACCTACCGCTATATCGAAGATAAGCACGCAGGAACGATGGATATGACCAAAGACCCCTGCTCCGTGCGCTATATCGAGGGCTTTTCGCCGATTCAGGATCTTTCAAGGCTTCCCGAACCGTTCAGGGAGAAGAACATTCACGCGCACTATAATTCGCATCCCTTCTTGGTAGACGATTTCGTCCGCTCGGTGAAGGCCGACAAGCTGCCTCCCAACAATGCGTGGGACGCGGCACGTTACATGGTGCCCGGCCTTGTCGCTCACGAGTCCGCATTAAAGGGCGGGATCACGATGGACGTGCCCGATTTCGGCGACGCTCCGAAAAACTTCTCTCCGTTATATGAATAAATAAAAAACACTGTGTGCATTAATGCACACAGTGTTTTTTATTTATATTAAAGAGTTCCGAAAAGTCTGTCACCTGCATCGCCCAGTCCGGGAACGATGTAGCATTTCTCGTTAAGCTTTTCGTCCTGAGCGCCGATATAAATATCAACGTCGGGATGAGCCTCGGTCAGCGCCTTAACGCCCTCCGGAGCGGCGATGAGGCACATAAATTTGATCTTCTTTGCGCCTCTCTGCTTAATGAAGTTGATTGCTGCAACCGCGCTTCCGCCCGTTGCAAGCATCGGGTCAACAACGATTACCGTTCTTTTGTCGATCTCTGTGGGGAGCTTGCAGTAATATTCAACGGGCTCGTGAGTCTCGGGGTCTCTGTAAAGTCCGATATGGCCGACCTTAGCGGAGGGGATGAGGCTCAAAATAGCGTCCACCATTCCGAGTCCGGCACGGAGGATCGGAACAACGGCAACCTGCTTGTCAACCTCTTTGCCCTTTGTCTTCGCGATCGGTGTCTCAACCTCGATGTCGTGGAGGGGGAGGTCTCTCGTCGCCTCATAGCCCATCAGAAGAGCGATCTCATTCGCAAGGAATCTGAATTCCTTGACCGTGGTCTCCTTTTTTCTTAAAATTGTGATCTTGTGCTGGATCAGCGGATGATCCATAACCGTGATTTTTGACATTTTATTTCTTCCCTTCATTAGTAGTTATATATTTTTTGAGCATAAGCCGCCTTCGCGCCCTATGTTATCCCGCATAGTTGAGCCCGTCAAGATAGTCGGACAGGCTAAGCCCGTTCACAAGGCCTTCGTTTACATATATCCAGCCCTTATCGCCGCTTCCGGTTTCGATGTATATCCAGTTTTTAAGGTCCGTCTTCACGATCGAACCGGTGTAGCCGGGTTTTAACGAAATGTTCGGGTGCTCCTCATCGGAATATGAGCTTTCAAGGTCGTTTTTCACTGTGAACGAGGAATATTTCCCGATCGTGTAAAACTCCGTGCCGACAGGCTCGATGCGCATTTTGGAGTTTAACTTAAACTGGCGGCGTATAAGCATCGTGTGCACGAACTGAACGCCGATATTTGCGGTGATGCTCCCGTCCATATTGATGCTGACAGCGCCCCAGTCGTCGCCGATCGGCGTGCTGTCGGTTCTCACAGCGATGTCGCCGACGCTGTCGACCGTGCCCATAAGATAGAGCGTCTTCCCGGTGTATCTGTATATTGCAAGCGTTGAGTCGCCGAAATCCTTTTCGACAACGGCGATCTCCTTAAAGCTGTCGTTTTTGTCAATGTCGATCACATAATAGCGGCTCGCGGCAGTCTCGCACTGGCCGCCGAGCACGGTGATGTCGTTGACGGTGACGGCATAGCTCTCGCCGTCCGCCGTGATCTTAACGTTTTCCTCCGTCCCGTCAAGATATAGATCTCTGGTAAATTCCTTTGCCGTTTCGGTGTATGACGCCGAAACGAGCATTGCGTTAATCCTTCCTGCGCGCAGAAGCATAACGGAGGCCTCGCCTCTCGTGAGCGTGTGTCCCGGGCGAAAGCTCTTGTCCGGGAATCCCGAGATAAGGCCGCTTGCCGCCGCCGCACCGACAAGGTCTTTCTTCCCGATAAGGTCGTTATCGGTAAAATCCGGCTCAGCCAGCGAAAGCTCAAGCGCGCGGCTCATCCAGACTGCCGCCTCCTCGCGGGTGATGTATTTAACCGGTTCGAATTTCTCGCCGTACTCTTCAGTATAAATGATAGTTCCGTAAGCTTTTTTAATGTAATAATAGCTCCATCGGTCAGTTGAAACGTCGGCAAACGGCGAAACCTCGCCCTCGTCGCTCTTGGGCGGATTTTCGAAAAGCATTCTTTCGCCCGTGCTTTTTGCCGACACGATCATTAGCATTTTTAAAAACTGCTCTCTCGTGACGGAGCTGTCGGGCGCAAAGCTGTTATCCGACACGCCGTTTATCACGCCCTCCATCGTGAGCGCCTCGATATACGGCTCTGCCCAGTGGCCGTTAACATCCGAAAACAGTGCCGCAGAGCCGGCAATTGTAAAGACAAAGAAAAATACAGCCGTTAAAGCGAGTAATTTTTTCATCCCGATTTTCCTTTCTATCTTTGATACCCTTTAAGGTAGCCGATTATAGCCTCTAACTGATCCTTGTCATAATACTCGATCTCGATCTTTCCGCCTTTTTTCTTCTCCTCAAGCAAGACCTTTGTGCCGAGGCTGTCGGACAGGCTCTTTTCAAGATCCTTGACCTCCGGCGTTTTCTCGTGTTTCTTTGAAGGCGCCTTTTTCTCCTTTTCGGAGTTAAGCATCGCCGCTATGCTTTCCACGCTTCTCACGGAAAGTCCCTCCGAAACGATCCTTTCGGCCAAAAGCTCCTGCTTTTTACTGTCATTGACCATCAAGATCGCCTTCGCGTGGCCGGCGGAGATCTTTTTTTCTATCAGAAGCTCCCTCACCTTTTCGGGAAGAGCGAGTATTCTCAAAGCGTTGGCAACCGCACTTCTGCTTTTGCCGACCTTTTTGGAGACCTCCTCCTGCGTAAGCAAGTGCTCCTCCATCAGCCGCTTATAGCCCATCGCCTCTTCGACAGGGTCAAGGTCGGTCCTCTGAAGGTTCTCGATAAGCGAAACCTCAAGCTCCTCAAGCGAGGAAAAATCAACGATACGCACCGGAACCTCGGAAAGCCCCGCCATTTTAGCGGCTCTCCACCGTCTCTCCCCGGCGATGATCGTGTAAAATCCGTTTTTTTCATCCTTGACCGTTATCGGCTGAAGCACGCCGTATCTTTTAACCGATTCAGAGAGTGCCGAAAGCTCCTCCTCGTCAAAATGCTTTCTCGGCTGTTTTCTGTTCGGCTCAACAAAAGCCGTCGCCACAGTGATAAATTCCTTATTCCCGCTTCCAACGGCCTCATCTTCTGTCGGAAGAAGCGCGTCAAGCCCTCTTCCGAGTCCCTTTTTCGCCATAGCCATTTTCCTTTCGTTATCTGTTATATTTAATAACCTCGTCAGCCAACGCGCGGTAGCTTTCCGCGCCCTTGGAGCGCGAATCGTATGTCAGCACCGATTCTCCGAAGCCCGGCGCTTCCGAAAGCCTGATATTTCGCGGAATCACTGTTTTATAGACCTTCTCGCGGAAATATCTTTTAACCTCGTCGGCAACCTGAATTGAAAGGTTGGCCCTTCCGTTGAACATCGTTAAGAGCACCCCCTCAAATTCAATGTCGGGATTTATGCTTTTTTTAACGCGCTTGATCGTCCCCGTTAAGAGCGCCAAACCCTCCAGCGCGTAAAACTCGCACTGAATGGGAACCAGAACTGTGTCCGCCGCGGCGAGCGCGTTAAGCGTCACCAGTCCGAGCGACGGGGGACAGTCTATCAAAATGAAATCGTAATCGTTTTTTATCGCCGCGAGTGCCTTTTTAAGCCTGTGCGCACGGTCGGGCGCATCCACAAGCTCGATCTCCGCACCTGAAAGCTCAACATCCGACGGGCAAACATAAAGGCGGTCATATGCCGTCTTCACTATCGCGGAGCTTATCGGCTCTTCCTCTGTTATAACATTGTAAAGCGTTTTCCCGCCTTTTTCGATCTTGATTCCGAGTCCGCTTGTGGCGTTGCCCTGTGCGTCGGAATCGATAAGAAGTATCTTTTTGCCCTTTTCGGCAAGCGCGGCGCTCAAATTCACCGCTGTCGTCGTTTTACCGACACCGCCCTTCTGATTGGCGAGTGCTATCACTTTCCCCATAGCGTTCCTCTTTTCGTTTAATCGTCTTTATAAGTATATCACACTTTAATTTAAATTGCAATCGTTTCACGTGAAACATTTAAAAATAATTGTGCGGAGTGTTTCACGTGAAACACTCCGCACAGGAAGAAGGGGGTTAATGAAGAACCTCTCCGGTTCAGCTTTTTTTGATGCTGATCGTGTAGATATAGTTTTCCTCGTCCTCGGCCTGTTCTATCTCGGTCTTTATGCCGGACTTGTCCAGAAGTCGGATTGCCTTATTGACCGTGTTGCAAAAAATCTTCTGCTTTTTCGCATCCTCACTCATCACTGCCTTGAAGGCGTTGAGGCGTTTGCTTTCCGCCTCATCCTCCGCTAGGCGGTCAATAAGGTTTTCGGCCCTTGCGACATTGAGTTTTTTCTCTATTATCAGCTTAAGAGCTTTCTCTCTGCTTTTCTTGTTTGCGAGCTTTAGAAGCGCCCTCGCGTGCCTTTCCGTGAGCCCGGCTTCGAATATCGCGGTCTTTGATTCGTCGTCAAGCTTTAAGAGCCTTAGCTTGTTCGCGATCGAGGACTGGCTTTTTCCGAGCTTTTCTGAAAGCTCGTCCTGCGTCATATTATACTCGTTCATGAGACGTGCATAGCCCTCGGCCTCCTCAAAGAAGGTCAGGTCCTTTCGCTGAAGGTTTTCCAAAAGCGCTATCGCGGCGCTTTCCGAATCGCTCAAATTAACGACTATCGCCGGAATGGTGCGCTTTTTCGCCATACAGCTTGCACGGTATCTTCTCTCGCCGGCAATTATCAAAAAGCTTCCGTTCGCCTTCTTTTTAACGGTTATCGGTTGAATGACTCCGTACTCATCGATCGATGCGGCAAGCTCCGCCAGCGCCTCAAGGTCAAAAAACCGTCTCGGCTGTGTGGGGTTCGTCTCGATCCTTTCGAGCGGTATGTCAATAACTTTTTTCGGTATTTCCTCCGAAAACACGGCGCTTATCATTAATATCCTCCTTAAAAAGAAAAACCGCTTTCATTCAAAAGCGGTTTTCATGCTATCTTTTGAACAATTCCATAATAGCACATTTCCCAGTTTTTGTAAATAATAAGTTTTCGCCCTTTTTCGCCTTTAAAGTGTCACTTTAACGGGCTTTTTGCCGGTTTGCCCGCTTTTCTGGGATATTTTTGCGGTGTTTGCGATATTTTTTTTATTATCACAACGCTGTGGGTCATCCCTTCGGCAATGGTGAGTCTTTTAATTTTTTCAATTTCGCCGCCGAGCTCTTTTATTACTCCTTTTGCCCCGTCCGCCTCGATTTCGGGCTCAGGGCCCTTCATTGCCAAAAAATATCCTCCCGGTTTCACCAAGGGAAGGCAATATTCCGAGAGCACCGAAAGAGGCGCGACCGCACGGGAAAGTGCAATGTCAAAGCTTTCGCGAAGCGAACCGTCCTGCCCGGCGTCCTCCGCTCTTTTATGGACTGCCGTGATATTTTCCAATTTAAGTGCGCCTATCACCGTGTTTAGAAAGTTCACCCTTTTTTCAAGTGCGTCGATAAGCGTGACAGATAGGGAGGGCACTGCGATCTTTACCGGCAGACCCGGAAAGCCCGCTCCCGTGCCCACATCCGCAACGGTCATATTCTCTTTAATGATTCCGAGCGTTAAAAGCGAAAGGCAGTCCGCAAAATGCTTCACGCGGATCTCTCTTCTCTTTGTTATGGCGGTGAGGTTCATATATTTGTTATGTTCCGTCAAAAGGTCGGCATATTTTTCAAGATTTAAATAGGCCTCTTCTGAAATCTTAACGGGATAAATGTTTTCTATGGCGATCACCCTCTTTTGTTCTGGTCAAGATAGATGTATAAAACCGCGATGTCGGCCGGGGAAACGCCGGAAATTCTGCCGGCCTGACCGATGTTTTCCGGCTTTGCCTTGATGAGCTTTTCGCGCGCCTCTTTTTTTAGGCCGCTTATGAGGTTATAGTCCGTATCTGCCGGAATCTTTCTTTTTTCAAGCTTTCGGAACGCCTCGACCTGTTCTTTCTGCATCCTTATATATCCGTCGTATTTGACCGCGATGTTGACCTCCTCGCAGACCGCATAGGGAAGAGGCGGCCTGTCGGAATCCGCGTCTTTTAACACAAAATAGTTAAGCTCCGGCCTTCTTATTAGCTCGCCTAACTTAAAGCCCGTCGTGATGGGAGTGCTCGAAAACCGCTCTAACACCGGGTTTGCCTCCGACGGGGAGATGTTTTTCTTCTCGCAGCGTTCTATTTCCTGCTCGATAAGGCGCTTTTTCTCTAAAAAAGCATTGTAGCGCCCGTCCGAAATAAGTCCCAGCTCGTGGCCTTTTTCGGTAAGCCTTAAATCCGCGTTGTCCTGGCGGAGCAAAAGGCGGTATTCCGCACGCGAGGTGAGCATTCTGTAAGGCTCGGGCGTTCCCTTGATCGTAAGATCGTCTATAAGTACGCCGATATAAGCCTCCGACCGGTCGAGCACAAAGGGGGGCTTGTTTTTCACCTTCAGCGCCGCGTTGATGCCGGCCATAAGACCCTGGCACGCCGCCTCTTCATAGCCGGAGCTTCCGTTAAACTGCCCAGCGCCGAAAAGGCCGGATATTTCCTTAAATTCAAGAGTGGACTTAAGCTGAGTCGGGTCCAAACAGTCATACTCTATCGCATAGGCGTTTCGCTGAATCTTTGCATTTTCAAGCCCTTTTATCGAGTGGAGCATCTTTATCTGCACGTCTTCCGGCAAGCTTGACGACATTCCCTGAACATAGAGCTCCTCCGTGTTTTCGCCCATCGGCTCGATAAATATCTGGTGACGCTCCTTGTCCGCAAAGCGCATCACCTTATCCTCGATCGAGGGGCAGTATCTCGGCCCCGTGCCCTTGATGGATTTATTGAAAAGCGGCGCTCTTTCGATGTTGTCCCTTATTATCCTATGAGTCTCGGCATTTGTATATGTGATGTAGCAGTCCGCCGTGCTCGGGCGCATATTTTCGGTCTCAAACGAGAATGGGAGGGGAGGATCTTTTTCGTCCTGGTGCTCCATTTTCGAAAAATCCACGCTTTTCCTGTTTAAGCGCGACGGTGTGCCCGTCTTAAACCGCATGAGGCGCACCCCGGCCTTTATGAGGCTGTCCGACAGGCCCTTTGCCGGCATCATCCCGTCCGGTCCGCCGTCGATCTTTAACTCGCCTATTACTATGCGGCCGTTTAAATATGTTCCGGTCGCGATAATGCACGAATTAACATCGTAGACCGCGCCCGTCGCCGTGACGACTGACTTCACCTTTCCGTCCTCAAACCTGATGTCAATGACCTCACCCTGCTTTAAGTCAAGGTTGTCCTGAAGCTCGATCGTGTGCTTCATTCTCTCGCGGTACTTCATTCTGTCGATCTGCGCGCGAAGCGAATGAACGGCCGGCCCTTTGCCGAGGTTCAGCATCTTTATCTGAATATAAGTCTCGTCCGCCGCTTTTCCCATCTCGCCGCCGAGCGCGTCTATCTCCCTAACCAGGTGTCCTTTCGCCGTTCCGCCGATGTGCGGATTACATGGCATATTGGCCACCGCGTCAAGATTCACGGAAAACATCACGACAGAACAGCCCATTCTGGCGGCGGCAAGCGCCGCTTCGCAACCGGCATGCCCCGCGCCGATGACGGCAACGTCATATTTACCTGCGTTAAAATATTCCATTAAAATTCACCTATTTTCCTATGCAAAACTTTGAAAATACCTCGCCTATGACCTCGTCAGATACGGTCATTCCCGTGATTTCGCCAAGGTGAGACACGGCGCTCTCCAAATATATCGAGCAAAGGTCGACCGGCGCGCCGCTTTCAAGCTCGGTGAGCGCCTTCCCGATCTCGGAATCGGCAAAGGCGAGCGCCTCTTTATGTCTTCCGTTCGTGATCAAAACCGAGTCGGACGAAAACTCTTCTCCCATAAGCTCATCATATATCCTGTCGGTAAGCTCGGCTATGCCTTCTCCCGTTCTTACCGAAATTTTAACCGGATTTAAGATATAAGGGGGGAGAGTGCACTCATTTTCAAGTTCCGACTTATTTAATACGGTTATCACCTTTTTATTTTTAAGGAGCGAGAATATCTCCGCGTCCTCTTTTTCGAATTTTCTTGAATTGTCGGCCACAAAAATGCAAAGGTCGGCCTTATCGATATATTCCTTCGCCTTTTTGACGCCGATCTTTTCCACCTCGTCCGCGTTTTCGCGGATCCCGGCAGTGTCCGCCAGCTTCACCGGAACGCCCTTTATGTTGATGTATTCCTCGATAACGTCGCGCGTCGTGCCCTCGATTTCAGTCACTATCGCGCGGTCAGTTCCCGTCAGTGCGTTTAAGAGCGACGATTTTCCGACGTTTGGCTTGCCGCAGATGGCGCAAAGAGCGCCCTCTCTTATGATAATACCCCTGTCGGCATTATTTAAGATAATTTCAGTTTCTTTTTTTATATTCTCAATTTCTTTTTTGATGTCGATCCCGGAAAGTGAGTCCGGGTCTTCGTCCGGAAAGTCGGACGAGACGGTGATATAGCCCAGAATCTCAACTAACCTTTTTCTTAAATTGTTGACGGGCTCTTTTAATTTTCCTTCGAGCTGGTTGACGGCCGTTGACTGTGCAAGCGCCGTCTTTGAATCTATAATATCGCCGACGGCCTCGGCCTCCGAAAGGTCAATCCTTCCGTTCATAAAGGCGCGAAGCGTAAATTCGCCGGGCTTTGCCGGCCGTGCTCCTGCACCCAAGACAGCTTTTAGCGTCATCTCGGCCGAATACACTCCGCCGTGGACGTTTATCTCGACAACGTCCTCCGTGGTATAGCTTAAGGGCGCTCTCATTACCGAACAGAGGCACTCGTCAATCACCTTGCCGCCGGAAACGATTTTTCCGTAGTGGATGGTGTGCGTTTTCGCATCGGCAAGTCTTTTTTTTCCGCAAAATACCTTGTCCGCCGTTAAAATAGCATTGTCGCCGCTTATTCTGATTATCGAAATTCCGCCTTTTCCCGGCGCTGTGCTTATCGCCGCAATTGTTTCAGACATTTTTTTCTCCCTTAAAATAAAAAGCGGCTTTAAAAGCCGCTTCTTTAAATTATTCCTGGTTTTTTCTGTAGCCGCCGGCCATTCCCTTATAGGCCACAATAACCTTTCTGTTGGGATCCTCTCCGACTGAATAGGTCGTTACCTCGGGATAATCCTGAAGAGCCTCGTGAATTATTCTTCTCTCGTAAGGATTTTTCGGCTCAATTATCATATTTTTTCTGTATTTAACAGCCTTCGAAGCCGTTCTCTTCGCCAGCGATACCAAAGCTTCTTCTCTTCTCGCCCTGTAATTTTCAGCGTCGATCGTGACTTTGACATAATCGTCCGACTTCTTGTTTACAAAAATGTTTGTAAGGTACTGGATAGAGTCAAGAGTTTCTCCTCTTCTTCCGATCAAAAGGCCAAGTCCTTCGCCCTTTAACTCAATCTTTAAGAGCTTGTCCTCTTCGTTATAAGAGGCCTCCTGCTCGATGTTCATTCCTAACTTCTCCGTCACATTTTTAATAAACTCCTTGGCGCGAGTCACTTCTTCTCTTTCCCTTAATGTAACTCTGACCTTGACTTCCTTGCTTCCGAGGATTCCGAAAAGACCCTTTGTCTCTTCAATTATTTCACTATCAACCTCGTCTTTCGAAGCGCCAAGCTCAGCTAACGCCTGATTTACCGCTTCGTCAACGGTTTTTGCCTTTTTTTCTGCAAATCTCATTATTTTTTTCCTTTCCCCGTATTGGCAACGGAAGGATATTTCTTTTCAAAATACTTTGTCAAAAGATACATCTGTGCAACGGATAACATCGTGCTGAAGAACCAGTAAACGCCGATACCTGCCGAAAGAGTGAACGTGAAAAACAGCGTCATCAAAGGCATCATAAGGTTCATGCTCTTCATAGTCTGCGCCTGATCTCCCGTTACCGGGTTGATCTTTGAAGATACCCAGTTTGAGAAAAATGCCGCGCCCGTTGCAAATATGGGAATTATCCAGAGCCACGAAAGCTCGCTGATAGAGGGCGTTGCCGACAGATCCAATCCCAGAAAATCGAAATTAACGAGATGGAATTTTGACGCTATGTCTATCTGCGTAACGCCGAGCGACGCGTCCTTTTCAAACGCTCCGACAAGCTCGCTCACACTGTTTAAGCCGGCAATTTTGTCTGCCGACGCGCAGAGCGAACGAAGAGCTTCGGCCACCGCGGACTCTGTCATCTTTCCTTCGGTAATTATCTTTTCTATGGCATCAACCGGATTACTTCTTAAAATCCAGTTGATGGGGTGCTGAATAACCCTGTAAAGACCCAAAAGAATGGGAAACTGAACAAGAAGAGGAAGACATCCGCCCATCGGGTTAATGTCATACTTCTGATAAAGCTTCATCGTTTCTTCGTTGAGCTTTTCTTTATCGTTTTTGTATTTCGACTGGATTTTGTCAAGCTCGGGCTTGATCTGCTTGGTCTTGACCATCGTCTTTTGCTGCTTAACACCGAGCGGGACAAGTAATACTTTAACTATAACAGTAAACAAAATTACGGCAACACCGTAATTTCCGACCAGATTGTAAATGGGGTTAATGATATAGCTTAGTATATTAGCGAAAAAATCTATTATTTTAATCACTCCCTCATTTTTTTACGGAACGGGATCATATCCCCCCGCATTAAAAGGGTGACATTTCAGAATTCTTTTAACGGTTAAAAAACCACCCTTTAACGCACCGTATTTTTTTATTGCTTCATAGGCATAGGCTGAACATGTGGGGTAAAATCTGCAATGAGGCTTTGACAAAGGAGAAATATATTTTCTATAAAGTCTGATAAAAAAAAGAAAAACATATTTCACTTTTCACACCTCATAAGACTTTTTTCAAACAGCCTTTCCATATCCTTTTTCACTTCAAAAAACCCGGCCTCGGGCGTTATGGTTCTTGCAACAAAAACAATATCGTACCCCGAGGCGTATTTTTCAAAGCATCTGTAGCTTTCTCTGATAAGCCTTTTGGCTCTGTTCCTTTTGACAGCGGAACCGATCTTTTTGCTGACCGTTATTCCCATCCGGCAAAAAGGAAGTCCGTTTTTGTGATAATACATTATCACGCTTCTGGACTTCTCACAGCTCCCCTTTTTATAAAGTTTTGTAAAAATAGAATTGCTTTTCAGCGACAGCGTACTTTTCATGCCAAAGATAATCTCTCCTTCTTAAAATTAAGCGGAAAGAACCCTTCTGCCCTGTCTTCTTCTTCTCGAAAGAACTTTTCTGCCGTTTTTAGTGCTCATTCTGCTTCTGAATCCATGCACTTTTTTTCTCTTAAGCTTGTTGGGCTGATATGTTCTAAGCACAAAAAACACCTCCTTAAAAGTAAAATAAAAAATTACAGACTTTTTTTTATTATATATATTAAAATTTTATTTGTCAACCGAAAAATTAAAATTTTCACAAAAAAAATAAATTTAATCTTGTAAAAAGGAAAGTTTTTTGTTATAATATATGAGATATAAATATAAGAGCGGTTGATAACTTATCCACAACCTTAAATCAGCCGCAGAGCCTTTTTGTTATAAAAATAAGGGTTTATCCACAGTTTTCAACATCTTTTATAAACAATTGTGGATAATTAAGGGGGTTATAAGATTGTCCTTATTATCTGATATTTGGGCAAAATCATGTGAATACATAAAAGAAGAAATTCCGAACGTTTCCTACAATACATGGATAAAAGACGTTGTTCCTTATAAAATGACGGACGATAAAATTTATCTTTCGGTGAAGACCGACATTATAAAAAACATGCTTGACAACCGTTATAAGGATCTCATTATAAACTCCGTTTTGGAAGCCTCCGGAAAAAACTACTTAATTTTTGTCACAGTCGGAGATGAAAAAGAAAAAACCGAGGAAGAAGAAAAAAAATCTTTTGCAAAAAAAGAAAACAATTTAAAATATACTTTTGATAATTTTGTTGTCGGAAATTCAAACAGATTCGCTCATGCACTTGCTCTCGGCGCAGCAGAAACACCCGGTAAAGCTTATAATCCCTTATTCATTTGGGGAGGAGTCGGCTTGGGAAAAACCCACCTTATGCATGCGATGGAAAATTTTATAAACGAAAACAGTCCTAATTTAAAAACTCTGTTTGTCACTGCTGAAACATTCACTGTCGAGCTTATAGAGAGCATCGCAAAAAAAAGCACGGACTCATTCCGTGAAAAATACAGAAAGATAGACGCTTTGTTTGTCGATGATATTCAGTTTATAGCCGGCAAGGTGTCCATGGAAGAGGAATTTTTTAACACCTTTAATTCTCTTTTCGAGGATTCAAAGCAAATAGTTTTGTCAAGTGACCGGCCTCCCAATGAAATTCCCAACCTTGCGGAAAGATTAAAATCCCGTTTCGGATGGGGATATTTAGGAGATATTCAGCCTCCGGAATATGAAACGAGAGTTGCTATATTAAAGCAAAAGGCGGAAAACCAGAATATAAATATAGATACGGAAATTTTAATGTATATTGCCGATAACATCACGATGAATATCCGTGAGCTTGAGGGTGTATTTAAAACTCTTTCGGCTTATTCCGGGCTCGTTAACAGAGAAATTACTTTGGATATGGCAAAGGAAGCTATAAAAAAATACAGAACTACCTCCTCTTCCAGAATAATCACTCCGGAGATGATAATTAAATCGGTTTCTTCTCTTTTCAGAATAAGAGAGGAGGATATCACCTCAAAAAGAAAGACAAAGGATATTGTCGTTCCGAGGCAGATTGCAATCTACCTTTGTAAAAATTTAACCGAACTATCTTATAACAAGATAGGGGAATATTTCGGAGGAAAGGATCATTCCACCATTATCCACGCAATAAAAAAGGTAGAGACCTTTATTTCTGAGGATGATGAAATAAAAGAAAAAATCGATAAAATAACGACTGACTTAAAAAACAGCTGATCAGTCCACCTTGTAAACAGGCTGTGGATATTTAAATTCTTTTTATTTCGACATTTATTCATCATAAAAAAATATGTATAGACCCTTGAAAAAAGGGCATAATATTTATTTTTGCACACAATCCACCCATACTACTATTACTGAATTTAAATATATATTATTTATATAAAAAATCAATCCAAAGGAAAAGGAGAATCGTCATGATTTTTCAGTGTCAGAAGGAAATACTTTTAAATACCTTGAACATCGTTTCAAAAGCGGTCTCACAGAAAGCTTCGCTTCCCATTTTGGAGGGAATATACATAAAAGCCGAAGCAGAGACTTTAACGATCGTCGGAAACGATATGGATCTCGGTATAGAGTGCCACATCCCGGCGCAGGTTTATGAAGAGGGAGGAATCGTTTTACTCGCAAAAACCTTTATGGACATTGTGAGAAAGCTTCCCAACGATACCGTGACCTTAAAGGTGAACGAAAACAGAAACGCTGTCATCACCTGCCAGAACATCGAGTATAAAATTTTGGGTCTGTCGGACGATGAATTTCCTTCGGTTCCCGAAATCGAAAAGGAAAATGAATTTTCGATAGAAGAGGGAACCTTAAAAAATATGATAAGAAGAACTCTCTATGCCGTGTCGCAGAACGAGAGCAGAATCGTTTTGACCGGTTCTCTTTTTGAAGTTAAAGGAGATAATTTAAATGTCGTTTCGGTTGACGGATTCCGTCTTGCGTTAAGAAGAGAAAAAGTAACCTCAAGCGGCGACTTTTCGTTCATCGTTCCCGGAAAGACGCTCGGTGAGCTTGTTAAAATATTAAGAGACGATGACTCAAAGGTAAATATAGGCCTTACCGAAAGATATGTTTCGATAAAGACGGAAAACGCAAAGGTCGTTTCAAGGCTTATCGAAGGAAATTACTTAAATTATGAGAAGACGATTCCGGCAGTCAATAACTACAGCGTTGTGATTCCCGTTTCAAGCGTGATGGAGAGCGTTGAGCGCTGTGAGCCCATCATCGCGGCGGACGAGACAAAGAGCCCGATAAGATTTCACTTTACTCAAAAAGAGCTCATAATAAAGTGCATCACCGCGACGGGTCAGATCGTCGACACATTGGAGATTCCCTTTGAAGGAGAAGAAACCGAGATCGGCTTTAACAACCGCTATATTCACGACGCTTTAAAGGCCGCGGAGACGGACGTTGCAAAGCTTGAATTCAATTCAAATTTAAGCCCCTGTATCATCCGCCCGATAGATAACGATTCCTTCATTCAGATGGTTCTTCCCGTTAGATTAAAAAATGAGAATTGAAAGGCTTAAGCTTTTAAATTACAGAAATTTTAAAGAGCAGGAAATAATCTTTAATCCCGAGGTCAATGTTATAAGAGGAAAAAACGCCCAGGGAAAAACGAATCTGCTTGAGGCTATCTATCTTTTTTCAACGGGCAAGAGCTATCGTCCGGCGGGAGAAAAAGATCTTATCCGCTTCGGGTGCGACTCGTTTTATTTGGGAATGGATTTTATAAACGAGGACTATTCCTATAACGGCGAATTTAAGGTAACGGGCGACGGGAAAAAAGAGATAAGCTTTAATAAGATCCCTCTCTCTAAAAATTCATTACTGTCCGAATATTTTAAGACAGTTCTTTTCTGCCCGGAGGAAATTGAGATAATAAAGGGCGAAAAGGAATTAAGAAGAGAATTTTTAGACGATTCGATTTCGGTTCTTCGACCGAACTATGTTAAAATTTTAAGAGACTATAATAAATGCTTAAAGCAGAAAAACACACTCTTAAAAAAAGGTTCTCCGCGCGAGATCTCCATGATGATAGATATATGGAACCAGAGAATGACGGAGTACGGGTCGAGACTTTTTATGTATCGCGGAAGCTTTATAAAAATGCTTGAAGAGTATGCCAAGGAAAAAATGGAGGAGATTACGGACGGGAAGGAAAAGCTCACGATAAAATATGTTCCTTCTGTTTCACTTCGCGATATTAAAGATGTTGAGAAGATAAAAGAGGATTTTAGTGAAAAAACGGATCGGCTTAAAAACGCCGAGATCGAAAAAATGCAGGCTCTGACCGGGCCGCACAGAGACGACGTTGAATTTTTGATAAACAAAAAGAATGTGAAGCTTTTCGGCTCGCAGGGGCAGCAGCGCTCCGTTATTATTTGTTTAAAGCTTGCGATGACCGAGATCATTAAGGACAGGACAGGGAGCTACCCTGTTTTACTGCTCGACGATATAATGAGCGAGCTTGATAAAAAAAGGCAGTCGTATCTGACCGAAAAAATCAAAGGAAAGCAGACGATAATAACCTGCACCGGGGCAAGCGGCCTTCGGAAAAGAAAAAGTTCGTTCTTTTTCACGGTCGACGACGGCAAGATAAAAAAAGAGGATTAGAAAATGTATCTTCATATAGGGGGAGATTTTCTTTTAAGAAGCGAGGATATTATCGGAATATTCGACATTGAAAACACGAGTATTTCAAAGATAACCAAGGAATTTTTAAAAGAATCGGAAAAAAGAAAAAAAGTCATAACGACGTCATTTGACCTTCCGAGGTCATATGTGCTCGATAAGGAAAACAGAGTATACGTATCGCCCATTTCTCCGGCGACGTTATTAAAAAGAATAGAGAGCGACAGGTCGGGAAGAAAGGATTTGGATTATGAGCGCTAATAACAATACTTACGATGAAAATCAAATACAGGTCTTGGAGGGCCTTGAAGCGGTCAGAAAAAGACCGGGTATGTATATCGGATCGACTTCGATAAGGGGCCTTCATCATCTTGTATATGAAATTGTCGATAACTCGATAGACGAGGCACTGGCAGGATACTGCACAGAGATAGAGGTCACCATAAACGAGGATAACTCCGTTACAGTTAAGGATAACGGAAGAGGTATTCCGCACGGGATCCACCCCAAAATGGGAATTTCGACGATCGATGTTATATTTACCGTTCTTCATGCCGGCGGAAAATTCGGCGGAGGAGGATATAAGGTGTCCGGCGGTCTTCACGGCGTTGGAGCATCTGTTGTTAACGCGCTTTCAAAAAGGCTTGAGGTAAAGGTGTCGGACGGTGAGAGGGTCTGGTATCAGAGCTATAAAAGAGGTGTTCCGGACGGTAAGGTCCACGAGATAGCCAAGACCGACAGAACGGGAACGGAGATCACCTTCTGGGCGGACGATGAAATTTTTGAAGAGACAGTTTATGACTATAGTGTGTTGCTTAAGAGATTAAGAGAGCAGGCATTCTTAAACGGCGGAGTCAGAATAATCTTTACGGATATGAGAAAAGAGACGCCCGAAAAAGAGGTTCTTCACTATGAGGGCGGAATAAAGAATTTCGTTTCTTATATTTTTTCAGAAAAGCACAGTAAAAAAAGCGACCTTGAAGCCGTTAACGAGGATGTTATATATGTCAGCGGCAAGAAGGACGGAAGCATGGCGGAGGTTGCCATGCAGTGGACGACCGGCTATGACGAAATAATAGAGTCCTTTGCAAATAACATTTCCACGACTGAGGGAGGAACGCATGAGACCGGATTTAAATCGGCTCTCACTAAGGTTTTGGTTGACTATGCAAAAAAATATAAACTCATGAAACAGGAAGATGAGTTGACCGGCGACGATGTGAGAGAAGGCCTCATCGCTATTATCTCCGTTAAATTGGAAGAACCGCAGTTTGAAGGGCAGACGAAGACCAAACTCGGAAACTCGGAAATGAGAGCGCTCGTCGAAAATATGGTTAAGGAAAAGCTTACCGACTTTTTGGAGGAAAATCCTATTGTCGGAAAAGCTATACTTGAAAAGGCGATGTTTGCCGCGAAGGCAAGAATAGCGGCGAGAAAAGCAAGGGAAACGTCGAGGAAAACGCCGCTTGGATCAAGCTCACTCCCCGGAAAGCTTACAGACTGTATCGTTAAAGATCCGACAAAGACAGAGATATACATAGTAGAGGGTGACTCTGCCGGCGGCTCGGCAAAGAACGGGCGCGACAGTAAATATCAGGCAATACTTCCTCTTTGGGGAAAGATGTTAAACGTCGAAAAGGCACGGGCGGACAAGGTTTACGGAAACGATAAGTTAACACCCGTTATACAGGCGCTCGGCACGGGAATCGGCGAGAACTTCACGCTTGAAAAATTAAGATACGACAAGATAATCGTTATGGCCGATGCCGATGTTGACGGCGCGCATATACAGACGCTTTTATTGACCTTCTTCTTCAGATTTATGACGCCTTTGATACAGACCGGGCACATTTACCTTGCGAAGCCCCCGCTTTACAAGCTTTCGAGAGGTAAAAAGTCCCGCGTTGCCTTCAGTGACGAAGAAAGGGATCAGATCAGCGAGGAACTAAAGGACGGCGACTTAGGAGCAAAGGTTGACATCAGCAGATACAAAGGTCTCGGTGAGATGAACCCCGAGGAGCTCTGGGAGACGACAATGGATCCCAAGAACAGAATACTCTTAAAGGTCACAATGGAGGACGCAGAGAGGGCAAACGACATTTTCAGCGTTCTTATGGGCGACGAGGTTGAGCCGAGAAGAGTATTTATTGAGGAAAATGCTCAGTATGTACAGAATCTCGACATTTGAGTCAGTGAGATCGGAGGCAAATAATGGCTAAGAAAAGTAAAAAATATGAGGATTCTCATTTTGAGGAGCATTTGGAAACGCAGACAATTGTCAACGTTGATATAGAAAAAAGAATGAAAGAGGCGTTTATTGACTATGCGATGAGCGTTATCATGAGCCGTGCCCTGCCCGATGTGAGGGACGGTTTGAAGCCCGTTCACAGAAGAATTTTATATTCGATGTATGAGGAAAACTTAACTTCGGATAAACCATTCTTCAAGTCGGCAACGACCGTCGGTAACGTTATCGGCCGGTACCATCCGCACGGCGACGCGTCGGTTTACGACGCGATGGTAAGAATGGCGCAGGATTTCTCGATGCGCTACCCCCTGATAGACGGGCACGGTAACTTCGGAAGCGTCGACGGCGATCCGCCTGCCGCTTACCGATACACCGAGGCGAGAATGAGCAAGATAGCAAATGTTTTGCTTGAAAATATCGATAAAAACACGGTCGACTTTATCCCGAACTTCGATGAGAAGAGAAGAGAGCCGGTCGTTCTTCCCACGAGAATACCCACGCTTTTGGTCAACGGTTCGTCGGGTATCGCTGTCGGAATGGCGACGGAGATTCCGCCTCATAACCTGACCGAGGTGTTAAACGGCGTTATAGCACAGATCGAAGACCCCGAGATCACGGTCGAGGAGCTGATGGAATATATCAAAGGCCCCGATTTTCCGACAAAGGGAACTATCATGGGCAGAAGCGGCATCAGAAGCGCGTATGCGACCGGAAAAGGCAGGATCATCATAAGGGCAAAGGCGCAGATCGAGGAGCACAAAAACGGCACTGCCTCGATCATCGTGACAGAGCTTCCCTACAAAGTAAATAAAAAAGACTTGGTTGAGTCCATCGCAAACCTTGTTAAGGACAAAAAGATCGACGGACTTGACGATATTGACGACCACTCTTCGGACAGAGTCGGAATCAGGCTCGAAATTTTCTTAAAGAGGGACGCAAACCCCCAGGTCGTTTTAAATCAGCTTTATAAATACTCGCGCCTTCAGGACAGCTTTTCAATCAATATGATAGCGATCGACAACGGAAGGCCGAAAACGATGAATCTTAAAGAGATATTGGACAGGTTCATCTGCTTCCAGGAAGAGATTGTTACAAGAAGAACTCAGTTTGACCTTGAAAAGGCCGAGGCGAGAATGCATATTTTGGAGGGCTTGAGGATTGCCCTTGCCAATATCGACGAGATAATTAACATTATCAGAAATTCATATGACAACGCTAAGGAAAACCTCATTGCGCGGTTCGGATTTTCCGAAATACAGGCGCAGAGCGTTCTGGATATGCGCCTTGTTCAGCTCCAGAAATTAAACGGCGAGAAGATCGACAACGAATACAGCGAGCTTGAAGAAAGGACAGAGGAATACAGGGTTCTCCTTTCCGATAAGAAGATGCTTTTAGAGCAGATTAAAAAAGAGCTTATCGAGATCAGGGACAGGTACGGCGACGAGAGAGAGACTCAGATCGAAAACATTGTAGAGGAGATCGAGGACGAGGACCTTATCGAGAAAGAGGACTGCGTCATCACGATGACTCACTACGGCTATGTTAAGCGCACAGTAAGCTCGACCTATAAGAGCCAGCACAGGGGCGGCCGCGGCGTGTCCGGCCTCCAGACGAGGGAGGAGGACTTTGTCGAATACATCTCCACCGCGTCGACCCACGACTATATAATGTTTTTCACCAATAAGGGAAGGGCGTATAAGCTAAAAGGCTATCAGATTCCGGAGTCCGGCAGACAGGCAAAGGGGTCGGCGATAATCAATCTTCTTCCCGTCGAGAAGGACGAGAAGATTACTGCGATGATTCCGGTAAGCGAATTTTCAAGCGATAAATATCTTACCATGCTCACCAAAAAGGGCATAATCAAAAAGACGTCGCTTGACTGCTACGGAACGGCCAGAAAGGGCGGCCTTATCGCGATCGTGATCGACGAGGACGACGAGCTTATCGGCGTTAACTTAACAGACGGCGAGAACGACATTATGGTCGGCACGAATAAGGGAATGGTGATCCGCTTCAACGAGTCCGATGTCAGACCCTTGGGAAGAGTAACGCGCGGCGTTAAGGCGATCACTCTGCGCGAGGGCGACTATGTTGTCGGCATGGCGAACGTCGACAATGAGTCAGAGCTTATGATAGTAACGGAAAACGGCTTCGGCAAGAAGACGGAGTTTGACCTTTTCAAGACTCAGAAGAGAAGCGGTATGGGTCTCATCGGCTATAAAACGTCGGATAAGACGGGAAATGTCATCGGCGTTACGGCGGTAAATGCGTCCGACGATCTGATGCTCATCGCGTCCGACGGCGTCATCATAAGAATGTACACCGAGGAGATCAATTCGATCGGAAGGGCTACAAGCGGTGTCCGCCTCATGCGCCCGGGCGACGGCGTTAAGGTCATCGGCCTTGCAAAGACAGCGCACGAGGAAGAGGAAGAAGCCGATACCGTGGAAAGTGAGCCCGGTACGGAGGAATAAAGATAATCTGTGCCGGAATTTTTCCGGCACAGAAAATTTATTAAAAATGAAAAAGAAGATAATAATAACAGTGTTCCTGGTTTTTTGGGCGGCGGTATTTATATTTGTCTATCACTATGTGAACCGCGAAAGGGCCGAGATAAAGTATTACCGAAGCACCGATATGGCGACCGGAGAAGAATTTTAATAAAAAAAGTCTTGACATTAATTTGATTTTGTGGTATAGTAATATAGCTGTCACTTTTGACGGCTACATGGCGGCATAGCTCAGCTGGCTAGAGCAAACGGTTCATACCCGTTAGGTCGGCGGTTCAAGTCCACCTGCCGCTACCATATCCGGCTCGTTGGTCAAGCGGTTAAGACACCGCCCTTTCACGGCGGTAACACCAGTTCAAATCTGGTACGAGTCACCAAAAATCGGCAAGTACGGTCAGTGCTTGCCGATTTCCGATTTTTATTTAGTACATTTTCACTCTTCACTATTCCTTAAACTTCCGCCGATTTTTGGGAAGTAATAGTGAAAAGTGAAGAAGTGCGGTACAAACTCGCGGTGGCGAGTTTGAGATATTTCACTTTTTTATAGCTCAAAAACAGCCGTTGATTTTTTGAAAGATCAACGGCTATTTTTTCATATTTTATTTATGTAATCAAAGAGATGATAGGATTATTGACATATGCTAAAATTCAGCCGCAGAATGATACAAAAACTCCTTTTGATATGAAAAAATATAATGAGTTGTCAGAGACATTGAAAAAGAAAAAATAAATAAAATATTTAAGCGTTCGCTTATAATGCTTCGCCGCCTTCTTTTTGTGCCGAAAAGTATAAATATAGGGTTGTTTTATTTATTTACTTGACCTCTTTTTTGGTGTATAGTCTTAATATACGAAAAAGGAGGAAATGTTGATGAAAGCAAGAAAAATGAGTGATGAACTTAAGAAAAGCGTGTTCTATCAGATATTCCCGAGAGCGTTCACAAGCGAGGGAACGCTTGAGGCGGCAGAGAAGATGCTTCCCGAGGTGAAGGAGATCGGCGTAACGCACGTGTATCTTTGCCCGATATTTGAAATGGACGACGATATGGATAAGAGCCACTGGAGCGACAGGCACGCGAAGAGCGGCTTTGACAACCCTAAAAATCCCTACCGCATGAGCGATTATTATAAGATAGATCCCGAGTACGGCACGGACGAAGACCTTTTGTCGTTCGTTAGATCGGCGCACAAACTGGGCCTTAAAGTCCTTTTGGACCTTGTATACCTTCACTGCGGCCCGAAAGCGGTGTTTATTAAAGAGCACCCGGATTTCATTTTGCGTGACGAGGCGGGAAACCCCGTTGACCTTGACTGGCACTTCCCCGGCATCAACTTCGAGAGCAGGGAGCTCAGGGAATACCTCTGGCGCAATATGGAGTATTTCGTGGAAAAGTTCGACATCGACGGCTACCGTTGTGATGTCGGCGACAGAGTGCCGCTCGACTTCTGGATCGAGGGCAGAAAGAGGATCGAAAAGATCAAGCCCGGCATCGTGATGTTAAACGAGGGCGTACGAGGCGACTTTTTAGTCGAGGGATTCGACCTTGACTACAGCTTCGGACTCAATGCCCATATGTGCCGCGCGCTTGCCGGCACGGAAAGCGCACATCTGCCGCGCACGGAGTGGCAGCATATTCACGATACATATCCCGAGGGCGGCAGATGCATCCGTTATATGGACAACCACGACACGGCGAGCGACAGCTACAACAACCGCTATGAAAAATCGTTCGGACATAACGGAATGGAGGCCGGATTCATATTTATGTACACGATGGACGGCGTTCCGCTTTTGTATAACGGAAACGAGGCATGCGACGACGCGCGCCACTCGCTCTGGTCGAATCGCGATTTCGGAAAGCTTTACATCAACTGGGAAAACGCGCTTACCAAGGAGGGCAAAAAGCGCCGCACGTTTTTGAAAAAGCTTGCCGCGATGAGAAAGGACAACCCGGCGTTTTATGACGGGTCGTTTGAATGGCTCGAAAATTCGTGCCCGGAGAAGGTGTGGTCGTATAAAAGAGAGAAGGACAAAAAGCGTTTCGCTGTTATTATCAACACCTCGGCCGAGAAGGAGGAGTTCACCGTCTCTCTGGCGCATGAGCCGAAAAATGTGCTCATCTCATCTCATGTCAGCGTAGTAAAATCGGGTAAGGAGCTTAAAGTCAAAGCTTCCCCCAAGGGCTATACGGTATTTGAATATTAAAAAAGGTCGGCTTTAGCCGACCCTTTTAATCTTGATAGAAAACAGTCCTTCGCCCGTCTTTTACACATATCGTAACAAAATAAGCGCCTGTTTCGGAATAAATATATCCCTCAAGCCTTGTCGGCTTCCGCTTCGGAAAATCTTTTTACAGCCATTTTTTCTTTTTAAAGTACCATATGAGCCATACGACGATGGCGACGCTGACCAAGATCACCGCGGGGTAACCGAATGGCGAATAAAGCTCCGGCATAAATTTGAAATTCATACCGTACCATCCGACGATGAGTGTGAGCGGCAGAAAAATGACCGTCACGACCGTGAAAAGCTTCATCAGCTCGTTCTGCTTTATCGAGAGCCGGGACTGATACGCCTCGCGCATCTGTGTCACATTCTCCTGAAGATTCACGACCGCGCCTAAAAACCTGTCTGTCCTCGTACCCAAAACCGCGATGCGGCGGGCGATATTGTCCGACAGCAGGCCGTTATCGTTTGCGCTCATCTCGTCAAAAATCGAAACCAGCTGTTCATAGTAGCGCTTGCGGCGCAAAAGCTCTTTCCGAAGTTCGGATATTGTTTTTACCGCAACATGCTCGGGCGAGGAAAAAAGCGCGTTTTCATGTGCGCCGATTTTTTGTTCAAACGCATCCAGAGAATCCATATCTCCCTTTAAGAGACGGACGAAGAAGGCGTAAAGCGCTTCTTCGTTCGTACGGTTCTCAAAAAGTGAATCCGTCATACGGGTGACTGCCGAGATGGAAGAATTATCCTCGCAGAAGAAGAACAGGTCCTCACGGTCAATATAGATCATTATCTTTGAATTCTTCACCGAGTCGCTTTTGACATCGTAATAATCAAAAGCCAGAAGGTCAAAATTCTCAAAGGCCTCGAAGCTTTCCGTCTGTCCCTCGTTGATATAGGAAAAGACGTGACTATCCATGAAACCGGAGACCTTGCCGGCATTTTCGAAAAGTAAAATATCTTTCATATTACAGCTTTTTACCGCTCTAAATGGAACGCGTCGATAATGCGGTCGACCTCCGAATCGTCGATCTTGACTATTTTGCCGAGCGTTTCGGCATTGACGATCGCCTTCGCGCTGTACTCGGCCACTTCAAGGCGGTCAAACGCGTTTAGGAGCGATGTGCCCATAACGATACAGCACTCGTTTTCAACAAGCGTGACGGGTGTCTTTAAGCTCAGCTTTTTGGCTGTTTCCTCGGGTTCCAAATAGGTTGACCCGAAGGGGAGCTTTTCAACGTCACGGAGCATTATGTAGCTCTCGGGAATAATCCGCGAGTCAAGCTGCGCGTCCGACACGGCGAAGGCCATGAGGTTTGGCGGATGTGCCAGGATAACGGAATTAATCTCCGGGTGAAGATCATAAATAAATTTGTGGAAGAGCACGCTACGGCTTGGGTTTTTGCCGAGCTCCTTCATATTTCCCTGTATCTTTACAAGGTCCTCCGGCTCTAAATATTTTCTGTCCTTGCCGTAGGGGGTGATGATAAATCCGCCGTCGGGCATTCTTTCGGAAAATGTGCCCTGCGAGCTTGTGAAAAGGCGCTGATGATATGCCCTTTTAATGAGTGAGCACATTGAAGCGCGAGCCTCTTTTTCCGGGCTTGTGAAGCCCTCGGGAACAAATTCGCTTAAGCTGACACTGTTTTTTGCCTCGGCAACCGCGATCGTGCGGTCGGAAAGCGTGTGAAGCGAACCGATCTTCGTCGCCTGAAGCTGAATGCGTGCGCAGTAGTCGAGTGTTTCGAAGGCCTTAAAAGCCTCAAAAAGGTCACTCTTTCCGACAACGACGCCGTGATTTTCAAGCATTACCGTGGAAACGCCCTCGGAAAAGACGTTCGCGATGTTTTCCGATAACTCGCGGCTTCCGGGAAGCTCATAGGGCGCATAGCGCACCTCGCCGCAGACCGTGTCAATATTCGGAATGATGTTCGTCTCAGGCACGATTCTTGCAATCGAGAAGCCCAAAAGTGCTGGGGGATGGGCGTGAAGCACAGCCTTGATGTCCGGCCTTCTTTTATAGATTATGCTGTGGAACGGAAACTCCGAGGAGGGCTTGTGCCTGCCGATGATCTCGCCGGACGGGGTGACACAGACCATATCGTCACGCGTCAAAGAGCCCTTGTCGATGCCGGCGGGCGTTATCCAGATGTCGCCGTTATCGTCCAGAATCGAAAGGTTGCCGCCGGAGGTCGTCGTCATTCCGTAGGAATATATGCGTTCCATGATGAGAACGAGCTGATCCGCCGGGTGCATAAGCTTAAAGTTCATAAAAAAATCCTTTCTTTAATGATATTATATTTTTATTATACTATCGAAAAAAGGCGGTGTAAAGAGGAATTTTTACAATTATCTTATTTTAAATTTAGGAGAAATGAATAAATATAGGCCGTATTTTTATGTAAAGTCGCTAAATTTTCGAAAAATTTAAAAAAACTCTTGCAAAATTATCTGAAATCTGTTATTATAATATTTACCGTGACGAAATGGAGGTGTTTTTAAATGGCAAAATGTGATGTTTGCGGAAAAGGCGTAACATTCGGAATCAGAGTCAGCCATTCTCATAGAAGAAGCAACAGAACGTGGAAAGCTAACGTTAAGAAGGTAAGAGCGCTCGTTAACGGCACTCCCAAAACCGTATCGGTTTGCTCACGCTGCCTGCGTTCGGGCAAGATAGTTCGTGCTATCTGATCAATCTGAATATAAGCTTATTAAAGGGACAGGCAAGGCCTGTCCCTTTTGCCTTTTCGAGTTTTTTCACCGGTAAAAGGGCGTGAAAAAAAGATTGAATTTTGTCAAAAGCACGTTTTTTACAAAGAGAAAAAGTGACATTGCTTAAATACTCGTTAAAATGTAACAGAATATGGAGTAATATAGAGGGTTATATTGTAATATATTACCATATAATGTTAAATAAATATTAAATGCAAATACAAGCGTTTTGTGTTTTTCGATTGAATACGGCAAGCTTCGCCGTGTTTTGGAACACAAGGTTGCCTAACAAACTATATTAATATATAAGCCATGTAAAAAAATTACTGGACAAATCCCTCCAAATAGGTTAAACTTATTATCAGTAAGGCAATACAGCAATACGGAAATACGGAGATACGGAGGGAAAGCAAGTTGAGGAAAATGGTTGGAAACACGAGTTACACTATGGAAGAAAGGAAGGACGGTTTTATTTTTACGATCCGCGAAGGAGATTACGAAAGGTCATTGGTGATTGGGGAAATTACCAAGACTGCCGCGGAAAAATTTTTTAATGTTCTGGTTGAAAACGAGGTTTTGCCCGGGCATCTTTTACCGGTCGCAGAGGATCACGACTTTGCGACCATGTCTTTGTTGGCCGCCGAGTAAGGCGGTTTTATTATGCTGTAAAATGTTGGACACAATATGATAAAACAAGAGGCTTAAAATGCTTTGACCGGCATTTTTAAACCTCTTGTTTTTTGGTGATGGGTGTGGTATACTTTATGATATACTTAAAAAGTTGTCAAGTGAAAAACAATGCTGATATATAAAAATAAAAAACCATAAAAATCAAGGAGTGAGAGTATGACATACGGTCAGGATCACAGGAGCTTTTTTTCGGAAAGACTGATGAGAAAGGTGCCCGAGCCGAAGGAGCTCGTTTTATCCGCGCTTACCGCCGTTATCGCAGGGGTGATCTGCGCAGTCTCGGCGGTCTATTTAAAAGTCGCCGCAGTCATCATCTGGGCGGCCGCGGTTTACGGTGCGTATTATGTCATCGGCTCGCTTATGGTCAAGGAATATGAGTACATATTGACCGACGGCGTGTTGGACATTGACCTTATCACCGCGAAAAGAAGCAGAAAGCGCCTTAAAAGCATAGAGCTTACCGAATGCTCCGAGGGCGGAAAGGCAGAGCCGGGAATGGCGGGCGAATACCTTTGCCCGGCCAAAAAGTCGGACAACCTTTACTATCTTGTAAGAACGCATAACGGCGCGAAAGAGACTGTCATAATCGACCCTAACCAGATGATGAAGGACGCGTTCGGCTGTTATATGGGAAAGAGTTTTAAAAAATGATCTACGGAGTCGGGACAGATATTGTCCGAATCGAACGAATGAAGCGCTTTTGCGAAAAGGGCTATATGGAGCGCTGTTTCACAAAAGGCGAAATAGAGCATTGCAGAAACAGCCGCGATATTTATGAGACCGCGGCCGGGATCTTTGCGGCAAAAGAGGCTTTTTCCAAAGCGGTCGGGAAAGATATTTTCGGCGTTTTAAAAGACACCGAGGTGTGCTATGACTCGGAAAAGCCGTTTTTTGGTCTTAAAAATGGGACGGGCGAGGGGCTTCGCTTCAGCCTGTCAATATCGCACGACGGGGACTATGCCGTCGCGTTTGTTGTTGCGGAGGTGGAATGATGTATTTAAAAGCCGTTCCGTCGCGCCTTGTGCGACTGGCGGACGAAAACGCCGGGAAGCTTTACGGCATCGGCGAGGAGATTTTGATCGAGAACGCCGCGTCGGCGCTTTATGATGAGTGCCCGAAAGTGAAAAGCGCGGTTATTTTAGCCGGCCCGGGCAACAACGGGGCGGACGGGTTCGCCCTGGCGAGAAGGCTTTTTCTCTCGGGCTGTGACACCGAAATTCTGACTCTTTGCGATGCCCGTCACAAAAATGCCGAAATCGCAAAAAAGCTCGGCATTAAAATATACGATTTTTACGACCGGGAGGAAAAAGAGGCAGAGCTTTATGTGGACGCGCTCTTCGGAACGGGACTTTCGCGCCCCGTCACCGGAAAAGCGGAGGAAATGATCGAATATATGAATTCCAAACAGGGGATAAAAATAGCTGTGGATGTGCCGAGCGGAGCGGACTCAGACACCGGAGCGGTCAGAGGATGCGCCGTCCGAGCGGACAAAACGGTGACCTTCGCTTTCGCAAAACCGGGTCTTTACCAATTCCCGTGTGCGGACTATGCCGGAAAAGTTGTGGTTAAGGACATTTTTTTGCCGGACACGATCGGCGATACGAAAAGATACATCGTTAAATCGGCAAGCATCCCGAAGCGCGAAAAAAACACGCACAAGGGAACATATGGCCGCCTTTTGTGCATGACGGGCTCGGAGTCCATGACCGGCGCGGCATATATGTCCGCACAGGCGGCGATAAAATCCGGGTGCGGTCTGGTGACTGTCCTGGTGCCAGACGTGATTGGCGGGCAGGTCTCCTCAAAGCTTACCGAAGCGATGGTTATGCCTTGTCCGTCAAAGGACGGTGCATTTTCAAAAGAGGCTTTTACCGCCCGTGAAAAATATTTTTCAGAGGCGGACACGCTTTTAATCGGCTGCGGCATTCGCAAGACCGAGGAAACTGCATATCTTGTTAGAGAGGCTGTATCAAAATTTATTGGAAAAAAGGTCATCGATGCGGACGGTCTTAACGTCCTTGCCGGTACGCCGGAGCTTTTGGCCGGCGCGGTCATAACGCCGCACCCTGGCGAAATGGCGCGCCTTATGAAAACGGATATTGCCTCGGTCGAAATGGACAGAGTGCAGAACGCGGTATCATTTTCAGGGAAATACGGCTGCACGGTGGTACTTAAAGGCGCGCGCACCGTCACGGCATATCCCGACGGGCGAGCCTATATCAACGACGGCGGAAACCCGGGAATGGCGAACGGCGGAAGCGGAGACGTTTTGGCCGGCCTCATCGCCTCGTTTTTAGCGCAGGGAATTCCGGACGCGGAGATCGCGGCTGTTTACATTCATTCTTTGGCCGGCTTTCTCGCGGCGGAGAAATATTCCGAGAACGCAATGAGTGCGACCGACTTAATTAAAATGATACCGAAGGCAATAAAATCCTCATATGGTGTATGAAACGGGGAAAATGTGCGCAGAATAGGAAGGGGTCGGAAAAACTGCCATTTAAAATGCCTCGGCTCGTACATAAATGGAAGCGGGCGGGCGCATATCCACAAACTGTAATTGACTACCCGGGAAAAAAGATGTATAATTATATATATCTTATTATGTCTTAACGGGGGTTAGGTTTATGGGTAACAAAAAAATACTGATCTCTTTGCCCGAAGCCTTGCTTTCTGAGGTCGACTTCCTCGCCTCGGAAGAAAATGTGAGCCGGAGCAAATGGATCAGGGAATCCGTCACAAGGACTATCTGCCAAAAGCGGCGCGAGGTGAGGGAGCGCGCTTTGGAGGAAGGCTACCTTGCGATGGGAAAATTAAATGCGCGCCTTGCCGAGGAGAGCATTATTGCCGATAATGAGCAGCTTCTGACCTACGAGCTAAAGTTATCGGAGAGTGAATGATTTGATTATTAAAAGAGGAGACATTTTTTATGCGGACTTAAGTCCCGTGATCGGATCCGAACAGGGCGGAGTGCGCCCGATACTGATCGTGCAGAACGACGTCGGAAACAAGTACAGCCCGACGGTCATCGCCGCGGCGATAACCTCGCAGATCAACAAGGCGAAGCTTCCGACGCATATCGAGATCGATTCGAAGGAATACGGGCTTACCAAGGATTCTGTCATTTTGCTTGAGCAGATCAGAACGATCGACAAAAGAAGGCTGAGAGAAAAGATCGGCCACTTGGATTCGGAGCGCATGAAGAGCGTGAACGAGGCTATCTTTGTGAGCTTCGGGCTATCTTCGGATTAAAGCATTTATTAAAGAAGGGATTTTACTTATGAAAAATGAAAAGAGAAAAAGAGCCGCTGTGACGGCGCTTATGCTGACAATGCTTTTCGGGTTTGCGACCGGTGCGGCAGGAACGGACGATGATCCTTTAATATCCTTAAGCTATATCACGAACGTAGTGATGCCCTATATTGATGAGGCGGTCTCGTCAAACGGATCGGCCTTTGAGGTCGTCGAGGTTCCGAAGGGAAAGACCGTCAACTTAGGGGCGAGCACCGAGGCGATTCTAAGGAGCGGCGACGGCACGGTCGTTTTATCGTCTGGCGCGGCAGGCGTCTTTACCGACGTGACGAGCGGGCGCGACACGGTTGCCGGAGAGGCGGTTTTGGCAAACCATCACCTGGTCTGCCCGAGAAACGACGGGCGCGGAATCAAGGCAGAGAGCAAGCTCTACATAATGATCAAGGGCGCTTACGATATAAGATAAACGGGAGTAATGCATTATGAAAAAAATCATCTTTGCCGCGCTCCTTTTTGTGATCGCGATGGGGGTAAGATCTCTTGCCGCAGTGCCGGAAACGGTCAGAATAGGGATCAACCCGTCAAGCCCCTCTGAATCGGTCGCGCTTTCGTCGGACGGCGGAATTTATACATATTCGGCATTTGCAAGGGGAGAAAATGAGGCAGGGCCTTATTTTATCGCGAACAGCATAACCGCCGCAGTCTCCGCCTCGGGCACGGTCGCGGTCAACGGAGTTGACTCCGGCGAGACCAAGATCGACTTTTTTAAGGGCTCTGAGCTTGTAAGCTGTGCAGGAAAGCTCTACAGGGGCGACATCAGATTAAAAGTCTCAAACGGCGGACTTGTCATCATAAATATTTTAAAGCTTGACGATTATTTATACGGCGTTGTCGGGCGCGAAATGTCGGAAGGCTTCCCGATCGAGGCGCTCAAGGCGCAGGCAGTTTGCGCACGGACGTATGCCTACCGGCAGATCAAGGCGAATGCCTACAGCCGTTACGGCGCACACGTTGATGACAGTACGAACTATCAGGTGTACAATAATACAGAGAGCAGTGAGCGGACGAATCTGGCAGTCAAGGAGACGGACGGGAAGATTGTATATTACAACGATACCCCGGCGGAAACGTATTATTTTTCAACTTCCTGCGGATATTCGACCGATGGAACGATCTGGGGCGCCAGCAAAGACGAGGTTCCGTATCTGAAAGGGATCGGTTTGACGGAAAAGAAGAAGATTCCGGATTTGACGGACAACGACACATTTCTCAAGTTTATCCAGGGACAGGGTGAGCAGAATTATGATTCCTCGTTTCCGATGTACCGCTGGAAAACAACGATCACGAATAAGAAGCTGCAGCAGAAGGTAGATACCATCGGCGAGATTCAGGGGATTTTTGTGACTTCCCGCGGTACGGGTGGTATCGCCCAGACGGTGCAGATCGTCGGAAGCGAGGGAACCAAGACGCTGAAAGGTCAGAGTCAGATCCGGAGTATCCTCGGCTCGGAATCACTTGTTTATAAGAAAAATGACGGAACCGAACTGACAGGATGGAGTACGCTTCCGAGTGCCTTTTTCTCGGTGGATGAAACTGCCAGGGATGAGGAAAAAGACATCCGCACATTTACCATCTGGGGCGGCGGCTACGGTCAC
>ERZ779851.287-NODE-287-length-51556-cov-7.438380_pt1 | contig 51556 bp, 56 predicted proteins | sample MGYA00511094_ERZ779851 | MGnify/ENA primary metagenome ERZ779851 (study PRJEB29588, sample SAMEA2155512) | human gut metagenome | biome: human gut; feature: human-associated habitat; material: faeces | place: Denmark | collected 2008/2010 ...
AAGCCGATAATTTTAACGGAATATCCGTCTGACGGGAAAAGTTATATCGACTCATGGGCAGAGACAGAGACCGAAATAACACAGATATGGACGGAACTGCCGCAGACTGATGAAATTTCAGACTCAGAGGCACTTTCAATTATTACTGAGCGAGATGTTCAAACTTGAAAACTCCCCAAAATTTTGTTATAATATTCTTAACATAATAAAAAAAAGGAGAAAATCTATGATTGACCCTGTAATTGTTCAAATTCCTCCCGAAGCTGATAATATTCAACTACCCGACCCCAATCTACCCGACCCCAATCTTCTAAGCTTCTACAAAGAAAAAGAAGAAAGATGCTTTTGGATAGATGAAGAAATAAGCAGCCAAAGTCTTGAGATATGCCGTCTTATAATCCAATGGAATCGAGAAGATGAAACTTTACGCTTACCCCCAGAGCAACGCAAGCCCATAAAGTTCTTCTTCTTTAGTCCCGGCGGCGACCTCGATGTCAATTACACAATTATCGACACTATTCGTATGAGCGAGACGCCCATCTATGGCATCAATATGGGAAGTTGTTGCAGTGCAGCGGCATATATCTATCTTGCTTGCCATAAACGCTTTATGCTTCCTCACGCATATTTCCTCTTCCATCAAGGCAGCGGCGCATTTAACGGTTCTTACTTGGACATACTTTCTCAAATTCAATACTACCAAGAGCAAGTTGAGGAACTAAGTAGTATAATGAAAGAAAGCACAAAATATACCGATGAAGAACTGGCAGATAATATTACGGGCGAGTGGTATGTTCGTGCAAGCGAAGCATTAGAAAAAGGAGTTTGTCACGAGGTAGTAAACGATATAAAAACCCTACTATAAGGAGATAATAAATGGATAATCTGTATAAAGGTTATAGAGAGCTTATAATGGATGAAAAAAATGTGGCGCAGTTCTATGCGGATCCTGCCGCGTATTGTAGTGACCTTGTAAATTTAAATCCAAATGAGTTCTTACTTTTGCAAGATTTACACGGAGAAACTTTTGATGTGTATAAAAATTCACCAAATGGTCCTGCGCCTGTTCGATATCCAATAGTATCCTCCCGCGCAGTTGGAACTTTGAAGCCGCGCAATATCAAACAGAAATTAGCGTTGGCATTATTGCAGGATGAAGCGGTCGGAGTTAAACTTCTTCGAGGCGTATATGGTTCGGGCAAAGACATCCTAATGCTTTCCCAAGCCCTACACGATATTGAGCTTGGTAAATTTCAAAAGCTTGTATTTATTCGACCGAATGTATCAATAAAAGATGTCCCTGATATAGGATATCTAAAAGGCGATGCTTATGAGAAACTAAGCTGGACATTGGGGCCGTTTTATGACAAGCTGGGCGGCGCGGAAGGAGTTGAGTATCTAATTGATGAGGGCGAGCTTGAACTCGTACCCCTGCCTTTTATACGCGGCCGCAGCTTTGAGAACTCGATTGTATATGTCTGTGAGGGGCAGAACATTACAACGGAAATTGCGAAGCTATTGATTTCTCGTGTAGGTGAGGGATCAGAGCTTTGGATAAATGCAGATACACATCAGACGGATAATAAGATTTATGATAGAGATAATGGAATTATTAAGATGATTGATAGGTTGAAAGATGACCCTCTTTTTGGAATGGTTTATTTGGATAAAACAGAGAGAGGAGCCATTGCAAACTTAGCAAACAAGCTTGATGACTGAGTTTTAGTAGGCTTTGCCTACTTTTATATATAAAGGGAGGGGAGAAAAAAGAAAAGTTTTCTCCCCTCTTTATGTTTTGGAGGGAGGTTTTATTGGGAGAAAATTACGCCGCTCGTTCGGTTTTTTTGCATACAAAACCAAAGGCTTGGTATCATAAACTTGGTGAAGATAAAAATTTGGCAGGACTTATGAACGAGAGTAGCGCCTTACAAGCAAAGACCGACAGCACACTACAAAGCCAGATTCATAATATGGAACACCGAGAGGCCACAATATACCAGCAATATTTTAATGGGTGTACAACCTTTGAAAAATTTATTGAGAATCTTCGGAATCTTTTCTCTGAAAAGGGATATGGGCAAGACAAAGAGATTCTACAAAATTTTGGATCTGAAAATGCCCGAGCCAAATTAAAAGCATATTTTGGGACTTCTTATGTGTTTGCCAATAATTTTCAGTTGACAGTAAATATAAAAAATCCCGGTGGAACAAATATTGATTTTAAAGCTTTACAAAATTTAGGTGATGGAATAACCATTAGTCCAAAACATAGAAAGATTGAACTCAATATTGGCATTGATGATGATAGTATAGGAAAAATAAAAGAGTCTTTGAATCTTATTTTTAATACGCACTTTGACCCTAAATCTTCTTACAAAGGCGGAGTAAAAAATTTCTTAAACAATATTGACAAAAGGATTGAAGATTATATAACAATAGTTGGTGGAGTTGATAGTGCTAAAAGCTCCCTAAAAAGTGGCTACACGCTGGTAGGCGGACCAAATTCACCTTTTAGATATACCGAAGAAGATATTACCAGCGCAGAAAGCAACCCCTCAATTGAGGCTGATATTAATTCTGCCTTAAAAGATATAAAGCAGTTCTTTCTAAGCCCCAATGGAATGAACATTCATAATGGAAGCCCTGCTTTGCGGTCGGCTTTTGAACTAACTTGGCGAACTAATATAGAGGCAAAATTTTCCCAAGCAGCGTTCTTTATGAAAGGTGGGGTTTTAAACTATCTCATTGGTGCATTAGGCGAATTTCAAACAGCGCTAATCAATAACTATATACTTCGAAGAGCAGGAGGATTAACTCCGGAAGCTATTTCAAGAATATCTGAAACTATTGGACAAAGACAACAGAATAAAGTAGACGCAACCGTATTAAAGGATATTGGTATACAAGTTAAAAACTACGATTTAAACGTCTTTGAGTCGGCTCGACGAGGAATTATGTATACAACTAATACCCCGAAGAAGTTTTTAAATGCATTGCAAACAACAGGAGCAATACCAAATAAGCCAGATGATACTACCATATCTACTTTGGAATCATTTATAGCCAACTATGCCTTTTCCGCAGATTACCGAACTTTAACAAATGCTTCGGCTTTTGAAAAAAAGGTTAAAGAAATTTTTGAAACTTACTATGCCGAAATGTATAATTTCGCAGTACAAGCCGATTTAGATGATACAGTTTTGTTCTACTCTATCGCGGGCGAATATTTAATACCTGCTTCTCATATTTTACAGTTAATTAGTCAAAATGGAAGCATAACAAAAATACCTTTGAACATATCGTGGCCGCAGCCGCATACTTATGAGTATTTTTATCCCGCAAAGAATATGGCGAGTCCGCCTTGGAGACAATACTGGGAACCAAGAAAAAGCGCAGAGCCACCTTATATTCCAACAGACGAACAATCTGCTAAAATTGAGAATCTTTTAAGTACAGTAAGTTTCTCAACAGGTTTTCAATTTACAAATCTAAAAAGCTTTTTAACAAAATATAACATGTTTGACTGAGAATTGGGAGAAATAAAAGTCAACTAATTGGAGGTTACTATGAAACTAAAAAACTTTCTCTCCCTTGGTGTGTTCTTACTAATCTGCGGGCTACTGTCCGCCGCGACTGTAAGAACGATACCCGCGGAGAAATCAGCGGACGGAATACTTAACACAACTACAACGTCCGCTATCTGCGAAACAACGACCGAGGAAGAGACGGTTATAATTGAAACTGAAACTGAAACCGAAATTATAACCATAACGAAAGCAATCGAAACTACAACGCGCGCGACTATAAAAAAATCGAAAGCGTCAATGCATGTGCCGTCAGAGATTTCTAACTTTAAATCGTATATGGACTATCGAATGATAACCCGCGGCGCGCAACTTGAATTGCAAAAACAAGCTTATACAGATGCTAATGGCTGCCGCAAGGTTGGTAATTACTTCTGCATAGCGCTTGGCTCGTATTATGGAAGTGAAATTGGTGCTAAGTATCGTATTCATCTCTCGGACGGTACAAGCTTCCTTGGAATACTGGCCGACCAAAAAGCGGATAAGGACACAAATGCAACAAATCAATATACAATCTACAATCGAGATATTATTGAGTTTATTGTTGATACTAATCGTCTGCCTTCCGCAGTACAACTAAGTGGGTCGCTTAGTTCTTTGGAAAAGTTTGAGGGGAAAGTCGTAGGAATCGACAAACTTTGACTTTTTTAAACATTTTTGATATAATATAAGTGTAATATAGGAGAGAAAAGGAGGTAAAAGGAAATGCTTATGGGATTTGATATGTTTAATGATTGCCTTGAGACGATTGAGGAATGTGAGGATAAGAGGGAATCATTAGCAGAACTTGGCATTGAATTTTCGGATAACTCAATTGTGGAAAAGATGGAAAATGAGCTGATAGAGGTTGTTCTTGCCGCTGCACCGACTTCAAACGAAGCCAATGTCATCCTTTGGTGGATGTGGGAAAATGGTTTTGGTAAGAATCGGAGCCCCCTCAGTTGGAACGGGCGTATTCAATATTTGAATAGCGCGGAAGAGCTTTGGAATTTCATCAACAAAGGAGTAAATGGAGGAAGGGAGGCTTAATTAAGCCTCTCTTTCTTTTTTTAGTTGGAGGTAGTAGTGAAAAGAGTTAAGAGAGCATTGCTGTTTTGTCTCTTTGGGTTTCTTGTAGTTATAATCTTTTCGTTAATCTTAGATTCTAACTTACAAGGCGCACAAGGGTCGAAACCTATCAAAGAAGATGAACCGAGTACATATGGCGTTGGCAGTTATGTGGATCTGTTTATACTGGACGGGTCGCCGCATTGTAAGTACCTGTTTGTAGATGTGACTGTAAATGGAAAGCTTACTCATATAGATGAGGATACCCATACAATCGTACTCCAAGACCTCAATGATGAATCTCGATACTTGCGCGCGATTGTACCAAAAGAAAAATGGGCAAAAATAAAATTCTTCTCGAAAGGACAAAAAATTTATATTAGCGCTTATGCAACCAAACTAACCTACTTTAATGAACCAATAGTAGAGGTTCGTGAGATAGGGAAAATTTGAATTTTTTCCTTTCCTTTGGTATAATATTTATAGAAAATGAAAGGAAGGAAAGAATATGTCTATGACCAGAGGGTTGGACTATGTTAATGAGCTTGCGAATGGAAAGCAGATTTACAAAGAGGCAAAAAATCTATTAGCATTTTCTGACTGTGTGTATAATTGCGGTGGTTTTGCATTAGGAATTCCGGATTGGTATCTTCCTTATGCCGACGATGGTGAGTATGAATCAGAAGAACTGGACGAATGTTATTACCAGTATTGTGACGACTTTCACCCGGGTTATGGCAAGCGATATGCAAAAGCTTGTACTGCGCGCGGTCGTATTATGGTTGATTTTATGGTCAATACGCTTGACTATGTGCGAGAGATTCAGCATTCGTCGGAGATAAGGGATGACGAGTATCTGGTTCTTTTCCGAGCTTCTGGCAATGACTTCCATTTTATAAGACGAATGGAAGATGGCTCGTGGGCGCACAAAATGGGTAGCTCCAAAATCAAAACGCTTACGCGCAAAGAGATTGAACCTGTTTGGCACACAACGTATAACAATTATCAAGGAAAAGTTTTCCTTTTGGCTGTGAAAAAGCAGCACGACCAGCCCGAATATTAAGAGCTTTAAAATTTTTGAAATTCTATGGGAATTTTAGTATAATATATATAGAAAGTGAAAGAGAAAGAAAGAAAGGGGAGGCTTCTGAAATGACTGAATGTTATCCTTGTTTTCGTGAAGATATAACCGCTGATATAAATGCGCTTGGACTTCAGGACGAAGTTGTCTATTGTGAGAATAGTGGTTATGATAAAGTCATTTATGATGAAGATACCGATGTAACGGTTTGGTCAGGAGCCTCCCGACTTGTATTTCCTTATCACAACCTTGTTTGTAAGCTTCCCGTAACTAAGATAGCTCGTTGGGAAGAGAACGAAGACGGTGAGTGGGGAGAAGAGGCATATCGATGTGATTTTGACGACCATTGTGCGGTAGAGTTAGAGAATTATGAACTCTCTATTAAGGAAGGACTTGATAAAGCTTTCGCGCCGTGTGAATTTTATGATATGGTGAATGGTATTCCGGTCTATGTTATGGAGCGAGCAGAAAGAATGGAAAAGGGAATAACTCCTTCAAAAGAAACTTCCGAAGCTTGCGAGAAAGACGAGCTTGATTATTCTTGGGACGCCTCACTTTGGGAAGTTTTTGTCCAGTATTATGGCATTGAGTTTTGTAAGAAGCTGACTACTTTTCTTCAAGATAATTATATAAATGACATTCGCTTTGAGAACTGCGGAATGATTAACGGACGACCTGTTCTTATTGATTATTGTGGATACTGGGGGGATTAAGAATGGAAGATGTTTTTATGGTTTCGTTTTCAAATAAAGAGAATTTCCATAAGTTTATGGAGATAGCACTTGACGAAAAATGGGAGTGTATTGTAAGTGCAGACTGTGAAGGAATCCCAATGGTTCAGGTTAGTTCTGCTGCACAGTATGGTGGTCCAGTAGCCACTTGGAAAGAGCAGGAGTAATATAAGAAAAGGCGGGCTGCGGCAGTCCCGAGAGTGGGCGAGGTTCGATTCCTCAAGAAGTTTCTGTTCGACTCAGGCTTCAACGGTTCAAACTCTTATCCGCGCGCACCTTCTAATTTATTAATAGCCTTTCTTCGGTCTCGTATAGCACAACGACGACGGTCCGGCACACAGATACGAAATACTGATTAAAGGCGTATATTGCGCGCAATGAAAGAACGGACAGATTACCGGTAGGCATTAGTTTATACCGGTGACTAATGCCTCTGTCCGTTTGGTATGCACTCTTAGCTTAGCTGGTAAAGCATTTGACTTTTAATCAAAAGAGCGTGGGTCCGATTCCCACAGAGTGCACCAGAAGGTCGGTTCGATTCCGACTCGGTGGTCGAGGTCTGGTGAGAAGAGAGGTAGGTTCGATTCCTACAAAGCACTGGTGAGCAAAACGACCAAAGGTTTGAGGGTGCGTTCATATTTGGACGGTAATGACCTTCGCGCGGCGAGAAAACCCTCACAGTTTGAATACAATGCGGGCAACTGCTTAGAATAGGAGAGAAATATTTATGAAGATATACTGGTCAATTCTTACAAGTAAAGGCTATCCTACGAAAGAAGATAAGCTAAGAGAAGAAGAAGAGTACCTGCGCCAGTTGGAAAAAATTCGTTTAATGCTGGGCGCGGAGAAAGAGTCAGATAAAAGGGAAGAAGAGTTTGAGGTGCTTGTAGATTCGGTTAAGAGACTACACGAAACCGTTAGCATAAGAAGAGCCGACTGCGAGAAACAAATCGAAAATGCGAAAGCAAAATTAAAAGCCGCGCGCGAAGGGTATGAGCGACTCACAGAAACAGGAAAGAAAGTTATCAACTGTAATATGAGTATAATAGAAGAACTTGAGCGCACTAAGAGAGAAACTTTAGAAGAGCTGTTGGGCATTTTTTACAAGCACAATGGAGACTTTACCGAAAAAGAGTTTAAAGAGCTTGAGAACTTGATAATGAAGTAAAATAAAACAAGAACCATACGAACTCCTAATTCGTATGGTTTTCATTTACTTTGGAAGATTTAATGTCTGATAAATATTTAATTAATTAAGGTGGTGGTCTTATGTCACATATTTATGTGACGGGTTAGCGATACTCATGGTAATATCGATTGCCAAAAATTTAATAACCCTTACTTCCCTGCGGCGGAGGGTGATTATGTTATAATTTGTGGAGACTTCGGCGCAGTGTGGGACGGGACAGAGGAAGAGCAGAAGTTACTGGACTGGTATAACGATAAGCCTTGGACGACTTTGTTTTGCGATGGCAATCACGAGAATTTTGACCTTCTTTCAAAGTACCCTGTGGAAGAGTGGAATGGTGGAAAGGTTCATCGAATTAGACCAAAAGTCCTCCATTTGATGCGCGGACAGGTCTTTACGATTGAGGGTAAGACATTTTTTGTAATGGGCGGCGCATCGTCAATTGATAAAGAGTATCGTACGGTAGGATTAAGTTGGTGGGCGGAAGAGCTTCCAAGTGTCCATGAAATGGAAGAGGGGTTCGCAAACTTAGAGAAAGTTGAATATGCGGTTGACTATATAATAACCCATAGTGCGCCGTCAATTGCGCTACCTTCAATCAATCTAACTTATAAACCTGATGTACTCTCAAAATATCTTACAGTTATACAACAGATTACGGAGTATACCCATTGGTACTGCGGACACTACCATATCAATAAAAAGTTACCATATAATTGTACAACAATTTATAATGCGTGGTGTCGTTTACCAAAGGAAAATTGATATTTTCTTTTTTATATAGTATAATATATATAGAAAGTGAAAGGAGAGAAAGAAATGAACTACTGGGAAGAAATTGCTGAGAAAGTTGCGGAAGACTTCGGTGTTATGGTAGATTATGAGGACCGCTTCTTTGTTTGCCCCGAGTGTGGTGAGCCAATCTATGAGGACGATTGGAAAGAGAGCGATTGTCTTGGTGCTGACGGCGAAGCTTGGTATTGTCCGATTTGTGGAGAGCTTTTAGTAGAGAGATAAACAAGGAGGACCAATGCACGCGGCGGGCACCACTGTCTATGAAAGAGATTGGATTATAGAAGATGAGGGGCAGGATTTTACGAGTTTTCTGCCAGAAGAGCATTAAAAGGAGAATAAAATGGAAATTATCTATCGAGCATTAGCAGATACTTCAAAAGAAAAAGATTTTTCTACAAGAGAAGCGTGCGAGGAATATGAGCGAAAATATCTTCCAAGAATGTGGTCGGAAGATGGAACTCTAACTATTAACCCTAATGAGGGGTATTTTGTTGAAGTTAAAGATAATATGACTGCATTCTGGCTTCAAAAGTTATATCCCAATGAGAACTGGAAAGACTTAGGCGCGGAGGGGATTGGAATTTACCGTTGGGATTTGGTTTTTGAGCGATACGAGAAGATTAGTTTTTATAACTACGAGATGATGAAAACTTTTGTTGAGAATAATCGTGACAACCTGTCCGAATGGTTATGATTTAAGGTCGCGCGCATTTGTAGTTTTGGATTGTTTTTATGATATGGGCCATCATATAATTATATAAAGTGAAAAGGAGATAATAAAAATGGAAGTAAGAACTGTATATGTAGCTTTTCCGGGAACCTCTTATGAAACATCGTTTAAAACCGAAGAGGAATGTCGTAATTACGAACAGACGATGACTCCAGAGATGTGGGATGTAGAAGGTAAGAGAACCCTCAATGGAGAGGAAGCCATGTTCGTAAAAGTAGACGAAGATATGATGCCGGTTCTGTTTGATAAATATGGAAAGAAGAACTTTCCCGGACTTGATGAAGAGGATTATGGGTATTTCTATTGGGACGATTACGATGAGACATTCCATTATCTTGACGAAGCGACAATGAGAAGAGTCCAGAAGTTTATGGAGCAGCATGAAATAATGTCTTGTTCGCGCGGTTCATGCTGGCAAGGGTCAGGCTGGGAGTATTAAGAAGTATGATGATTTATGTGATACCTAAAGGCGATGATAAACCTATTAAAATCGTTTTTGAGAGTGGGGAAGGGTCTGGTTCCATAGTAGAGGATGAGCAGGTATATCTTATTGATGAGCACCCAAGCCCCGAAGAAGTTGGAAAAGCATTTAGAACATTATATGAAAGATTAATGTCTGTAAAAGAAGAGGGTTGCGCATTATAAGGGGGAAATATAAATGGAGATTAATGAAATAAAAAAAGCTTATATAGAGCTAACAGCCTTTGCCAAAGAAAGTTTAAGAAAAAGCCTTCAAGAAAACAAGGCTGACACGGCTAAATATTTATCTGGTTATCTTGATGGACTATATATGATGTATAGAGAAGTAGAAGTACAAGGGAGCGAAGAAGCTCTCGAAAAGCAAATACCAAAAAAGCCTGATGTTGGTGAAGTCTTGGGCTATGAAGGTTTTAGCGGATACTTATGTCCGATATGTCATAACTGGCTTTTATGTTCCGACGATACGCCCACTTCACGCCATTCATTTTGTTCTTCTTGCGGACAGAAAATTGACTGGCAGAGGTAAGTGCGACGTTTCGATTGCTTGTTGTGGAAATGGTGTTTATGCAATCTATAAAAAGGAAGAACTGAATATTGATAAAAGTTGGACACTACTGCGCGGCGGTGGTGTCCTTTTTGATAAGAGAAGAGGGTCGCGCGCATCGTGGGTTGGAGAGAAGGTAGGGAGGAAGTAGGAGTTCTTTTTTTGAAATTCGAAAATTGACCGAAAAACGCAGAGGAAATAGTAGGTTTCTTCTACTTCTTAATGTAAGTAGAAATGTAAGTAAAAATACAAGTATAATTGTAAGTATAAATGTAAGTATACTTATAAGTATACTTGTATTTTTACTTATAAGTATACTTATAAGTATACTTACAATCTAACTTACAATAATTCCTTTTTCTTTCTTCGTAATAACCCCTTTCTCTTTTCGCACATTTAGCATCGAGCGCGATGCGCGAGAGGCGGTATGGCGCGAAAGGAGAAAGGGCTTGTAAGCCGAATTGTAAGTTTAGTGTGGGTTGGATTGTAAGTATAAATGTAAGTATACTTATAAGTATTTGGAAATTTTTTCGGAAAAAACGAGGGGAAGGAGTAGTGTAGGGGGGCTTGTAAGTCTTCGTACAAGTCAACTTATAAGTATACTTATAATCTAACCTATAAGTATTTGGGATTTTTTCCGAGGGGAAGGAGGCTTGTGAAAGGGGAAATGTGGGAGGAAGTTGTAGAAGGGGCTTCGGTTTTCTTCGGTTTTTCGTGGGCTTTCGCCCCGGTCGCTAACTCGTAAGCCGACTTACAATAAGACTTGTAATCCTACTTATAATCCCTCGTATTGCCCACATACCTCCGCCATCGCAAGGGGAGGGACGGCCGTTGGTACCTTTGGCACGGCGGAGCTACGATTGGGAAAACGCGGCGGCGAGGGGCAAAGTTTTCGGTGGTCTTAGAAGGTTATGAATAGCTGTAAAAGTGGTTAAGGAGTTGTGAAAGGTTGTGAAAGTGGATAGGGAGTTGAAAAAGGTTGTGAAAGTGGATAGGGAGTTGAAAAAGTGACTGCCCTCAAATTTCGTAGATTGTAAAATTTTTATAAGTATAAGTGTAAACTTAGGTGTAATCCTGCTTGTAAACTTACTTGTAAACTTACAATAATGGCGAGACCCCGGTTGAACCGTAACGGATTGTGAGCGAGAATTTTCGGAAAAATTTTCGGAAAAATTTTCGGGAAAAATCGTAGGGGAATCGCAAAAGTCGAAAAAAATTGCAAAATTTTTGGGAAAATTTTCCAAAAAAATTGCAGAAAATTCCAAAAAAATTATAGAAATTTTCCAAAAAAATTCTGGAAAACCTATGAAAACTTCCCAAAACCACTTCCTCCTACCTATAAGCCTGCGCGCAACCTTAAAAGTTTTCTTCGCGCATTGCCTAACCCGCTCTCTAAGCCATAAAAATATACTATTTTCCTTCTTACTTTCTTTTCTTCCGAACAACTCTTCCGATTTCTCTTTTCGCTGCCAAAAAACATTGAATTTTTCGGAGCGGGTTTATCTATGTCTTAGCTTACTTTCAATGCGCGCACTTCACTTAACTAAAGCGATTTAAACGGGAGCGGGTTGCGCGCATCGTAAGCTTTAATGTAAGCCCTCTTGTAGGCTCTTACTCACAGCTTTACCAGTAAGCCAAACTCACATCCAAACTTACATCCAAACTTACACTCAAACCCACTCCCGAACCTACAATACCTCCTAAAAATTTGAAAACTTTCTCCTTTTGGACTATAATATATATAGAAAGTGAGAGAGAGATAAGAGCGATACGAGCCTACAACCCGTATTATTTTCCAAAAACCAAAATGTTTTGGCGCTCCTAAGCGTTCATATCCACGTCCATGCCATGAACCCGCTCTCTCCCACTCTCCAATCTACTAAAAAATTTTTTGAAAGGAAGAATTGTAAATGACACAGAGAGAATTTTTTGAAAACATCCACGAGGGTAACACCGTTACTGCTGAGATGGAGGAGTATGCTATCGCTGCTCTTGCCAAGCTTGACAAGGCTAACGATGCGCGCCGTGAGCGCCAGTCGAAGAAGGCGCAGGAGAATGCACCCCTGCTTGCGCGCATTGAGACGGATATACTCACGACTGAGCCTACAGTTGCGGCGAATGTTGCGGCAATACTTGGCACATCCACTCAGAAAGCCAGTGCTCTGCTTCGTGCTCTGGTGGCAGAGGGTCGTGCACAGGTTCAGGATGTCAAGGTCACTGGCAAGGGCACGCAGAAGGGCTACTTCAAGGCTTGAGCAAGCCCGACTTGAGAGCGGGCGCGCATTATTGTAAGTTAATGTATGCGCTGGCGTAGAAGAGAAGACCAAGGGATAACCTTGGTCTTTTTTCTTTTTACTGCGCCCGCTTCAGTTTACTAAAGCAGCTCATACAAAATTTGACATTGCCCGCTCGCAGCTCCCTCAAGTTTTATTGTAAACCCGCTCGCATCGCAGCTCCCGCAGCTCATCCACGTCCCAGCTCACGTCCCAGCTCATACGCAGCTCATATGCAGCTTATGCAGCTGCCCTAATCGCAGCTCGTATCGCAGCTCATCTACCCGCTTATATGCCCGCTCCCAGCTGGGAGCGGGTTCTGTCTATGTCAAGACCTATCAGCGAGCGCGCGGATTGTGCACGAGAAAAATTTTTGGGAAGAATTATAATATGGAATTACAATACGGAATAAAAATTTGTCAATACTTTTGAAGAAAAATAAAAAATGGAGTTGGGACGTGTAACGTCCCAACCCACCCAAAAAGAAATAAGAGGACTATTGCCCTCTTACTTCTATAAAGGAATATTCAGTTTAGGCAAGTGAATACGAATTGATAAGACGCTTTCCGTTTGCCACCTGTGCGACAATGAGATGATTCTCATTGACAAGCTGTCGGAGAAGTGCATTTGCTTTCTGAGAAGTAATTTCCACCTTTTCGGCAACCTCTTTTCCCGTCATCGGTACACCCTCTACAAAGCAAGCAAGTATGCTCTCTTTAATCTCATCGTTCTCTTTCTGAGCGGGCGTGCGATAATTCTTTCTCTTTTCGGCTCTCTCATCGAGCTTTTCAAGTTCCGCGGTTGCGTGCTCTATCATCTCATCAGTGATAGTGCCGCCGTTCTTAATGCTCTCGAAGAAATTTCTCTGTGTCATAGTCTTTTTTCCTTTCTCGTTTTATAGTCTGTCGTTGACTTATTAGTTTTTCAAGGGGTTTACTTCCTCTTGATTACAGTTATATTATACTCTTATAGGGTAGAAATGTCAACACTTGATTTGGGACGTATAACGTCCCAACTTAGATTTTTCGGTAAAAGAAAAAAGAGGGTTATCCCCTCTTCTCTCTTTTTTCTTTTATGAGTTTATTCTGTTCTCGCTGTTTTTCATCTCTCGCAATTTTCTTTTGCTTTTCTTCGGCTTTTCTTTCCGCAATTTCGGCTTTCTTCTTTTCGTTTATTTTAAATTCTTCTCCAAGGGAATATGCGTCGAATATATCGCCGTCACGACTTCCAGAGGGAATACTAACGGCAATTTTTACAAAAGATTCGTCGCCGTTATCATAAACAAACGGAAAGGCAATTTCATTTTTCTTTATTTGAATTACTTCATCTCCCTCTGATTCTATTAAAGCCCAAATTTTTTTAAGAATTTCAGTTCGTTTATTTTCATTTTCTTGCTTTCTTGTCATATTTTTATCTCCTTTCTTTTTTTTACAAGTAAATTATACCATAACTTTTTTAAAAAGTCAACATTTGACTTGGGACGTTCGACGTCCCAGTTTTTCGGTAAAAATTGAGAGTGGGAATAATCCCACCCTCATTTTTTCTTTACTCGGTTATCGAATAAGAATTTACAAGACGCTTGCCATTCTTAATTTCCTCAACGGAAAGTTTTCCCTCGTTCACAAGCTGGCGAAGAAGTGCGTTCGCTTTCTGCGGAGTGATACCGACAGACTCGGCAACCTCTGCACCCGACAGGACGACGCCCGCGGTGAAGTGAGTGAGAATAACAGCCTTGATATCCTCGTTCTCTCTCTGCTTTTTCGTGGGAGTGTTACGGCGATACTCTGCCTCGTGGGCAAGCTTAGTAAGTTCCTTTTCGGCAAAATTGTTCATATCCTCGCTGATGTTTGCCTCGATAACTGCGTTGTAAAAATCCTTTCTTGTCATAGTCTTTTTTCCTTTCTCGTTTTATAGTCTGCCGTTGACTTATTAGATATTCAAGAGTTCTTTTTCTTTTCCCTCTTGATTACAGTTATATTATAACAGAAGTCTTGAAAGAAGTCAACACTTGACTTGGGACGTATAACGTCCCATCTGTGGTGGAGAAAAAAGTGATGATTGCTCACCACCTTTTTTCTTTATTCGACTTCTCCTATTATCTTAAACGGAAAAAAGATAATTCCACGGGAGAATTTATGCTTTGTCTTTTTTCCAATTAGCGAAAATATTTGTGATTCAATTTCCGCGTCATCAATCGCACAATGTGCCTCGACAAAATTCTCATCTTGCATTAAAAACTGGTATGCTGTTTCTGCCGAAGTAGAAAAATATTTTCCGCTACTTGTGAGACGGTTATTATCATAACAAAATTCTCTAAAATCATCATTATTAAGTAGATGTTTACAAGCAAGACCCCAAACATCAAAGAGCGGGTATTTTTTATTTCGGAAATAAAAATAATCACCATTGAAGTTTGAACCGCTTTTGTTATTTTTTAGCATATACTCGCATTTTTTCTTTTCGGAATTTATAAAGTTATCATAATCGCCCGAGTATAGCGCGCGGATATATTTTTCAGTAAAAGGAATTGCTTTTTTAAAATCGAACATAGAATTATAAGCGCCGACAGCGGAAACGACTTGTAAATCATTCTCAAAATTTTCCGCAAAAGAATCCCACTGCATACAGGATATTTCTTTATTGGAAAGTCTTTCGATATATATCGGGCGTTTTATTGCATAATAAGCAGTATCAAAAATTCTCGTATCGAAAAATATTTCCGATATCAAACAGCTTACACGCTTGTATATATTGCCGTTTATATCGACAATTTGATAGCCGATATCATATATCAAAGGTTTTGCAATAGCTATTTTCTTTTTGTTTTCCGGTGATTCTATTTTAGAAACAAACGGCAGAGTCGCCGTCTCACAGTCAAGAATCATATAATACTTTCTTCTTTTGTCGAATTTTTCCATTTTGGTTAGTTCCTTTCTTAATTTCTGATAGTATTATACCACGGAGACAAAAGAATGTCAACACCGGAGTTGGGACGTATGACGTCCCAGATTTAGACAAGAAGAAACCGCGTGGCAAATTGTCACGCGGCGCTGTTATTTTGCGTAAGGGCAATTTGGTTCGTCTATCTCGCGTTCGTAAAACTCATTTTCTAATATCCACCTTTTAGCATCTTCAAGAATTTCTGCTTGAATATTAGAAGGTAACATAGCAAATATTTCTTCTTCTGAATAAGTGTCTGTTATATATTCCACCACGCCATTATAACTATAATCCCTAAACCTTTTTGCTATTTCTTCATCAATATTTTTTTCTGTGTAAACCTCATAATTTTCGTCAATATAAATTTTCATTATCTTTACTTCCTTTCTTCTCTTGATTACATTTATATTATATACTATTACTTGCCACTTGTCAATCCTACTTTTGGGACGTCCAACGTCCCAACCTACAACGCGGATGTGACAATTTATCACATCGCGCGAAGTACATTTAGAATATTATCAACATCATATGCAGTGCCATTCCAAGAAGTGCGATTATTTTCTTCATCGTCAAAAAGAACTCCACTTCTTCCTATATGCTTTGGTGTACCATATGGAATTATATCGATATGAGAAAAATGAACGCTTGCAAGATGTTTAGAAAGCCAATTTATTTTTGCGTTTTTAACAATTTCCTCATATTCTTTACTGGAATTTTTTGCAGTCCACGAAACAATTCCTATTTCATATCCCTGTCGCAAAAGACGATTCAGCAGCCGAGCAAGCACCTGTAAATTAACGAGCGGGCGAGCGTTTTCGTAGGCGTCAGCTCGTTCGTTTACGATATCATCAAGCCACCCATTGACACCGTAGAGGTCTGCAATAGTGCCGTCCATATCAAACCATATCTGTTTAGTAGTCATTTCTTCGTTCCTTTCTCTTGATTACATTTATATTATACACTACCGCGCGCGAATTGTCAACAGAAGAGTTAGGACGTATTACGTCCCAACAAAGAGAAAGTGATGATTTCTCACCACTTTATTTACCACATAATTCGCTTTAAGATATCATCGAGTTCTTTTCGATTTTTAATTTCTCCAAAGTCAATAGCAAGTAATATTTCTTGAATCTTTTTATCCTGTTCATCTCTTATTTCTCTTATTGACCTGTCAATTTTTATTACATCGTGAAGTCCTATATCTGAAACATCAAAAGAGCAAAAACTTTCTGTATCTTCAAAACTTAAATTATAATTCTGAACTATTTCACGAATATGCTGATTTACTTCACCTTCATATTCGTAAATTGCTTTCAATGCGGCAGACCTACGGTCATCATAATCGCCGCGGCATTCTTCTATTTTCGGTTTATAAGCATTCTGAATATAATCTTTGACATAATCTCTGATTGCTTTCGTTGTTCTCATTTTTTTCTTCCTCTCTTTATTTTCTGTATATATTATAACCTAAATTTTGGGAAAAGTCAATGCCAGTGTTGGGACGTGTGACGTCCCAGTTGGAATTTTTGGAAAAAGTTGCGGTTAATCCGCAACCTCTTCCCGAATATTCTTCAACATCTCATCAAGTTCGGCTTTCGTTCCGCCGAGTTCGAGATTTACAAGTATATCCTGTATCTTCCGTCTTTTCTCGTCTCTCAACTCATTTCTCTTGTTGGCTACTGATTCAAACTCTTTTTTTCCAAAATTGCAAGTATAACTTATAATATGCTTTTCCTCTCCGTTCCACGAATCTATTGTAAATCCGTGTTCTTTAATTACCTTCTTCGCGGCGGCATTAAATTCATCAACCATTTTTTCGAGAATATCCTCTACTTCATTCTTTTTTATGGAATAGTCCTTAGAACAATTTCCAATTATAGGGTCATAAATTCCGTTGACTGTTTCCTCGACATATTCCTTGATTATCTTCGTAACTCTCATTTTTTTCTTTCCTTTCGATTCTTTATGTTTTATTTTTGTACTTCCTCTTGAGTACATTTATATTATATACTATTACTTATTACTTGTCAACATTGGACTTGGGACGTATCACGTCCCAACCCAAAATTTTGGTATATTTTTCTTCCGCATATAACCAAAATCTCCAACTCATAAAAAAATTCTACAAAACGCGAAGTGATAAAATACCACTTCGCGCGATTGTAATTAAGAACTTGCAAGTGCGGCACCGACACAAGACACAAATGCAATAATTCCTACAAACATAAGACAACTAACAAATCCCATTTTTTTCTCTCCTTTCTCAAATCTAACCGTGGGAGCGGGCAATTATTTTTTGGAATTATTTTCTTCTTTATGAAACAGACACAAAAATTTGTATAAAATTTTCGCAAGTCGCAGCTTCATTCTTTTCTCGAATTTTATCAGCTTTTCTTCATAGAAAAATCCCGTAATAACTAATATTACTATAAGTATATCAAATACTGTCTGTATTGCGAACTTCATTTCTAAACTCATATTATTACCTCTCCTTTATTTTCTGTATTTATTATACATTATTTTCCCTAAAAAGTCAAATATAATTTTGGGACGTATGACGTCCCAACAGTTTCCGTTTTGTTCAAAACGCACAATTTTCCAGAAAAGAAACCTCAGTCTAAACTGAGGCTTACTTTTATTGCAGCTTGTATTTTTTTCTGTAAATCTACATCATCAATTTTTCCATAAAATTTTCCGATTCTCGACTTATCAATAACTCTTATCTGCTCCATCAATATGCAGGTGTCGCGCCCGCGCAGCTTGAGCGGAATATGTGTAGGCAACGGGCGCTTTGTAGCTGTGGTAAACGGAGCTATTATAGTCGTAGGTGAATATTTATTACCCATATTATTCTGAAGAATTATGCACGGACGGACGCCGCCCTGTTCACTGCCAAAATTTTTGCCTAAATCGCAATAATAGATATCGTACTTCTGCATTACTTATCACCCCTTTACGATAGTATTATATCACAATATAAGCCCGATTACAACCCGATAGATGGGACGTCCGACGTCCCAACTTCATAGTGCGATATAAGCATATACGATGTGACAAGGTATCACACCGCAGATCCAAGGATGAGCGGGCTTATAAGCCCGCCCGCGTTCAGTTTATGACTCCGCCCGCTGATTCAATCTCGGTTATGATATCATCCACCGTATCAGCCCAATACATATACCAATCGAGCGCGTTATCATACATTTCAAGTGTCATATCATTCTGAATAGAATCATATATGTTTCGAGCGGATCCAAGTAACTGATAAGCATTTCTTTCTTGCTCTGCAGCTTTGTTAAGTCGAGATACAAGCTCCTGTGCGTATTCCATTGATATGTCCTCTGATATCCATTTAAGTTCATATTCGTTCATTGTTATTACTCCATTCTATAGTTAGTCTTGTATATCGCCCGAGCGGGCGGGGCTTTAAGCCCCGCACATCTCCTTGAACTCTTTCAAGCTCATTCCGTATTCATCAAGTATATCATATATCAGATTGAGCTTTTTAATGCTGTTGTTCTGAATTGATATTCTATCATAGAAGAACGGCTCACCCGCTTTTTTACGCGCCGCCATAGGCGTTGTCATCTTTAAGCGGATGCATCCGCACTCATAGAGCTTGTCAACGAACAGCTCCGCGGGTATAACATACGCTTGCAGTTGAACGGGCGCGCGGTCATCAAAGTCGGGCGCGTATACAATATAATCATTGTCGCGGATTGAATAAGTAACCGCGCCATTTTCGTCGAGCCGTTCAATCTCAAAGGCATTGCATTTAATTTCGATTTTAGCAGTTTCGCCATTGATACGCTTTTTAGTGTCGGTTTTGCCGTCAGGGCTTGCCATGCCCTTGAAACGGTAATTGCCAAGATACAATTTTACGAGTGCCTCGAACGCTTTACCACCGCGCCCGCTGTCAACACCCGCCGTGGGCTTGCAGTGATAATTGATAGCGCGCGTTTTTTCGAGATAAGAATTTACCTCTGCAATTTTCTTTTCGCGAATTGTCATTTTAGAACATTCCTTCCATATGTAATTTTTGTGTCCCCTCTCAAGGACATATATATGATACCACAACAGCGCAAAAAAGTAAATACCCTACGAGAAAAATAACAAAAAAATTTTAAACTTTTTTTAATTCTATTTTAATATTCTTTTGTAGCTTTCACATTTATAATGCTGCATAGGAAAAATACCTGCATCACTTTTATTTTTCTTTTATCGCAAATACCCCCGGTGATTTCTGGTAACTTTTTATTTTCTAAAAACGAAAAAAGGGCGGGCTGGCTACAAAATACTACGAACTTCAAAAATTTAATATTCTTTTTTAGAAAAATATCATAAGCCAACCTATCGGAAATTTGATTTTCTCCAAAATTCTCGGTATAATATAAATGTAAGCAGTACATAGGCCCTCTGTTAAGGTATTTTGCCTAAGCTCCCTTCGCCTATGTGCCCACCTATATAAAACCTACTAAGGAGGATATTTCCTTTGAAAAACCGCCTACAACTAAATTGGGAACTCCCTACCGCAAAAGAACGAATTGAGTTCCTATCTCGATATATGGAAGGTCTTCCCTTCGAACCATCGCCCGCAGAACTCGAAACTTGCGCCGCGTATGTGCTTTGGGGGTTTGATGAGGACGGCAAAAACGGCGAGCAAAAAGGTCAATACGACCTCGGCCGCAAACGTAAGTCATGGACACAAAAAGAACCCGCCTCTCTCGACGAACTCGTAAGTACCACTGGAGAGTCCGAAATTCTTCCCAAGTCCTATGTTCCAACCAAAGTTACGCGCGAGGTCTTCTCTCGAGAAAAAACCCGACGAGACGCTCCACCCGACCTACTTGTTCTCTTCGAAGCCCTCTGGTCCGAAATCGACATTTTGGATCTTGCTCTCTGTGAATACGAACAAAGACTTGGAAAGCGAAAAACCCCACCCCGCGCAGAACTTTTGGCAAGGCTTACGCCATCCGAAATCGAAACCGCCCACCAAAAGTCCCTTCTACTCACAAGCTTCTCCTATCTAAAGGAGCGTCACCATCTTATCGAATTGCGCCGCCAGCAGTATACGCTTCGCGACTCATTTTCAATCCCAACTCCGCGCGCACTACTTCATACGCCCGCGGAAGACGAAGATTCTCTTGTAAGTACGGAACTTGGGATCGCACCCGTTAGCTTCGCACCCCAGTTCTTCGTCCCCTTTAGCGAGCTGGTGCCAAAAAATTTTGAGGAGAAGGACCTGCGCGCGCTCACCAAAGTTCTTTGGAAGAGAACTGACCCCGACGCTACTTTCGATTTCCGAAAAGAACAAAACCTTTTGGAGTTTTTGGAATTGCGCGAGGACTTCCGCAATACTCCTCTCCAACAAGTTTTTACTTACTATGCGCGCGAGGCAAATCTAAGCGAGTCCCAAAATGATCTTCTTCGTATGAAATTGCGCGGGGTACCAAATATCCAAATCGCCCAAACCCTAAACGAAACCTACGGTAGCCACTATACCGATAACTACATCTCAACCATCTATCGACAGAAAATTATACCCCAAATTGCGGAAGCCGCGCGCATTCATCGAGAGCTTCTGGAGAATTTATTCTTTCCGGAGAACTGGAAAGTTTGTATTGGATGCGGGCGAGTTTTACTTCGTAGTAAGGACTTTTTTGTGCGCAAAAGCCGCTCCAGCGACGGATTTACGGGGCGCTGTAAGATTTGTGATAAAGAAGAGCGTGCGAGAAAATCCAAAGAGAAAAAGGAGAAAACCCAAAATGGACAAGAAGAAAAAAAGAAAAAATAATAAACAAGGACCCAAGCAAAAGCTTGAGGCTCGCCAATTTTCCTATTTTGTAAGCTTGCTTGCGGCATTACCCGTAGATGAGTTTGTTGGGGTCGCGCGCGTTCTCAAAGTTCGGCTTTTAGAGGAGAACGAGGGTAGAACCAAAGACGAAACCGAGGACGAGAAGGGTAAAACCGAGTCTCTTCTTCGTGATTTCGCCGAAATCTTCGAGGAAATGCTCGACGAGTTTTTACGATTGACGCCCGTCCAACGCCATAATCTAATTTGGATTATGGAGGCCGCGCTATCCGAGGAAGGAAACGAACTCCACGCAGATAGCAAATATAAACATTTGCCTACGAGTTTACTTACAAGGCGCGCGACCATCGAATCAGACGAAAACGCGGAGGTAATCGAAGATGCAACCACTTCTACGAGTACGGACTAAGACGTTTTCCGAAAAAATTTGCCCACGATGCGGCAACCACCTTGGGCCAGAGGACTTCGCGCCCACTAAGTCATGGTTCTATCCAGACGGGGTGCTTCCAATTTGCGACGAGTGTTGCGCGCAATATTTAGAGGAAAAGGATTTCTCTTGGGATGTTGTGGATAAGTTTTGCCAATGGGCCGACATCCCCTTCGTCCCAAAAGAGTTCGAACGTCTTCACGAAGCCAACGGCCGCAAAGTATTCCATACCTACGCGGCGGTCTTCCTTTCCGAAGAATATTCGAGTTTTGGATGGGAGGATTATAACGAAGAATTTCGTAAGCTCCGTAGCAAGGGGCTTCTTGAGTTCGAGATACCCTTAGTTGGGGAAGAAAAACTTCGCAAGCTTCGAGAGAAATGGGGCAGCAACTATGATACAGATAGCCTTCTTTACTTGGAGAATTTGTATAATGGATTGCTTAGTACGCAGAATATAAATGGCGCGCTCCAATCGGACCAAGCTTTGAAGATTTGTAAAATTTCTTGCGAGCTTGACCGCAGAATACGAGACGGCGAAGATTTTGATAAGCTTTTGAAGAGTTATGATACCCTTGTTAAAGCGGCGGAATTTACACCAAAGAATACGAAGAATATTAATGATTTCGACTCAGTTGGAGAGTTATTCTCTTGGCTTGAGAAAAGAGGTTGGAAGAACAAATATTTTGATAACGTATCAAAAGACGTCGTTGATGAGACGATGAAGAACATTCAGGCCTTCAACCAGAAATTGTATACGAACGAAACGGGAATTGGTGATGAGATTACTCGCCGAATCGAAGCCCTCCAAAATGCGAAGAAAGCCGAGGATCGTTATGATACGGGCGGCGAGTATGCGTTAGAGGATTACGAGCTTGATGGATACGACAAGTTGCTGAATGCAGATGAGGAAGAATTTGAGTCTGACCTTGGAGGCGCGTAACCATGAAGTTATTAAGTAAGAACCTCCAAGGCTTTGATGATGTGCAAGCTGGTAAACGAGAAGATATACCGATTGAAAAGGGAGCGGTACTTGGGGAAGAGTTTTTTGAGAAGAATCAAGATTTGGTAGAGAAGTATTGTAATTTTTTTACCGCTTATCCAGACTTATTTTTGGATTTGATTAAGCCCGTTGATTCTTCTTTCTCTTTCTTCTTCTACCAGAGAATTGTATTGCGCGCGCTCATGCGGTATAAGATCGTATATATTAGCGCCTGCCGCGCCTTCAGTAAGTCCTTCCTCACAATTCTCGCACTCTTCCTCCAATGCGTGTTTATGCCGGGTACTAAACGCTTTATCTGCGCGCCTTATAAGAATCAGGGTGCACAAATTGCGAAGGAAAAATTAATCGAAATCTTCCGACTTTTCCCTTTACTGCGGCGAGAAGTTATAGGAGGATCTGTTGCAGAGGTCCCCGGCAACTATGGTAAGGACTATGTAACGCTGAGATTTAGAAATGGTTCAGAGTTTACGGTGGTTGGCGCTGCTGACAGTACTCGTGGCGGCAGACGTCATGGCGGTCTGCTGGATGAGTTGAGAGACCATGATGAGAAGGATATAACAGAAATAGTCTTACCGTTGATGAACGTGTCACGTCGTCTTCCCGACAACACCGTAAATCCAAAAGAGCCGAATCAGCAACAGGCGATCATGACATCTGCCGGAGCAAGAACTTCCTATGCATACGACAAACTTATTGACTGTTTTGAAACAGCAATCATAGAACCTGATCGAGCTTTTGTCATGGGATGCGACTATCGTGTTCCTATGATGCACGGACTGATCGATCGAAGTTATATCAATGGACTAAAAATGTCGCCTTCATATAATGAAGAGTCCTTTGCGCGCGAGTATATGTCCTCATGGGGCGGCGGAGATAGTGAATCTTGGTTTAACTTCGACAAAATTTCAAAATATCGAAAATTAAAAAATCCCGAATTGCACGCTTCGAGTAGACTTACAAAGAATCAATTCTACTTAATTTCAGTGGATGTTGGCAGACTCAGCGACCAAACTGTAGCCTGCATTTTCAAAGTCAGTGTTCTTGATGGTAAGTATTTCGCAAGTTTAGTTAATATCGAGGTGCTTGGTCGCACCCCTGAAACTAAGCCATTTTCTCGCCAAGCGGCCGACATTAAGCGGTTAATCAATCTATATAATCCGCGCGAGGTTGTGCTCGATACAAACGGCCTCGGAGTTGGACTTGGTGATGAAATGATTCGCGCGCAGTTCGGTGAAGACGGAACCTACTATCCGCCTTATGGTTTTATAAATGACCAAAACTACCGAAAAGTACAACCTCATGATGCACGCTGCATCCTATATGGAATCAAGGCATCCGCTTCTCTCAACTCTCAAATCCACAGTAATTGCTATGCTAAACTAAATGGCGGCAGAGTACGTTTTCTTATTAAAGAACAAGATGCAAAGTTGTCTTTACTTGCCACCAAGACTGGCCGCAAGATGTCTGTGGAGCAAAGAGTTAAGAGATTAATGCCGCACGAGATGACAACAAACCTTTTCCAAGAAATGGCTAACCTTCGTTTAAAACGAACCGGCGCGGGCACCGATATCGTACTGGAACGTATTAATGAAAGGTATCCTAAGGATAAGTATTCTGCCTTTGCCTATGGGCTTTGGCGCATTAAAGAATACGAAGAAGAAGCCTTCAAAAAAGACAAAAGGCGCGGGACATCTCGTCAATTAATTTTTTTTACAGGAGGTAATTAACCTATGACGGGTTCTAACGACAACAATCGAATACAGTCCAAAGAACCAGATTTTGCAACCTCCTTTGCGAAAGTTACAGACTCACTTATTGCGACTAATGACCGGGCATGGAACAGCACTTCTTTCCGTAGTTATACTACCTCGACAAGAGATTATAAGCCCGAAGAAATTAAGCGCATCGTAGAGTCTGGCTCGTTGGAAGAACAACAAAAGCTTTCTCGTAACTATTTTCTCAAAGACGGCATCTATAAAAAGCTTATTATGTACTATGCGACGCTTTTGGATTATGCGGGTTTATTAATACCTAATCCAAGTTTCGGTCAGAATCTCTCCACTTCTCACCTGCAAAAGCGTTATCAGCGTGCAATGGACTTTATAGATTCCGTTCCTTTGAGGAGTATATTTACAACATTTTCTCAACGAGCACTTGTTGATGGATGTTATTATGGTGTTATTCAAGAGTTGGATAAGAACGTTTTATCGATTATTGATTTACCACCTGCCTATTGCGCGACCAACTTCCGCGATGAGTTTGGTAATGATATAATTGAATTTAATGTTGCCTATTTTGACACCATACACTCAGACTCAAAAAGAAAAGAAGCTCTTAACTCTTATCCAAAATTTATTGTAACGGCTTACAAGAAATATAAGAAAGGTAAAGGACCTCAGTGGATTCTGATACCTTCAGATGTAGGGGTATGCTTCCCCGCACTTGATGGTCGTCCGATGTTCCTTAGTGCAATCAGCGCTTGTGTTGAATATGATAATGCAATAGACGTGGAACAGGCGCGCGCATTAGAGAACATTCGAAAGATTTTAGTTCAGAAAATACCCCATCTTAGTGATGGTACTCTTCTTTTCGAACCAGATGAAGTCCAACTTATGCACGAAGGTGCGGTTGGAATGATGAAAGGAAATCGTAACATAAGCGTATTAACGACCTATGGCGACGTTGATGCGGTAGCATCGTCCAGTTCAGCAGATACAATTAATAACACATTGGATAGAATGTATAAAAACATCTACAATAACGCGGGCGTTAGCTCAGAACTTTTTTGCTCGACTGGTAGCGCAACACTTGCGGCGTCAATTAAAATGGATATTTCTATTATGATGACGTTTGCTACACGATACGCTTTCCTTATAACTCAACTGGTTAACCAACTTTTTGGAAATAACAACATTAACTTTAAATATGTGATATATCCTGTTTGCGAACAGAATCGCAAAGAATATGCGGATATGTGCTTTAAGCTCGCGCAAAGCGGCTACAGCTTGCTGATGCCCGCGGTTGCTATGGGCTTCTCTCAGCGAGATATCATTAATGTAAAGACGTTGGAGAATGATGTGCTTGGACTAACGGAGATATTAATTCCGCCCAGTTCTTCATACACACAATCCGCGGCCGGCTCTAAACCGGGTGCAAACCCAGTGGGCGCGCCTCGTAAGACGGATGATGAGAAAGCACCGCAGACTTTGAAGAACGATGAATCAGCAAATAATACGGGGGAAATTAGATGAGTGAGAAACTAAATCAATTTTCCGTAGAAGTATATGGAAATTTAGAACCTTATAACGAGGTTATTTCAAAGGCTCGCGTTCGTATTTTTTATCTCGGAGAAAATCGTAATGCCGCATATATAAGTCGAGAGTTCGCAGAAAAACTTTTGATGACTTTGCCTTATACTCCTGTTAAGGGCATTTTTGATGAGATTAATGATGATTATTCTGATCATGGCGAGCGTCGAAGCGAAGGTAGGATATATGGTATTGTTCCCGAAAATCCGAACTTTGCATGGGAAGAACATAAAGATGAGGACGGTGTGATTCGGACTTACGCTTGCGCGGACGTCTTAATTTTTACCGCTCTTTATGCCGAAGCTAACTTAATTCTCGGTAAAGGAGAGTCAATGGAACTCTACGGGCCTTCAATTAAAGGTACGTGGAGGATGATTGATGGTAAGAGACTCTTTGAGTATACCGAAGGCTGTTTCTTGGGCTTGCAGGTACTTGGTGATGAGGTTGAGCCTTGCTTTGAGGGCGCGGCTTTCTTTAGTCTTGATGACTTGCGCGGAACCATCAAAAAAGTGGAACAATATCTTGCACAATTTGAGAAGAAATTGGAGGATAAGCAAATGATAGTTAATTTTAAGCTTTCCGATGAACGCAAGGCAAATCAGCTTTGGTCTCTTCTTAATCCTAACTGCACCGAAGAGGGCGGTTATGTAATTAATTATGAGATTTGTGAAGTTTATGATAATTATGCCGTATGCTGGAACTATGATGAGCAGATTTTCGAGAGAGTTTATTACACCAAGAATGATGAAAACGACTCTGTTGAGATAAACTCTAAGGAACAGTGCTTCATTGTAGATGTAACCGCCGCGGAAAGAGATAGTCTTCGACTTGTTCAGGCTTTGAATGAGAATACTTTTGAGAATCTTGATAAGAGACTTGAGAGAGAGCAAGAGCTTGATGGTCAGGTTGGAGAACTTAATACAAAAATTGAGGCTTTGGAGCGGAAAACAGAAGAGTTTGAAACCCAGATCTCCACTTATAATACAGAGAAGGAGACGTTTACTCAGCAGATTGAGACGCTTGAGAGCGACAAAAACTCACTTCAAGAGCAAGTAGACGCACTTTCTACTTACAAGGCTAATATTGAGAAGCAAGATAAGCTTGGTCTTATCGAAACTTACTCTAATAAACTTGATCAATCAATACTTGATACGTTTGTTGAGGAAGTTGATAAGTATACTTATGAGGCTCTTGATAGAGAATTAGCCTACACTTTGGTTAAGAGTAATCCTGCGAATTTTGCTCTTGATTCCAAGAAACACTATGTTCCCAAGGATAATGTTGAGAAAAACGGCATAAATGCCATCCTTGAGAGATATACTAACAATTAACGGAGGAATTTTATAATGGCTTTTACAAGACTTGCTATTGATGGTAACGGTCAGATAGAGCTCAACAATGTCGCTTTCCGTCGCGATGGCCGCATTGAGGCTCAGTGCAAGCTTAGCGTAGCAGCAGAGAACGGTATGATTCTTGCTGTTGACACTGCTAAGCGCGAAGTTCGCCTTCCTAAGGCAGACGGTGAGGACTGCCCTCTTGCTGTTGTTTATACCAGTGAGCATATATACAGCGATAGAGAGGCTGGTCTCAAGAACTTTATAAACAAAAAGGATTCTTATCCTCGCATGGGTTATCCCGCAATCCATGATATTTGGACAACCAACACAATTGGTTACGACTCGGATGAGTTTACTTCGAACGATAAGGTTGTCGAGGCTATAAAGAACGCTGGCAAGACAGCTCTTTATGGTAAGGTTGGCGCAGAGGGTGTTGTTACTCTTACTGCTACGAAACCCACTTCTGGTCTTTGCTTCAAGGTTGCTACTGGTATGGGCGCAGGTTCTATGCCTGACGGTCAGGTTGGCGTTAAGCTTGAAGTCATTGGACTTTAATTTTTGGAAAGGAGGACTATATAATGGCTACTATTGCTGAGATTAAAGAATTAGCTCTCCATGCCGCTCGCGGTACTGCGCCTGCTAATTATTCTGTTCAGAATGTAAATGACGCCCTTCGTGATGAGCTTAAAGCTCTTGCGGGCGATGTTTATAGCTTTATGAAGAACCGTTATGATATATATTCTATAATGGTTGAAACAATCGATGAGATTGTTCCTAAGAGAGTTATCGACGCTATTGGCATTTTTGCTGAGGTTAAGGTTGTCGGTAACAATGAAAAGGCTACCTTTAAGACTCGCCTTGGCCGCAATCGTGCGAAGAAGTTCCTTACTCGTGCCGCGGCTTCTGGTGTTTACGAGACTTTCCGTCTTGATTCTGACACCTTTACTGTTGATACTTACACTATCGGTGGCGCTTGCACAATCGACTATGAGAGAATGCTTGATGGTGCCGAGGTTATGGCTGAGGTTATGGATATCATGACCGAGGGTATTACTGATTCTGTCTATGTTGACGTTCAGAATACACTGCGCGCAGCTATAAATGCTACTGGTCGTCCCGCAGCTAACAAGCACTCCGCTTCTTCCTTCGATTCCGAGGAAATGGTTAAGCTTGTTAATGTTGTCCGCGCTTATGGTGAGGGTGCTGTCATCTTCGCTCCCGGCGAGTTCATTGCTGCTATGGGTCCCGACGCTATAGTTCCTGTTGACGCTACTAATCACATTGCGGGCGTCTATCATCCGCAGGATATCGATGCTATCCACAATCAGGGCTATATCAATATCTTCCGTGGTACTCCTATCGTTCAGCTTCCTCAGTCCTTTATTGACGAGAATAACGAGCAGACTTGGATTGATCCTCAGCTTGCTTATATTCTTCCTACAGGCAGAGAGCGCGTTGTTAAGGTTGTTCTTGAGGGCCAGACCCAGATCAATGACTTTAAGAACCGTGACAACTCCATGGAGATACACATGTATAGAAAGATGGGCTCTGCTATCTTGGCACACCACAACTGGGCCATATATCAGAACACTGGTATTGAACAGACATACGCATCACCCTACGATCTTTAATAAAATGGGGGAGGAAGGGTTCCTTCCTTCCCCTTTAAAAATATAACCCTATAAGGGCGAGTAAAAAGGAGTAATAAATTATGACAGACGATACCAAGATTATGCTTGTAAATATGACAACGGGTTCTCTTTCCGTAAACATCCCCGATCTTCGTTACAAAAGACGCTGGGAAAAGAAAGGCGCAAAGAAGCCTATGCCTTGGGGCGTGCTTAAAGAAGCTATTTATGACCCCGGCTTTGAGTATATGGTACAGCAAGGTATGCTTTTCATTGATGATAAGGACGCGCGCGTTGAGCTTGGGCTTGAGGATGGAAATACAGCAGAGGTAATCTGTTTAAATGATTCTCAACTCAAAAGAATGGCAACAGTTATGCCGCTTGTTGATTTTAAGGAGCAGATAAAGAAAATTCCTTACGAACAGGTTCAGAATCTTATCTCCTATATGATTGAAAATGAATGTGCAGACATATCTAAGACTGAAATACTCAAGAAAATGACAGGCATAGATATCATGTCAGCAATCAAGCTAAATCGTCAAGCTAAGGAGGACTAACATGACTCCCTATTCTACTGTGTACAAGGCGGCGCTTGGTAGAATCTTGGAAGATGAATGGACTGAGTGGACAGAAGACGAGATTAAAGAAGACTTATCTGGACTTCTCGATGCGGCCTTGCCTTGGTTTAAGTTTCCTCGTGTTTCTTTGAAACGTACCGACGAGGGGTTTGAGGGCGACTTAAGCAACGAAGAAATACAAATTTTAGCCTCTCTTATGAAATGCGAGTGGCTGAATCGTAGTATTATGACTTGGGAGAATGTTAAACCTTTGTATGATGAGAGGGACTTTTCTCCCGGCAACACTCTTGACAAGCTCAATAAAACGCTCAAGTATGAACGAGACACCGCGCGCAGACTTGAAAGCATTTATTATCGGTCTATTAAAGGGTCTCCATATAATTATCGGAAATGGGCTGGTGATAATTCATGACCTATGCGCAGGAAGGATATGCCAATAAGCTCAAAAATAAACTTTTTGGGCTTTTGTGCGAGTTTGAGAAGAATCGAGAGTGGGAAAAATTTTTAGATTCAATTATAATTGAACTAATGGGTATTCCCGAAGAGGATCGCACAATCAACTATTATATTTTAATGTATAAGCTCTCGACATTAAGATATTTACGTTATGAATATTTCAGGAGCACTATTTTTGATTGCATGACTTTAGTTTCAAAGGGGTGAGGTAATGGGCGATTTTGATATATACTTTAAAAGGCTGAATCGCTATGGTACTGATTACCCATCTCGACTACAAAACCAAAGGGAAAGAGAGTTTGAGCGTAAGCTTACCTATTCAGTTTACAGACTGGACTTTCCCTATGGAGATACAATGGAAGCGGGTACTTTAGAGCCTCTGTCACAAGATAATACCAAGACAATGGCGCATCTTCTAACACGAACTCGAGTTCAGTTAGAACCGGGCACTATTCTTATGTTAGATGATGCGAATAACCAAAAAACTCCTTGGATGGTATACTATCTTGAACATATTAAAGCAAGTGGTTATAATCGTTACACCCTTATACGAATGACCCACTATTTGACTTGGACTGCGCGCGATGGTAGCACACAATCATCTTGGGCTTATGTCTATGGTCAAGAAGATAATATGTTGAAAGATGAAATTAAGTCTCGTTCCCGTATGAACGTTCTATACCGAGAAAATCTTAAACTGAGTTTTATGGTTATGCCCAAAAACCCATACATTAAAAAAGATGTATATTTTGAGATTGGAGAGGGCGCGTTCAAAGAAGGTTATGTAATTACAGGTTATGACCTTTTATCAACTCCCGGAGTTGAATTTGTGTCATATGATCCAGTGTATCTCTATGACAACAGTCCCGCGCCTACAAAGCCGGAAGGAGATACATCTGATGATTACTACTGGTTAGAGGGAGGCGAAGAATAATGGGAGTGCGAAATTGTGAAGAGCTTGGGCGCAACCTTCAAAAAATTATGAATCGCCTTTTAGCTAATCAGAACCTTCTCAAATTATTATACTATACTGATAAAGACCCCCTAAGCCACGAGGACTTTACAAAAGAAGAAATTCGAGAGAAGTTTTTTGAGAAGTTGATTAGGATTATCCCTAAGGTTGGTCCAAAAGAGACCGCCAATTCTATTGTTGTTTTACGAGTTGAATCGGGAGACATAAATGATAATGATGAGTTTAGGGATTTTATTATAAAGGTCGAAAGTTTCGTACCAATGACGCAATGGATTATTAAGGATAGCAATTTGCGTCCTTTTGCAATACTTGGAGAAATACAGAAAAGTTTAAGTGGTAAGACGATTAACGGTCTTGGCAAAATAGTAGGCGGCGATTTTGATTTGAATTTCGTTACAGAAGAAATAAGCTGCTATGAACAAGGTTTTATGATTACAGCTTATGATTAATTCCTATGCCTTTCTACGGCTGCCGATACAAAAAAAGAACTACTCTGTATATCCTCCATCTTTAAACGATAGTTTAAAGAATCCTAAATTTACACAATGGGAAGGACTTTTTACTACTTCACAGGAAGAGTTAGAAGATTCTATCCATGAACATAATCCGAGTTATGAGGGACCAATTCCTACTCCTTGGATTTTTATTCTGGGGAGTGCTCTTGAGGACAAGGAGTTCGAGACTACGGTGCGCGAAGCCTTTCAGTTCTTTCTTCACGAGGATATTACAATTCTATATGATAGCCAAGTTATAGTGCTTGGAGATCTTGAAAATGAATTAATGAACGTAACTTCTGCAGAAGAACTCCGCATAATAGACGAAGAGGAGTTTTTTGAGTTGCAAAATACCGTGCGGATAAGCTTGGGAATGAACCCCGTAGAGAAGCCCGATCCCGATGAGAGCCCGCGCGTTAAACGAATGAAAGCTAAGGCAAGACTAAGAGATAGGATTAAAGCTAAAAAAGGTATGGGTTTATCTCTTGGCGATTCTCTTGTTTCAATTTGTTGTATGGGAATTGGACTCACTCCACTTAATATCGGAGAGATTAGTTACGCCGCGCTTGGTAAGATTATCGATCGTTATCAGAGGAAAGAAGCCTATGAGACGGACGTTAAATCAATACTTGCAGGCGCGGATGCAAAGAAAATACACCCGAAATATTGGATTACAAATGAATAAATTTTATTAAGGAGGCTATTTTAATATGGCAAATATCCTTGAACAGTACGGCATTAAAGAAGTATGCGACTTTACGCTCTATGATATTGGCGCAGACGGCAAGCCTACTGTACCGGTTCTTTACCTTGATACACTAAAGGTTTCCACTCTTGAGCAAACCGCAGAGGATACCTCGGCAAAAGGTGGTAAGGGTAATGCCGATCTCATTATTTGGGACTTCGGTAAGGAGATCAATATCACTCTTGAGGATGCTCTCTTCAGTGCTAAGTCCATGGCCATTATGTTTGGTAATGGTACTGTTACCGATTATACTGGCGCCAGCGCTTACATTATGAAGACAGAGAAGTTTATTGCAACCGCGGCAACGGTTCCTGTAGTCAGCGGCAGTACTTATTCTGATGCTTCTGGTTGGTCTGCGAAGTATACTGCACCCGATGGCAAGCTTTATGAAAAGAAGAATCCCAAGTTCTTCGACGCCAAAGGCGCTACTCCTGCAACACTTACTGTTGGTGAGACTTATTTCTGCTCCTTCGATGTTCTTGTTGATGGTGCGATAATTGATATCGGCGCATTCACCTTCCCCGGCACTTACTATGCTGTTGGTGATACTTTCGCCAGATCCAAAACTACCGGTAAAGATGAGGAGTTCCAGCTCATCATACCCAAGGCAAAGGTTATGTCCGAGAACACGATCACGATGGAGGCAGAGGGAGATCCCTCCGTTTTCAACATGAACCTCCGCGTACTCCGTCCCGCGGATGGTAAGATGGTACGTCTTGTTAAGTATAAGCTCGCTGGTGAGGGTTCTCCCAGCGCAGAGACTACTTCAATCTACCATGCTACCGACCTTAAAGCTAACGCTGCTAAATCTGGCAACAAGTAAAAATTAAAATTAAAAAGGCGGATGTCGAATGGCGTCCGCCTTTTTACTAAGGTGATAAAATGACTGAAACCGCCCAATTTGGATTTAAAGAACTGTACTCTGTTCTACTAAAAGCTACTTATCCAATGGAGATAAAAGGCCGGAAATTCGAGGTTGGAGAAACAATCGCGGCATTTGACCGCATTAGCATAGCTAACTTCGAAGAAATTAAGAGTTATATAAGTGCAAATGGAGGCTTTGACAACAGAGCAAGAGTTGATTGGGACACAACAAAAGAAGTTCAGCTTATTTTTTCCCAAGGAGTTTTCTCTAAAACTCAATTTGCTTTGATGAATGGGCTAAGGCTTTTCGACGTACAGAATGAATCCATTGAGGTTCCAAAGTATGAGGAAAAGGAAAGCGATGAGAATGGAGTTATTACTTTTTCAAATCCACCTGCACCTGATACAAAAATTTTTATATATGATAAATCTACTGGCGAGAAAATTATCTCTTACGAAAAAGTAGATGAAACCCATTTTAAAATTGATAAGCCATACACTAATGTGATACTGGATTATTGTTTTGCTTACAATTCCGGCGCTACGATTGCGCGCGTTGGTCAGCCAACTTTTGATGGGTATCTTTACTTAATAGGAAAGACTCGTTTTAAGGATGACGAGTCTGGAGCTACAAAGACCGGAATTATAACAATTCCACGATTAAAACTGGTGTCTGACCTATCAATTCGTTTGGGAAAAAATGCTACTCCGGTTGTTAGTACCTTGCGCGCAAAGGCTATACCAGTAGGCGGAAGGAATAACACCAGAGCTATGGATTTAACATATTTAAATGACGATATAGATAGTGATATATGAGGTTTCGACATTAGTTTTAATTCTAAAACTAATGTCGATTTTTTTATAAGGAGGAAAGGCTTTGAGAAAGAACGGAGGAACAATTCAAGAAACTCTAAAAATTAATATTGTTACTCAGCTTGATAATATAGATCAAACTGTGAAAACAATGCGAGATAATCTCTCGAACCTAAATTTAGGAGCATCTACACAAAAAGAATTTAACCAAATTTTAAGTGGCATTACAGAAAAAGTTAAGAACTTGCGCGCATCTACAAAGGATGGCGTAATTAAATTTACTAATAAGAATCAAGTTATAAAAGATATTAAAGCAATAGAGCAAAAGCTCCAAAGACTTGGAATTGACACTGAATTCTTAAGTGTTAATGAGAAGAATTTACAAAAATCTGCAAAAGTTATTGAGCAAATGACTGCCGAGCGCCGTAAGTATACGGCTGCAGTAGAAGAAGCAAATAAAAAAGAACAGGCGGCTCAAGAACGAGTTAATAAATGGCAAATACAAAAAGATAATGTTTCTCAAGTCGTAAAAGGTTATAACGCGCTTGCCAGCGTGTTAGTTCAAGCAACTCAAAAAGCTGAAGCAACTCAGAAAGCTCTTGAAGAAGCACAAGATCAATTAGATAGCTTCATGGCAAGCGAGAAGAATGATAACTCAGAGGCTGCAAAAGCCGAAATACAGCGCTTAAAGAAAAATGTTTCTACTAAGAAAGGTCAAAACACCAGAGCTCATAATGCCGTTGCGAAAGCTCAGGCAAATTTAGATAATTATGATACGGGCGAATTTGAGAATATAAATAAAGCTAACAAGCGACTAAACGAAATAAATGAAAGTCTCAAAAAAGCGAAAGAAAATTTGGCTGCAATAAAACAGCAAGATATTGGTGCGGCAAGATTTGAAGACTTAAAAAAGAATCTTGAAAGTATGAAAGATATTGATTGGTCTTCTTTTGGGGTCGATTTTTCAAAAATTCAAAGTCTTGAAGATTTTAATAGAGTATTAAAATCAATTAAAGATAGTTCTGGTAAAGGTGCAGAAGAAGCTATTGAAGCAATAAATAGAGCTCTACAATCAGCTCTTGGTAGTGCGGGCAGTATGGGAAATGAAATGGAAGATGTTTCTGACCAGTTTGACCGCTTAGCCGCTCAAAAACGAGATATCGATTCATTACGTCAAAGCTTATTGAATTTCTTTGGTATTCAAAATGCAATTCAATTATTTAAGCGTGCAGTTAGAGAGGCCTATGAGTCTGTAACCGAACTTGATAAAGCAATGACTGCAACGGCTGTTGTTACTGACTTTTCTGTTGGTGACATGTGGGAGCAGCTTCCCGAGTATACCAAAATGGCTAATGAGCTTGGTACGACAACTCTCGGTGCATATGAAACTGCTACGCTCTTTTACCAGCAAGGTCTTAAAACCAACGAGGTAATGGAAGTCTCTAATGAGACGATGAAGATGGCACGTATCGCAGGAATGGATTATGTCGATGCGACTAACATGATGACCGCTGCGCTTCGTGGTTTTAACATGGAAATTAACGAGACTTCGGCGCAAAAGGTCAATGATGTTTATTCAGAACTTGCTAAGATCACTGCCTCAGATACACAAGAAATCTCGACTGCAATGACAAAAACTGCCTCCATCGCGCACAATGCAAACATGGAATTTGAGACTACGGCAGCTTTTCTCTCGCAGATTATAGAAACAACTCGTGAATCTGCAGAGACTGCAGGTACTGCAATGAAAACAATCGTTGCACGTTTCACTGAGCTGAAAAAGAATCCGAATGAGCTTGTTGAAGTTGATGGCGAACAGGTTGATGCTAATAAGATTGAGACGGCGTTGCGTTCGGTTGGCGTAGCACTTCGTGATAGCAACGGTGAATTTAGAAAACTTGATGATGTTTTTCTTGATTTAGCTAAGAGATGGGATTCTTTAACTGTAAATCAGCAACGTTATGTTGCAACGATGGCTGCAGGTAGTAGACAGCAGAGCCGTTTCATTGCTATGATGTCTAATTACGACAGAACTATGGAACTTGTAAATGCAGCATACAATAGTACTGGTTCATCACAGGAGCAGTTTGAGAAAACAACTGAATCTTTGGAGAGTAAGATTAACCGTTTACATAATGCTTGGCAAGAGTTTACGATGAATCTTAGCAACAGCGCGATTATTAAGGGCGCGGTTGATATGCTGACGGGATTCTTGAATATTATTAACAAGATTACAACCGTCGGCGATACGATGAATAACAGTTTAGTTTCTTTTGGACTAACTCTTGGTTTTGTTATTAAAACTTTTTCTACTTTAGGAAAAGTATATGATAAATATGGAGATAAAATTTTTAATGGCTTAAAGGGTATTTCAAAGCTTACTAAACCGGCCGATATAGCGGCGGACGTTAAAAGTGGAACTGAAACGGGAATACAGTCGGCTCAAGCGAAGGTGTATGAAGCTACTCGCACTTCTATTTTTAATGCCACTCGAGATGGAATGACTGCAGGAGCAGAGGCAGCAAAAATTACAAATGGCGCAACTCCGAGTGGCGCAGATATCCCTAATGCTGCTGGTGGTACATCACCTGAGGCAGCAAAAGAGCTTGGGGAAGAAATTGGAGACAGCGTAGAAGAGGCTATTAATAAAAATACTACGCAGATTCCTTTTAAACAAAATTTGGGACAATCTTTCTCTGGAGGACTACAAGCTGGACTACAAAAATCTCAAGGGCAATGGGATAAATTAGCATTAAGTTTTAATAATCTTATTACTTCTGCCCACGGATTAAAAGATGGCTTTAAAAAGCTTCTTATAGACGGAGCGGCTAAAGCTGGTTCGGCTTTGGGCAGTTTAGTAAACCCCACCACCATACTTATAGCTTCTATTGCTGCAACAGCCGGTATAATTAAGCTAACTCAAATTATTGTAGATAAAGCTATTCATACTGCCGATGAGCAAATAGCAGAGATGAATGAAGCTCTGGAAGGAGTTAATTCTAATATTTCCTCTTTAAGCTCGACCTTAGTAGGTATAACAGAGCAAAAAGATAAATTTAATAATCTAAGTGCTGAATTAGAAAGCTTAACCCGAGGTACAGTTGAATACGAGGCGGCGCGAAGAGAATCTAATGATATTATACGCAAAATATTAGAAAGCAACCCTGAGTTAAGCTCTCATGCTAATTATGAAGATGGTAGATGGACGCCTGATGCCACTTTTTGGGATACTTTTAAGAAAAATACTGAGGAAGCTATAACTCGAGCAGAAAACTCAAAGAGTGTTTTAGAGTCTACTAAATCTGAGGCTGAACTTAGAAAAGCCACTGGCGAGCTTGGAACTACAGATATTACCGATGCGGAAAAGCAAAATATAAAGAAAAGTGCCTTAGGCGCTGGAATTGGTGTCGCTGCAATTGTTACAGGTGTACTTGCTGGATTAGCTGGCGCTATAGTAAGTGGTGGTATGTCTTTAGCGGCAATACCGACTGCTCTTACTTTTGGAGCAGGAATGATTGGTGGAGGAGCCGTTGGCGCTGGTGCCGGTGCTGGTATTGCAACAGGAATTTCCAAGACAGGCCAATCCCAAGAAGATCTTAACCTTACTCTCTCAAAGCTTTCAACTGAAAGAGGCGCCACCTTTACCGATGAAGAAATTAAAAAGTTTTCAGAGGGAATCTTTGAGAGCGAAGAAGATGAAGCTCTTGTCAAAAAAGTCTTCAACGGTAGTAATAAAGAAGCTCAAAAATTCTTTAAGAGCTTGGATGGTAGTTCTGAAACATTAAATAAGGCGATTGAAGCTTTAGATAGGAACACAGCACAATTATCAGAAGAACAGTATAATGCTACTGGCGGAGATGCTGAAGGTAAGTATTATTATTCCACCGAAGCCGCAAAAGCAGATAGAGAACAAGCCTTTGCCGCGGTTAAAGATGCTGTAGACTGGGTTCCTCAATGGGATGAGCAGGATAAAATAATTGAAGGCACGGGAAAGACTGTTGCCAGCTATCTTGATGAGATATTAAAAGATAGAGAAGGCTACACCAAGGACTCTAAAGGGCGCTGGACTTATGAAGGTAAGTTACTTGATCTTGAAAAAAATGACCAGTTGACTAATCAAATTGCGGGTTTGGTTGCAGTAGACTTACAAAAGAGCACTGCTGAAAAGAATAAAGAAGCTTATAAAGGAATGTCACCCGATGAAAAACGCGATTATAAGAACTACCAGACAGAAAGGGTTAAACAATATAAAAGCGAAGATTGGAAAGACGTTAAGGGTACGGTTAAGGAATTTAAATCTTTGACAGAAGAACAACAAGAAGATTATTTCAAGAAGATAGGGGTTGATAAAGAAGAAGATCAAACCAAGGACCAAAAGAAAATTGCTGCTTATATTCGAGCTGAAGCTGAGCAAATGGGTGGCAGCAAAGAAGAGATAGAAGACCGTTATAAATCAGCCTTAGAATATTATAACAACTCCTATGATCTTAAAAATATTTCCTATGATGATTTTGTTAGCGCAGTTAAAGACGGTATTGCAAATAGTAATATTACTATTTTAAATACCGAAGAAAATAAGACATTAGGCGAATGGGATAAGGGTGTCAATAAATTAGCCTCAGCCTCAGAAGAAGCTCGAAAGAATATTTACAAACTGGGAACAACTTTTGAAGGAAAAGGTGAGTCATTAGCAAAAATATTTGGCTCTCTCGAAAAAGCTGATGACATATTTGCTGATGCAGATCTTACCTCTAAAGAAGGCATAGAAAAATTTGTACAATCCCTACGAGATGCAGGTGTAAAAACGCAAGCTATTCAAGATACTTTCGGAGTTTCACTTGATGATCTTTCTGACCATCTCTTATCTCTTTCGGGACTTTTGCCTTCTGTTGAGGAAAAAGCTGCTTCTGCAGCAGATGCTTATACATTAGCAAATCAAATCGCACAAGAGGCGATGATGTCGTTCTCTCAAGAACAGTATGATCTTATTACTAAGATGGATTCAGATCTTAGTGATGCATTCTTCAAGATTGGAGATGCATTTTATTATACCGAAGGCAGTGCTTATCAACTTGCACAAGCTTTATCGACAGCAGCAACTGCAGCGGTTGAGGACTATGAAAAGATTTTAAACCGCGAAGAAGGCATTGGTGCTTCTGATTATAATAAGTTGTCAGACGATCAAAAGAAAAGATGGGAATATGATAAACAGTCAGGTAAATATAAAGTAAAAGGTAACGTTGGAAAAGAAGAATATGAAGAAATGCTGGAGACTATGGGGTATAGCTATGACAAAGCTCTTGAATATGTCGCACAGCTTGGCAATGTCGATGCTATATTAAACTCTACCGCTCCAGAAGATAAAAAAAGAAAAGCTTTAAAAGCTATGGCCTTACAGTATGGAGCTGCTGCCGAAGAAATAAAAGAGCTTTCAAATGAAGAACTTGCCCGATTGGTTTTAGCAAAAAAACAAGACAAACAAGTAGAAGCTTCAACGAAAGCATTAAAAGAAAATGTTGAAAAATTAAAAGAACTCAAAAAAGGTAGTAGCGAATATAAATCAATGCTCGCAACCATGGCAGAAGAAATTAATGTCCTTGGTGGAACAGAAGGGGTAGTTGATAGTTCATGGGTTTCCGAACATTTAAATGATGTTAAGTTAATGGTTGCGGGAGACGAAGCTGCTGCTGATAGAATTCGTAAGGCTTGGGCAAAAGCTTGGGCTTCATCTCAACTATCTGCGGAGTCTTCTTTAGGAAAAGTTGTAAAGGAAGCAGACCTTACAAATGAGCAATTAGAAGTATTAACTAACAAGATTTATGAATACAAATTAACTGGTAAAGCTGATTTGTCGCAAATAGAAAATGCATTATTAGCTGTTGGTGTAAATGCTACTAAAGTTGCCAAAATTATTAATGCTATAGCTGGTACCAGCATTAGTTATAAAACTGAATATGAATATTTAGGATTAAGTACCACAGCTCCTGGCGGGTTTGGACCGGGAAAACTGCCTCCTAATATGGCAAAAACTTTACCCGACCTCAATTTAGTTAAACAAGGATGGGAACCAGTAAAAGATAAGAATGGAGTTATTATAAACTATAGAAGACCAAAATCTGTAACGGCTCAAACCACCAATACAGATACAGATTTTTTAGATATTGGTGATTTTGGCGGCTTCAAAAATCCTTCTGGAACTGGCGGCTCATCTTCTTCCTCTTCTGCCAAGGAAGAAACCCCATGGGAAAATCCCTACGACCGTCTCTACAACCTAACTCAAAGAGTCAATACCGAAATTCGTAAGCGTAATCGTCTCGAATCCGAGTATAACCGTCTCGTTGAACGCGGCCTTGGCAATGCATCCCAACTTGCCGCCAAAACCGACCAAGAACGCAAATCTCTCGAACAACAAAAAGCCCTTCAACAACAACTTCTCGCTGAGCGCAAAAAGGATATCGAGAAGCTTAACAACAATAAATATTCCAAATATGCCTACTATGATATGGCGACTGGCAATGTTGTTCTCAATAATGACCTCATTAGTAAAAATAAAGACGAGGATATTGGTAAAGGAATCGAAGAACAAGTAAGTAAACTCGAAGAACTAAAAGGTGAAATCGAAGGCGCAGAAGATGCTCTTTGGGATATCGAAGACCAACTCTACGAACTTACTCAGCGCGGACGCGATGAATACATTGATTTCCAAAAAGACGTCTACAACGCTCTCATCAAGCAGCGTCAAGACGAAATCGATAAGTACAGCGAGTACATCTCAACTCTGGCCGAAGCAAAATCCGATATACTCGATGCTCTTCGCAAGTACATTGACAAACAGCGTCAGGAACGTGACAACGCCGAAAGAGAAAAAGAAATTGCCGACAAAGACGCACAATTGTTCCGTATGGAGCGTGACACAGGCTCAACCCAAGCCGATATAATCGCCGCGCGCAAAGACGTCGAACAAATGCGTCGAGATTATACTGACGAACTTATCGACCAGAAGATAAGCGAACTTGAAGAACAAAACGATGAAGCCCAAAAAGTTCGTGAGAAGCAACTCGAAACCATGCAAAAGCAACTTGAGCAGGATGAAGAGTCTGGCGCATTGTGGGAACAAGTTAAACTCCTTATGGAAGAAGGCTGGGGTCCCGATGGTAAGATTATCGAAGGTTCTGAACTTGAGCGAATTTTAGCCGATTACTACGAATACACCCAAATGTCCGAAGAAGAGCGTGCGAAAGCCATCGAACAGCGCAACATAAATACAACTCTTGCCAAGCAATATCTCGATGCTAAAAATGCAGGCAAAAATACTTATAAGCCTTCTACTTCGTATCCCAATGTCAGCCAAACTCAAACTCCGCAAAACCAAACACCAAAGAAGAATCCAACTTCTAACTCCGGTGCGAAGACGCTATCAGTTGGCACTCGAGTACGTACCGTCGGTTATGGTAATGCTGCATCTGATGGTTCAGGTGGCCGCGCGGCAAAGGGGCTCTCTAATAGGAAAATCCTCAAGATACGCAAAGGCGCAAAGTATCCTTACTTAATCGGTACAAGCAACGATCCCTCTGGTTGGACTGGCTGGTATACTGCGGCCGCGTTGCAAGCCTACAAGAAAGGCGGACTTGCCAACTTCACTGGCCCCGCATGGTTGGACGGTACGAAGTCAAAGCCAGAAGCCGTACTTAATGCGCGCGATACTGAAAACTTCTTACAACTGCGCGATATCCTTGGTGAGGTATTAACAAAAACCAGAGACCTTGGCAATAGTAATTCTGAGAATAACGGAGATAACTATTACGATATCGACATACAAGTAGACAGACTTTCGAACGATTATGACGTAGATCAGCTCGTAAGAAAGATTAAGAAGGAAATTACAAAAGATGCAAATTATCGTAACGTAAGAACGATAAACCTAAAGAGATAAAGGAGGAAGAGATTTGGAAGTTTTAAAAGGCGATTTTATTGGCTTTTCCATAGGAAACTTCCATTCTTCCAAACTGGGTATTCTGAGAACAAGCGATGGGAGCAGATTCAATGAGAGTTTGCTCCCCGGCTTCTCAGACGCTACGGCGCAAGTGCCCGGTGGGGATGGGATGTATTACTGGAAGTCAACTTATTCTCAAAAGCCATTTTCAATACCAATCGCGTATGATTCGATGACGGAGACTCAGCTTCGTAACTTACGGCGCGCGATGGCGTGTAAGGATATTATACCATTGGTTTTTGATGAGCGGCCATATAAAGAGTATTTGGTTAAACCAACAGGTGAGCCGCAACTTTCCTATATTTGCTTTGATGAGAAAGATCAGAGAGTTTATAAGGGTGAAGGTACACTGGAGTTTACGGCTTACTCACCTTTCGCACGGAATAGACATATCAATGGAAAGGGACTTAAATATTTGAATGAGTTTCGCTCAGACGGAGAATATTCAATTCCCGAGTGGGTTGGTTTTGCTTCAAATCGAGATGAGTGGAGCGAAAGTAGTAATATGCTGATGCAGCAGGGAGATTACGACCAGCCGCAAAAATTTACGACGAATACCCCTAAGTATGGTGTGAAAGTTTACAACGCGGGCGACCTTGAAACGAATTTTAAACTTTTTATTGCTTTGGAAACAGGCGGGATATTTCCTGTTAAGACTCTTTGCTTGCAGAAAAATCCGAAGGAGAATAGTCCTATGTTTACGGGAAAAATTTTGAATTTTCATGACTCTGTGGCAGACCGAACAATTCCCGCAAATGACCAAAAGGATAATAAATTTATTTGTGTTGATGTGAAGTCAAACCTCTTACTCGGTTATTCGGCAACCGAAGATGGCCAGATAAACGAACCTACCGGTAAGATTTATAACAGTCTTATTAAAGAGGGGGATTTCTTTACAATACCGCCTTCATTTGACTATCCAGAGATGTATTTAGCAGTACACCTTGATACTGGTATCGAGAAAGATCCGATTAAAAAACTTGAATATGATTATCTTTATTATTAAAAGGAGGCAGTTAAATGAACAAATATGAAATAAGTGTTTGGGAAGATTACTTTGTACCTGCCTCTGGGTCAACAGAGAGCCGTTATGAAGAAAGGAAGCTTTGTGTAATTGGCTCGAACACTATGACTGATGGCTCGCGCGCACTGGAGCCAAATCTTGTTTTGAACGTAAACGGAACACACACGCTCACTTTCAAACTTTATTTATCATATATTGATACAATAACAGGGGAAAGAATAGATAACCCCTTTATTAAATTGCTTGTGAACGAGCGCAAGGTCAAGGCTTATTGGGATAATGGACAAGAAGACGTAAATGATAAGTGGTATGACCTCGTAGTTAAAGATATATCTGAGGATTCTGATAGTAATACTGTTACGTATACTTGTGAAGACTTATTTATAAACGAACTGGGTAAGAGTGGCTTTGAGCTTAACTTTAGTGACGAAGCAAATAATAACCAAGGAACTATTTATGAACTTGCGACTGCTGTTTTGGATGGAACTGACTGGCAGTTAGATGAGAAAAATACGGATCATTTACTTCAAACGCAGGAAGAGGCTTTATATGAGGTTAAGATAACTAATATGAATGCTCTTACTGGCATTTATGCAAATGGATTTTTAAATATAACAAAGGATACATACGAAAAGATTCCAAATAACGCTACTTGTTATCTTCCTTACTCAATGGTGCCGCATAGTGATGATGAACTTGCAGATATGACTGCAGTTCAGTTTATATATGCACCTGAATACACTACTGAGTATAGTAGCATGTTGATTACAAATGAGGATAGTAACTGGTTGGTTACCGGCGGTGTATGGATTAAATCCGGTGATATTTATCAATTTAAGATTCCATCTTCAGGTACTACCAAGACTATTTTTACTATTAATCTGAGCAATGCTTTTGTATCAGATAAATATCGTGGCAATGTATACTGCCGTAAACAGCTTTCAACTTATGATGCTAACTTAGAACGTTATGTTAATGTATATAAGGTGAAGGATTCAACTCCGAGTGCAGATGACAAGCGTATTTTTGGTTATGTTGATTATGACTATGATGCGTCGGATCTTGTTAATAACTTGCTTTCAAATAACAAAGATTTTAAAGATACAACCGGTTGGATAGGTACAGAACTTAAAATTGGCCTTTTCCCAGAGTTGAAACTTAATACCGACTTAACAAAATATGAAGGTCACTCATACCTAAGCGCCGCGATTAAAGTTGGACAGGATTTGGTTAATAATACTTTGTCAAGTGCCGCACAATATTTATCAAGCGGTCTTTTTAAGGGAATGGAAGTCAAATTTCAAATTGGACTTAAAGATGAATTTAAAGATGGTACATTATCCGTCGCAGTTGTAGATAAAAAAAATAATTCCGCTATTTGTCTTGGAACGCTTTATAAAGACGAAAACAATCCATCTAATGTTTCTCCCATCTTCACCCCTTTAGTTAAAGAAGAAGGCACCGATAGCAATGGCACAGTTTGGTATTCAGGCACCTTAACCTGTCTAAAAGCTTTGGCAAAAAACTTTTTAGAAGATGCTGAACTTGTTATTAAAAGTACAAACCCCACTAAAACAATTATAAAAATTATTGAAACAAGGCTTTATGAATTAATTCACGGAAAAGATAAAGACGGAAACGACATAATTCTTGACCTTTATGATATAAATTCCACAGATGTTGCGAAAAAATTCTATTATTATTACCTTGAAGGCACATCAAATCCGGATGGAACCGCCCCGTATATCTATAAAGCACAAGTTCCCTGTCCACTATATGAACCTGTCTATGGTGGCTGGGCTAAGAGTGCGGGCGCGACGGAACGCGAGTATAGTCAGTTTGAAAAAGTTCGTACCATCTATGGACAACAATCAAATCGTTTTAATCTACTCCAAGAACTTGCAGAAACATTTAAGTGTTGGGCGCGTTTTAAGATTTATCACAATGCAGATGGCTCAATTGAGCGCGATGAAAAAGGTAAGCCAAAGAAAACCGTTTACTTCTCCGAAAAAATTGGACAGCAGTTGTCTTACGGCTTTACTTATGGTATTGACCTTAATACAATTCGTCGTACCCAATCTTCATCTGAACTTGTAACGAAAACCATCGTACTCGCAAACTATAACGAGAATGCACCGAATGGTACTTGCTCTATAGTTGATAGTGAGGAGAACTATCCCCGCGAGAACTTCGTACTTAACTTTGACTATTATGTAAACCACGGTTTGCTTGATGGTAAGGCACTAAACCGAGATCTGTATTATTCCGGTGCGGGCAATAACTATATTGGTTACTATACGAAACTCCATAAATGGAATATTGAATATCTGGCTGCGGCAGATAGAGCAATACTTCTCCGTAATCAGGAAGTACGTCTTCTTCAACAGTCAGTTGTATATGATGGCTTGCTTGCTTGCGCCGTTAAAGAGCGTAACGAGCTAATTGATGAGCTGGCTGCATTGGGAGGCGATACGTCAGGAATCAAAACCATAACCCTCAATCCAAAAGCCGGTGATTCAGACAAGTCGAATATTTTGATAGAGAAGAAATGGACTTCAATAAAAAAAGCTTTAGAGCAGATTAAGCAATATATTTCTAAATCTAATCAGACAGGTAGTAAAACAACTCCTGTACTTGCTCCTTCTGACCAAAATGTCAACTTAATTAAAACAATAAAGGACCTTGATGGCGATATTGTCACCTACAGAGCAATCTGTCTCAAACTTGATACGGCATTGGCGATATTACAAGATGCTATTGAAGCGAATACCAAAAAACGTGACGCCCTTCTCAAACAAATAAAAGAGCTTCACCAAAAGTTTTATAATAAGTATTCAACCTACATTCAAGAGGGCTCATGGAACTCCGAAGACTACATCGACCCAAATATATACTACTACGATGCACTGAGCGTTGCATACACAAGCAGCCGCCCGCAGGTCCAATATGATATTGCGGTTACTCGTGTGAGTGAGCTTCCAGAGTTTAAGTTCCGTCGATTCCATGTAGGAGATACTACTTATATACAAGACACGGACTTTTTTGGATATGAACCTTACTTAAAAAATGATAAAGTCCGTACTCCATATAAGGAAGCAGTTCTTATTTCTGAAATTAGTATTAATTTCGAGGAGCCAGATAAGGATACAATAACGGTTCAGAACTACAAAACCCAATTTGAGGATTTGTTCCAACGCATAAATGCAACTACTCAATCCTTACAATATGCGCAAGGTGGTTACAATCGCGCGGCAGGCGTTGTAAATGGAAAAGGCGAGTTAAAAGAAGATATACTTCAGGATAGCTTACTCGCTGCACAAGATATTGTTACAAAAGCAACCGATGAATCCGTTGTACAGGATAATACTGGTTTAACACTAACGAGTTTGAAAAATCTTGACCAAAAACTCAAGATAACCTCTGGCGGCATTGTATTCAGTGACGATGGCGGCGAGACGTGGACCACAATGATGAAAGCTGGACAAATCGGAGTTCAGTTCTTGAGCGCGGGTTCGATTTCAACTTCTAAGATTACGATTATGGATGGCACTACACCAGCGTTCCGTTGGGATACAAATGGTATTACTGCTTATTGGAGTGGAAAAGACTACCTTACACCTACGGATAATCCAGTTTTGAAAATGAATCGGTTTGTAAGATTTGACAAATTTGGAATTTATGGGTATAATAATAATAATGATAATGACAATACGAACTTTGTTCCTGCAAATGAGGAAGAGATTCGTAGTAATCCAAATTCGATGTTTTCGTTGACTTGGTCGGGACTGCTCATACGTTCGGTAGAAAAAAATGGCAATACTGAAGTTGGATCTATTGAGATTAACAATAAATACGATATTGTTATTAAAAAAGGCGATAAGAATAAGATTCAAATTGGTCGCTTAAACGACAATGGAAATTACGGTATACGAATTTGTGATAACGATGGAAACCCCGTTTTGGAGACGGTTGATAATGGAAGTTTGTGGTTAAGACAGAGCTTATCGATTGGCACAGAAACAAGCACTAATGTTAAAATTGGTGTTTTGAACAACAATCAAATTTTCAATGCAAACGATAATTTTATCGTTAATAAAGATGGTACTGCCAAGATGACGGGTAATTTAAGAATAAAAGGCACGTATGCTGATTTATTAGTGGCAGCTACCACTCGAACCAATGATACCCAAAATAAAGAAGATCTTATGGGCTTGTTCCTTTGTAAGAAGGATGGAACAATAAATAATATGTATGCTACAATAGGCTGCTATCAAGATTCTAATAATACAAGGGGAGTGCAAATTTATTCAACAGGCGATATGGCTATTGGTACAGATACTTCCTCGGGTCATAAAATGGCTTTAAGTAGTAACGTTATTACTTACTCGGCTTTAGGAGGGTTAGGCTTTTATGCAGGTAGTAACGTAATGGAGGGCATGTTAGCTCCCCCAAGTGATGGTAATATTATATTATCTGCCCAAGGTAATATTTCTTTAAGGGGTGAGACCGTAATTAGTAAAAATCTTACTGTTAGTAATGACAATAATGATTTTGGTATGATTTTTAATCGAAATTCTCAACAAGTAAAATTGGGTATTGGAAATGCTATTCAAGGCGATAGAGCCGGTGGAGTATTAGAATATTGGGCTATACCCGAACAAAATTGGGACTCCCGATTTGAGTGGGGATCTTCTTATAAATCTGGCGGAACCCCTAATCCAGCCATTCGAATTCGATATCAAAAACCACTATATGATGGGCTGACTATAACCGGATATACAATAACCAGTTTAATGATGGCCGCTTATCTTGACAACAACAGTAATTTAAAACTTGCTTTAACTTATACGGTTGGTGATCAAGAATATACTCGTACAATCTAAAAAGGAGTTTAAAATGCGTATTCAAAAAATTCTTGCTATGGAAGAGGCAATCAAAAACCTAAAATCTAAAAATCTTCCAATAAAAACCGCTTATCGGCTTCTAAAACTTGCCGAACTTGTTTCCAAAGAGGCTGAAAACTATCGAAATCTTTTCCGCCAAATTCTTGACGAATATGCCGAAAAGAAAGAAGATGGCTCTTATGTCCTTTCCGAAGATGGCGCAAATGTCATTATCCAAAAGGACCACATCCAAGACGCAAATCAAAAAGTCGATGAGCTTAATAAAATTGATGTCGAAATTCCTTATACTTTCGACATAAAGGATTTTGATAATATCGAAATTTCTCTTGAGGAACTGGCCCCTCTAATGGATCTTATCATAGACGAAGATGAGACACCCGTAGCCTAAGAAAGTTTGTGCAAATTGCATAAAAAGAAAGAGAAGGTCGACAATAGTCGGCCTTCTTTTTATCTGCTAAAAAACTTATAAAAATTTCTAATATTTACTCCCAATCCTGCCACTCAACCTTGCGCGCAGTGTGGGTTTCACTTGCATATTTACCAATACCAATCGCATCGGCCTCATCTTCTGTAACAGAAACGTCGAACCAATCCTTCACCAAAAGTTGAAGAGATCTCTTTTTATCAGCGCGCGTCTTACCTTTAACTTGACAGTGTGCGCGCCATGTAGGTGTGGGGCAAAGTAGAAAATCTATATTCATCTCATAACAAGTTTCCATCAGTATTCCTTGGAGATGAGCAAGCGTTTTGAAAGTTTGGATTCCAACGACATTATCACTTCCATAAACTTGCTTTCCTCCAAGCTGTTGCATTTGGATGTCCTCTATTGCAACAAGATCCGGCTTCCAATTTGCTATCATTGAGATAAGCCATTTTCGTACGGCATCATCGCGGGCTATTTCTTCGGTCAATGCAGTTTCAAAAGTGCCATACCGAATCAATTTTTTATCATCATATATACTAAAGCCACTTACATAAGTTGCTTGATCAAGCGCCAGAACACGATAGGTATCTTTCTTTTTTGGAATTATTTTTGTTGTTCTATCATTGAAAATATTCTGTTTACAAACAGGACATTCTTTTTTAACACGAAGCTTTTTCCAAGTTGAGTATACACGATGTCCTTCGGGACACTCGACGATTAGCTCGCTATCTAAATTCTTGTATGAATTAGAAATAAGGCTCCATTTTTCTTGTTCAAGTTCCGCACGAATTTCCTCAATTTTTATCTTGCTCACGGGAGTCGTTGCCTCCGAGGTCAGAACCGTAACGACTATCGTCTTTGGCATAGATAGAACTTGAACCAAATCCTCCTTTCCTGTCGCCAGCTTCTGTTATCTTTGAAACTTCCTTAAAAGTTGCCTTGGGAACAGCACTTAGTACCAACTGTGCAAACTTTTCGCCTTTACCTATTGTATACGATGCACCATGAAGAATTGATGTAATAATGGGTCGCCCATTTTCATCGAACTCATAGGTAATATCCTTGATAGGAGGCTCTACGTTTTCTATGATAACACCGACCTCATCACGATAGCCCGCATCAATCGTTCCCGGAGTGTTAGCTACACGAAGTTTCGTCTTTAGACATCTTCCGCTTTTAGGACGTACCTGCAACTCATAGCCAGTAGGAATTGCAATCTTAAAGCCTGTTGGAATCAATTTTGTCTCACCGGGCGCAATCGTATAATCATCAAGAGCATAGATATCCATGCCCGCATCGGTATCATGCGCATAGGTGGGTATTCTTACCTCATCGTTGAGTCGCTCGATTGGAATTGTTATAAGACGCTCCGACTCTGCGCCGGCCGTCTCAATTCCATTTATCATAAGGGCAACCATAACTTTAAGGAAATCTTTCTTTTGTTCGCTTAGTTCGCCTATCTCTTCTTCGATAACATTGGCAAGGTCTGCGTAGAAGTCTCTGATATTACCCATATCTCCACCACTGGAAATAAAGCTAATATAGAGGGAGCGGCGCACATTAGTATTCTGTAAGCTGCGTTCGAGTTGTTCAAGAACAACAGGAGCTAATATTGCAAAACGCTCTTCATCAAGGGCAAGAAAAGAACCAAGATTAGCCATTGCCGCAAGCTCATCGGGTATCTCATCTTCCACGCCGTCAACAGTAGCCTTTACTTGTTCATTGTCCTTTGACTCAAACTCAAGAATTTTTTCATTATCCATTAATCCTTTTTCCTCCACTATTTTTAATAATTATAAAAAGGCATAATCGCCGAGTCCTGTTTTATCCCTTTCTATATCAAGTATACCAAATTTTTTTCTTCTTTTCAAATTTTAGAAAGAAGAAGTGCGCCCATCAATGATGAGCGCACCCTAATTTTACTGCTCGCCTTTGACTCGAGTTATAATCTCGGATACCGCACTGGAGCCTGACATCAGAACAAGAGCAGTGAGAACTTCACCCGCAGGAGTTATGTTCTCAACAAGCTCGAGAGCATAGACGAGGTCAAGCTTGAAGCTGAACGCAAGAGCAAAAGAACCGGCCGCGGCAATAATCATGGTGATATACTTGCCAAAGCTCAGGTCGCTCCAGATAGCCTTGAGTCGGTCGATTACATACCACAAGACAGTGCTCATGGTAAGTATAAGTGTAATCATTTCCATTTATACAACCTCCTTTCTTAGGTTCTATTTATAAGTAGACTTTGGGCTAAGTTGATATGGAATTAACAGAAAATTTGAAGTTTATCTTCTTTTTTAGTATAATATTTATAGAAAGTAAGACAAAATAATATATATAAAAGGAGTTAATTTATGTCAGACGAAACACTATACAATAATGTATGTCTTGCTGTAATGGCAAATCTTCAAGGCTTTTATCGAGAAGATGGTGACATATATTTAGGAAGAATTGATTGGAAAAATAAGAAAGATAGATTTATTTTTATCCAAAGTATATTTTGTAGTAATATTAATAAAGAATGTAAGGTTCATGTAGCTATGTCTCCCTATAAGTTTTGGAAATTAAAAAGATATGCCAAGCGCGGAGACCTAATTCGTGAATCTCCGAGAGATGCAAAGACAGATTACTATAGTAATAAAATAAATAAAATGCTTGAATTTACTCAAAATGCTTATGGCTATACTTATGAAAAAGACGGATTTAATCTTTACGAAAGAATTTATAACGAGTTCTTTTGTTCTCGCAAGGAGGATTCTAAAAATTGAAAATAGTAGTAGTTAATGGCAAACCAACGAGCGGTAAATCTACATTCGAGTCCTTGTGTATGGGATTAGGTCGCGCGCATTGTTATGTTTACTCGTCAATTGATTATGTAAAAACAATTGCGCGGCAATGCGGTTGGAATGGTGAGAAAACACCAGAGAATCGCAAGTTTCTGAGCGATTTAAAAGACTTATTGACAACTTGGGACGATATTCCGATGAAGAAGATTCAAGAAAAAGTTCAGCAAATTCAAGAAACTTTTACTTGCGGCGACTCGTTAGCAGATAGAGTTGTCTTGTTTGTTGACGTAAGAGAGCCAAAGGAAATACAGAGATTGAAAGAGATGTACGGAGCTACAACCTTACTTATAAGGCGCGCGAGCGCAGAGTCAGAAGAAACCTCAAACCACGCAGACAGTGACGTATTTGAGTATCAGTACGATGTGATAATTGAGAATAACGGAACAATAGACGAGTTAAGAGAGAAAGCCGTTGATTTTCTGGCTTCCCTTTTTGAGGATAGTGCGCACGCGTAAGTGGGTCGGTTTATACGGCGGTAAAACTGCATTGTAGGTATTATTGTAAAGAAATAGTAAGTAAAAATTTGTAATTTT
>ERZ779851.289-NODE-289-length-51410-cov-4.844358_pt1 | contig 51410 bp, 54 predicted proteins | sample MGYA00511094_ERZ779851 | MGnify/ENA primary metagenome ERZ779851 (study PRJEB29588, sample SAMEA2155512) | human gut metagenome | biome: human gut; feature: human-associated habitat; material: faeces | place: Denmark | collected 2008/2010 ...
AGAATAATGATACCATACTTTTCTCAAAAAGTCTATAATGAATTTGCCGGCAATGAAAAAGCGAAAGGTGGTGATTACAAAAATCATACAAATCTCAAAAGCCGATTTATAAAAAAATAATATATAGGAGGAAAGAACTTTATGAAGACCTTAAAAACAGTTAACGGCGAAACATTAATGAACACATACATACCTCCGGTAGAATTTGTAGTAAAAGATTTAATTGCACAAGGGGCACATCTTCTATCGGGAAGTCCTAAAACAGGAAAGTCTTGGTTGGCACTTATGCTTTGCTTAAAGGTAGCAACCGGAGAAAAGTTTTGGAATTTTGAAACCAAGCAAGGAACATCATTGTATCTGTGCCTCGAAGACAGCATCGCAAGAATTCAGAGCAGATTGTTTGAACTGACAGATGATGCTCCGACCGACATTCACTTCGCAACGGTTGCAGAATGTATTGGATATGGCATCGAAGAACAGATTGAAAATTTCTGCAAAGAGCATCCCAACACCAGATTGGTTGTCATCGATACCTTCCAAAAGATACGAACCTTATCAAATGATAATGCGTATGCGAGCGACTACCATGATGTATGTTTTCTTAAAAGCATTGCAGATAAACTAAAAATTGCAATCGTACTTATACATCATTTAAGAAAGCAAAAGGATGATGATCCAATGAATAGGGTATCGGGAACAACAGGAATTACAGGTGCAGCAGATTCAACCTTTGTTCTTGAGAAACTAAAGAGAGAGGGCACAAGAGCAAAGCTTACCTGTACCGGAAGAGATATTGACGACAGGATTATGGAATTAAATTTTGACCGTAAGAGCAAGATTTGGGATTTAATTACCGATAGCGTTGAAACTCCTGAAATTCTCCTCGAAGATATTACCGCAACAGTGGTTAAATTTATGAAGGATGAAAAATCTTTTTCAGGAACACCTGCAGAGCTTGCAGAGAGGTTGTCTGCATACACAACAGAGGAAATCTCAGCCATAGTTCTATCAAAAAGACTCAATCAAAACATCCCGGAACTCGAAGAGTTTGGGATTAGATATAAGTCGAAGCGGAGCAATGGTAAGAGACTTATCTACCTAAACAGTGCCGATAGTGACGGAAATCTTGGTATCCCAATAACCGACCCTACCGTCCCTGTAAGCGAAGTCTCTGACGAAACAGTCGAGACTGAGCGAGGATTTTAATCCCCTCTTTTAAGAGGGGGCAAGCAGAGCGTCCGGCTATCCTGCCGCCCGTTTCGCCTCGCCGATGGCGTGCGAAAACTCGGGCGGTAGCCCGGACCCACTATAAAAATTAATTAGGAAGGATGATATTTATGAAAGTAAACAGAAGACGAAATATAACTCTTACAATAAGACTTACTGAAGAAGAAAAAGCCCATATAGTTAATATGGCAAAGAAAGCTAACTTAAGTTTAACCGACTACATAGTAGAGCTTTCTCACCTGATACCGATAGTTGTTCCCGAGAATGTTCAACCACACCTTATAGAATTAAGAAGAATCGGTAACAACATAAATCAAATTGCTACAAGGGCAAATATGGACATCTATCAGCGAGAAAATTTTGAAGGAATCAGAAATGAACTCAAAAAAATTAATGACAATTTATATGCGATTAGGAGGCGAAAGTGATGGCAACTGTAACTTATGTGAAAGTGAAAAAGCAGTCCCCGGCTGCGATGTACGGAGTAATAAATTATTGCAAGAGAGAGGACAAGGTTAGAGATATGCAATCGGGCAGAAGAATTGTAAGCGGAATCAACTGCAATGGTGAAAATGCCTTCCGTGAATTTATGACAACCAAAGCGGCTTATGACAAATTGGAAGGTACATATTATTACCACTATGTTCAATCGTTCTCTTACAAGGAAGGAATCACACATGATAAGGCACATGAAATTGCAAGAGAATTTGCGGCAGAAGCTTGGCCCGGACATGAAATATTAGTAGCAACACATCTCGATACAAAGAACCCTCACTCACACTTCGTTATAAACTCTGTAAACTTTGAGAACGGATATAAGCTAAGACAGGACACTCATACACTGGAGCATCTCAGGGAGAAAAGTGACAGGATTTGTATGAGTCACGGATACTCGATTATAAAAAACCCTCAAAAGCGTACAAGCTATATCCCCCGTGGAGAATATAGAGCAGCACAACGAGGTAACAGTTGGAAAGCGGTACTGATGCAGAATATCAATCAAGCCATGAAGAAAAGCCGAACTCGTAAAGATTTCGTACAAGAAATGAAGCGGCGCGGTTACGATATGATTTGGACAGATGCAAGAAAATCAATCACATTTATTTGTCCCAACGGAATGAAATGCAGAGACTTCAAATTACACGAACAAAAATATTTAAAAGAGAACTTGGAAAACGAGTTCAAACTCAGAGAGCAATTATCCGAACAACCGTATAAAGATAAGACTGTTTCTCAAAAGCCTGTAAAAGATGACAGGTGGATTATCTTCGGAGACGAACCTAAACCTGAAACAAATAAAGAATCCTCTATAGAGGATGTAACAGGGTGGGAAAAAGAAAGAAGTATTTACTACGGAGATATCCCTGACGATGAATCAGAAGATATCAGTAATAGTAACTTTGAAAGAAAAGCCGAGGAATCATATGCAGAAAATAATTATCGCAATCAGGGTGACTTTAGTGGAATTGTCAGCACTGCTCTTCATGGTGCTGCAGCGCTTGCTGACATGATAGACTCAGGCAGTGATGATGAGGAAGAAAGAAAAAAGGAACAGGAAGCAAAAATGGCAGGCGGAAATCTTGGAGCATTAGTAGGTATCGGTGCAGGAATTATATCGGCACTTGTACAAAAAGATGAACCTGACGAAGAGCTTATCCGTGAACAAGAGGAAATTGATGAAATGTTAGAAGACGAAATCGAGGATGAAGAATATATCGATTTCATGATGGGAATGTGAGGTGTGCGGTTAAAATGGCAAGAAAAGAAAAAGAACTTTATGTTTATACAGTTAGTATAAAGTGTGTTGGAACCGAGGAAGATTTTCTGAATTTTCTTCGGGCGGTAGCACAAGAATATCTGACTGAAAATATGATATTAGCCGAGGATGAATTGCACGAAAATTCAGCATAACTTTGGTTAGGCTTTTAGCTGGATATATTAAATTCTTTGTGATATTGTATGTTGCTGAAAAGGGAGCCGAAATTAACCCTTTCGGTTCCCTCACAAATAAAACGGAGGTGAAAACAAATGGCAGGATTTATACTATGCAGAAAGTCTCGAGACGAAGATGCAGAACACGAATCCCTACATATGCAAAGGGACTTAGTAAGAGAATATGTACATAAGGTCGGAGATACCATTATTGATGAAGTTTTAGAGGATAATATAAGCGGAACGCTTTTTGACCGCCCGGGCATCAAACGAATGTACGAACTCGCAGATGCTAAAATGATTGATACAGTTTATATAAAAGATTTATCAAGGCTGAGCCGTGACAGATTCTATACGCTTCTCATCGTAAAGGATATGAAAGAGCGAAATGTAAGAATTGTATCCGTAACGGAAGGAATAGACTCCTTTAACAGAAGTGATGATTTAATCATAGGTTTCAAAGGCTTAATAAACGATAGTTATGTGCAAGATATAATTGTCAAAATTCTCGCCGCATTAAGACACAAACAAGAATTTGAAGGAATAGTTATTAATGTGCCGATGGGATACCTAAAGGACAGGTACACCAAAAAAGTTGAGATATGTGAGGAAACGGCGGATATTATCAGAAGGATATATAAGCTGTTCTTGGATGGACATGGTACTGAAACAATAGCAAAAATTTTAAATCAAGAAGGTGTTAAAACACCTGCCTACTATGAACTAAAGTTAAAAGGAAAAAGTCTTGGGGATAACAAGCCAAAAGCAACCTTTGAATATCTGTGGACATATTCCATAGTGCGAAGGATTCTCACTAATCCCTTCTACTGCGGAGATTTGGTAAATCATCAAAGAGAGCGAAGCCGAATAACAAAAAAGCAGATAAAGGTGCCTAAAGAGGAACAATTTATACATAGGGATGCAGTTCCTGCAATCATACCAAGAGAGATTTGGGACAAGGTACAGGAGATTATACGGATAAATTCAGAAGGCAAAGTGAAATCGCAAAGCAATCAGACTTGTCACAGATATGCTTCTCTCCTAAAATGTGGGGACTGCGGAAGTACATTTACAGCAAAAAGGAGGAAAACCAAGGATAAGCCGGACAGAATTGAGTATGTATGTAACGGTTATCACAGACACACTCATATGGTATGCTCTTCACATAGAATTAACGAATCGGTGCTTGACGAACAAATTTACAAACAACTTGCCATAATGAGAGACGGACTATCCAAATGCTCAAGACAAATCGAAAGCGATATACGTTCATGGATGGCACAGAAAAATAATGTCAGCAAAAGGATAAAACGGCTTCAGGACAGTATAAATGCAACCGAGCTTGAGATAGAGCAAATCCTGATGGAGAAAATCAAGGACAGGGATAATGCAGAAAGATATGAAAGAATGATAGAAAAGCGAAACAGAGAAATCGAAGGCTTCAAAAATGAGATTGCAAAGATAGAAAACATCGATAAAACTATCAAAGAGAGAAAAAAGGCAATGCTCGAAAATGCAAATCTGCTTGATAAGATATTAAGTGAAAAGGAATTGAGCCACACAAATCTGTGTCTGCTGTTAGAAAAAATAATAATCCACGAGGATGACTACGGACTCCGCCTTGAAATACGAATGAAAGCACCATTCCTAGAAAAGAGTTATACAGATGAAATCGGTATGATATACGAGGACGATTACGAGGAAGTATCAGCCTGACAAAAACAGGCACGAAAAAAGCTTACAGTCAAATCCTGTAAGCTTTTTGTCGGTGGTGCGGATGAAGGGACTTGAACCCCCACGATAAAATCACTAGATCCTAAGTCTAGCGCGTCTGCCAATTCCGCCACATCCGCATATTAAGTTTTTACCTCTTAATTTTTACACGGTGGAGGTACACCGTGGAGGAGCATATCGCTTAATCCTCATATATGAAAACGGCAAAAACCGTAATCAACAATAAAATCACATACAGGACGGAACCTAAATCTTGCACGTCTGCCAATTTCGCCACAGGCGCATATCGCCCGCACCGCTTTGGCAGTGCGGAGTTTTTATTAAAGGATCGGGATGCCCGCGTTTTTGCAGGTCTCGAGCGTCTCTGAATCCCAGATGCTCGACTGAACCTCGCCGATATGGGCACAGCCCATCAAAAGCATACAAAGCCTTGACTGGCCGATACCGCCGCCGACGGTTAAGGGAAGCTCACCCGATAAGAGCATCTTATGAAAATCAAGCTCCCGTCTGTCGTCACAGCCGGAGATCTTAAGCTGTCTGTCAAGCGATTCGGGGCTGACCCTGATGCCCATGGACGACACCTCAAGCGCACATGAAAGCGTTTCATCCCATATAAGTATGTCGCCGTTTAAATCCCAGTCGTCATAGTCGGGCGCTCTTCCGTCGTGCGGCTTGCCGGAGCGCAGTGCGCCGCCGATGCCCATGATGAACGCCGTTTTATGCTCCTTGACATATGCGTTCTCGCGCTCGTGCGCAGTCATATTGGGATACATATCCTCAAGCGCCTGGGCGCTGATGAACGAAACATTCTTATCGATATGAGTATTGAGTTGGGGAAAGTGAACCCTTAAGCGGTTATTCGTGTTATAGATCGCCTCAACGATCGATGAAACGATGAGCTTTAAATACTCGATCGTGCGCGTTTCCTTTGTGATGATCTTCTCCCAGTCCCACTGATCAACATAGATCGAATGGAGATTGTCAAGCTCCTCGTCGCGCCTGATGGCGTTCATATCCGTGTAGAGCCCCTCGCCGACGGAAAAACCGTATCTCTTTAACGCGAGGCGCTTCCACTTTGCGAGCGAGTGAACGATCTGCGCTTCCGCTCCGACAGCCGGAATGTCAAACGATACGGGGCGCTCATAGCCGTTCAAGTTATCGTTAAGACCGGAGCTTTCGGTAACCACGAGCGGCGCGGAGACGCGCTTTAAATTGAGCGCGGACGAAAATTCGGACTGAAAAGTCCTCCTTATGTATTCGATGGCGCGCTGTGTATCATATCTGTCAAGCAGAGGGCGGTAGCCCTCCGGCACATAGACCTTGTTCATTTTTATTCTTCCTTTCAAAATCTGCATCTTATTTATTTTACACCAAAAGTTTGTCCAAGTCAATATGACAGGAAAAATAATTTGCATTTTTCAGGTTGCAAACCGATGATTTTTGTGCTATAATAAAGTGAGAAATGCCATGGCACGCATTTTAATATGCTTGTTGTAATGCAGCAAGGCTCTGAAATGACATAATTTGTTGCATATTTTGATCAGAACCCGTTAAGACACCGTACAAGTTTTCTTTAGGGGGGTAAAAATATGTATTCTGTCGGCGATAAAGTGCTCTATCCGACGCACGGAGCCGGAGTGATCGATTCTATCGAGGAGAAGACTCTGCTCGGCGAGAAAAAAAGCTATTATACCATGAGGATGCCTGTCGGCGATATGAAGGTCATGGTGCCTTTGGAGAGCGCCGACGCGGCAGGCTTGCGCCGCGTCGTTTCAAAGAGTGAGGCAGAGAATGTTATAAAAAAGCTTGCGACGGATGAGCCCTACGAAAATTCGAGCTGGAACAGGCGCTTTCGCGAAAATTCCGAGAAGATCAGGAGCGGAAACATCTATCTTGTCGCTTCGGTCGTGAGGTCGCTCACGATCCGCGAGCGCGAGCGCGGCCTTTCGACAGGCGAGAAAAAGATGCTGTCCGACTCACGGCAGATATTAATAAGCGAGCTTGTGCTCTCGCTGGATAAAACTAAGGAAGAAGTATCGGAAATGATCGAAAAGAGCATTTTCGGATAAAATGTGATAATATGTATAAATCAAAAAATGTTACGGCGCTGATCCTTGCCGCCGGAATGGGCAAGAGAATGGGCGCGGGAAAAAACAAGGTCTTTTTGAATATCGGCAAAAAAAGTATTCTGTTTTTGACGGCCGAGAAGTTTTTCAATAACGAATATGTGGATTCGCTCATCGTTGCGGCGGCGAAAAACGAGATCGACGAGGTCGGAAAGATTATCTCCGGCGCGGCGAACGACAAGCCGTTTCGCGTGATCGAGGGAGGAGCGGACAGGCAGGGATCATCGTTTTCGGCGGTGCAGGCCGCACCCGACGGGATTTTGCTCATTCACGATGGGGCGCGCCCTTTTGTGAGCAACGAGATTATTAACGATGTTATTGAAAATACCGGGCAGTTCGGCGCGGCCGCTCCCGGAGTTTTGGTGACGGACACGGTTAAAAAAGCGCCGGGCGGAATCATCGAAAGAACGGTGAGCCGCGAAGAGCTTTACCTTATTCAGACGCCGCAGGGCTTTTTGAAGCAGGACATTTTGTCCGCGCACGAGGCGGCGGCAAGGGACAAGGCCTCCGTGACGGACGACTGTATGCTTTTGGAGAGAATGGGCCGTCCGGTTAAAATCGTTTCCGGCTCGGGCGACAATATTAAGCTGACGGTCAAGTCAGACTTAGACGCCGCCGACGAGATCGCGAGGAGAATGAAATTATGAGGATCGGTTTCGGATATGACAGCCACAGGCTGGCCGAGGGACGGGATTTTATTTTGGGCGGTGTGAAGATTCCGTTTGAAAAGGGGCTTTTGGGCCATTCGGACGCGGATGTTTTAACGCACGCTGTGATAGACGCACTTTTGGGCGCGACCGCGAATAAGGACATCGGCCGCCACTTTCCGGACACGGACGATAAGTATAAGGGCGTAAGCTCGGTAAAGCTCCTTTCGCACGTTATGGAAACGCTCGGCCACAGGGTCATCAACATCGACTGCACGGTTCTTGCACAAAGGCCGAAGCTCTCGCCATATATCGACCAAATTCGCGAAACACTTGCAGGGTATCTTCAAACGGACATCGGAAATGTCAGCGTTAAGGCGAAGACCGAGGAGGGGGCGGACGCGGTCGGCCGCGGCGAGCTCGTCAAGGCCTATGCCATTGTATTGATAGATTGATATGTATGAATAAAAGCGCGGCCGAAAGGCTGCGCTTTTATGTTGCCCGCGTGGCAGTTTTACACATTGTGTGATTCTCTTGAATATTAAAAAAGGTACTGTAACCTAAGGTTACAGTACCTTTTTCGTAAAACCATTATTTTCTTCTTAGGGATCGGCTTTAGGTCGTGCTTTTTTATGACGGAGGGAGAAATTCCGGCGTTTCACCGATAGGGGGAGTTGCTGTTCCTTCGTTATTATATTTATTGTTGCGATTGTTTTTGTCGGACGGATCTTTTTCCGCCCTTATTTTTTTCTCTTTCTTTTTTTCTTTCATTTTGGCATCTCCTTTCTTTTTTAGTTTCGGCAGTTTTTGAAAATATTATACGCGGTATAAAAAATTAACGCGCGGAAAAAATAGCATTATACCGAAAAATAAGGAACTGGTGAAAATGCATATTAAAAATTTGTTTCGCTTCACTCCGCCCGAGAAAAAGGAGGAGTTCGCCCTTTCGCCCGTAGCGCACCGCTGTGAGGTGAAAGAGGAGAAAAAGGTCAGCCGGGATCTGGACGAAAACCTTTCGTATTTAGATTCGCTTTTTAACCGCGAAACGTCGTATGACATTATGCTCCGAGAGTTTGAAATCAGGCTTGGACGAGGAAAAACGAAAGCGTTTATCTATTTTATCGACGGAATGGTGGACGGACAGAGCGTGAACGACGGAATCTTGATGCCGCTCATGGTGGAATCCGAAAAGATTAGAAAAAAGGACTATGACGACGTTGAAAAGGTGCTTTTGACGCAAAATCAGGTGAAAAAGTCAGGCTCTATGACTAAGGCGGCGGACGCGGTGTGCTACGGAAGCTGCGCGCTCTTTATGGAGGGATATTCCGAGGCGCTCTTAATCGAGGTCATCGGCTGGGAGCAAAGAGGCGTTGAAGACCCGGAAAACGAGCCGGCGGTTTTCGGGCCGCACATTGCGTTTAACGAAAGCATAAAGACCAACACATCGACCGTGAGGAAGATGATAAGAAGTCCTCACCTCGTGATCGACACCGTAATGATCGGCGACGCGTCGAAGACAAACTGCGCCGTTTTGTATATGGACGATATTGCGAATCCCTCGCTCGTCGGCGAGGTGAAGAGAAGGGTATCGGGAATTTCCGTCGACCACATAATGTCGTCAAGCTGTCTTGAGCAGTTTATCGAGGAAAAGAGCCTGATCTCGCTTCCACAGGTATTATCGACCGAGCGGCCGGACAGGTGCGTGAAGGCACTGATGCAGGGACGCGTCGCCGTGATACTCGATAATTCACCGTTCGCGCTAATAATGCCAACGACGGTTTTCGAGCTTTTGGAGTCCGCCGAGGACGCCTATCTTCGCCCGGCATACAGCCTGCTGGTCAAAACTATCCGCCTTTTGGCGGTGTTTATGTCGGTCTATCTGCCCGGGATATATATTGCGGCGATAACCTACCACACGACTGTCTTTCCGACCGGAATGCTCACAACTATAATGAAGGCAAGCCGAAAGGTGCCGTTTGATTCGATAACGGAGCTTTTTATAATGGTGATCGCCTTTGAGGTAGTGCGCGAGGCCTCCTCGCGCGTGCCGGGGCTTTTGGGTTCGGGACTCGGCATAATCGGTCCGCTTGTTTTGGGTCAGGCGGCGATAAGCGCAAATATCGTGAGCCCCGTTATGATCATAGTTTTTTCGATCGCGACGATAGGTTCGTTTGCGACCCCGAACTTTTCGATGGCGTTTTCAGGCAGAGTCTTAAATATAATTTACATCGTGCTCGGTTCTCTCGCCGGATTTTTGGGAATCGCCTTCGGCATTTTCATTCAGATGATGCTCTGGCACACGACGCGCTCGTTCGGTGTCAATATGATCTCGCCGTTCGCGCCGTTTATGGAAATGGTGCCCGAGGCCGTCCGCACCGAGCCCATCTGGAAAAAGGAGAACCGCCCGATGTATTTAAAGACCAAGCGGCCGAAGGAGCAGTCGCACATCAGCAGAAGGTGGAAAAAGGAGGCGCCCTATGAAGATAAAAAAAGCTGAAGCCGTTTGCTTTACGGTGAATTTCATTGCGGCAAAGCTATTCATTTCCGCGCCGGGCGCTTTTATAAACATCGGCAAAAACGCGGCGTGGATCGCGGTTTTGTTAAATGCCGCGGCGGCATATCTTTCGTTTCTTTTTATCTATTGGCTTTACAAAAAGAACAAAAAAAGAGAGATTTTTTCATTTCTTCCGCCGTTTTTAAAAAAGTCTGTCGGAATCACGGTTTCGTTCTACCTTATAATAAGCGCAGGAATTGAACTTGCGCTTTTGATTCGCGGAGTAATAAGGACTTTTATGCCCGAGACACCGTCTTTCATCATTTCGCTTTTGTTTTTGTCGGCGACTCTCTATGCCGCGAAAAAGGGCCTTATCGCAAACGTCCGCCTCTCGGTTCTTGCATTTCCGCTTCTTTTGATAATTCCGTTTGTCGCTTTGGCGCTCACACCGCACATTGAGCCGACCAATTTTTTCCCGATTTTGGGAGACGGAAACTTTTTCCTTCGTTCACTTTTCGGATTTAACTTTTTTGCCGATTTTTTTGTGTTTTATCTTTTGATTCCTTATTTTGAAAACGAGAAGGACATTTTTAAGACAGGCAGCATGATAATCGGAATATCAACGGCTTTATGCCTTCTGGTCGTCGTCTCGTCAACGCTGACGATTCCGTATCAGGCGAATTTTGTGTCTCACTTTTACCAGATGCTCACATTTATGGCCGGGCGTAACAGCGTGATAAACATCATAAAGGTCTTTAAGCTCGTTTTTTTGATAAATTTCTTTCTGTACGTTTCGGGAGCGGCGGCCGCGGCCTCGTACACGCTCGGGGAGACGTTTGACCTTAAGTACCCCGAGAGCACGGTCTTTATCATCTCGCTCCTTATCATAATGACCGAGGAGATAAGCTATAAGACACTGACCGGCCCGGAGGCCTACGAGCGCTTTATGAGTTGGGGGCATATAACCTTTCCGCTAATTGTCGCTTTGTCATATTTATTCGGAAGGAGGGGCAAAAATGAAAAGAATATTAGCTCCGGTTCTGGCAGTTTTAATGCTCTTTAACCTCTCCGGCTGTTACGACGTCGAGGAAATATCCTATACCGTCGCGGCAATTGCTGTCGGCATCGACAAGGGCGAAAATTTAAAATACCGCGTGTCGTTCCACATAGAAAAGGCCGGGAGCAACGAGGGAGAAGAGGAGGACTCCGAGGGCAAGAAAGAAAACAAAAAGGGCGGCCTTATTACTGTCGAAGCGCCGACGGTATCCTCAGCATATGAAATGGTGAACGACCTTTCGAGCGTTCATGTGAGCATAGACAACCTTAAAATGGTTCTGCTCTCGGCACAAATTTCAAAGGACGGAATTTATCCTGTTATTTCCGAGCTTATGTGCGATATGAACCTTAAAAACAACGCCTATGTCGCAGTGACGGACGAGGACGCGGACACGGTGATGGAAAATATCGTTCCTGAGGATGAGGAGTATCTTTCGGCTTTTTATCAGAGAATTTTATATAACCGCTACAAGGCCGAGACAAAATATTTCCTTATCGAGGAGGTCTATTTTAACATGCTTTCCTTCCCGGGACAGGATATTATGCTGCCGCTTGCGCGGCTTAAAAAGGCAAATGTGCCGCAGAGCCGGTTAAGATCCGGAATTCTGCCGGAGGGCGAGAACTATGAGGTGGAGTTTTCCGGCGGAGCGGCGTTTTCGGGAGGAAGTCTGTCCGGCTTTTTTTCCGATGACGATATGATGGCCGCCTCGTTGATGTACGGCGATTTTAAGACGGAAAAGATTAGTTTTGAGTATCCGGAAGGATCCGGCAAATACATCATCGTTCAGCTGGCGCAGCAAAAAAAGCCCGAAAAGAGGACAAAAATTAAGGAAGGCAGGATTTATGACGACGCGGTCATATGCCTTTCCGCGACCTATCTGTTCGCGGACGAGGGCGAAAGCTTCGGCGAATTTACGCCCGGATTTGAAAAATATTTGAAAAACGAGATCAAAACGCTTTGCGAGGAGTTTATAAAAAGGAGCGTTTATATCTATGGGGCGGACACCCTTTCTATCGGCAAGAGATTAAAAAAATGCTTTCTCACTAACGGGGAATTTGCCGCATTTTACAAAAAAGAGAAAGTCCTGTCCGCCGAAATAAACGTTGACGTCCGGCTTGACATAAAAAGCGGAGGGAGGTTCGTTTTTAAATGAACGCGCTTTTTGAAATCATAAAAACCGTTATTCTTACCGTCGCGGTCATAAAAACCTCGTCATACGGCATATGGTGCATTAAGGAAAAAAACGCCGCCGGCGGAATCATGCTCTTTTGTCTTTGCGTTGCCGCAGTCGCGTTTTTCATATTTAACGAAGCAAGGCTTTATATATAGTACTTGAAATTTCACGGGAAATATTGTATAATGAAAAAGCGGAAAAACTGTCGGGGAGGGAGAGGCTTGCTTTCTGATTTTTTTAATAAAATCGGGCAGATCGCAGATCGTGTTACCGGAAAGCTTTACAGTCTGGACGGAAAAGTCGGCCGGACTCTTCACATAAACGAAAGCTACACGGCAAAAGCGCTGACGCTTTTATATTTTATGCCGGATTTTAACCCCGGCATAAGTGCGCGCACGCTTGAAAATCTTTTGATGCTGATGCTCTGCCTCACGATGGCGCTTTTCACGGTCATCCCGGGCTATATCCTTTTCGCTTTTGTCATTATAATGTATTTTCTTTTTATAGCGAAATACACCTGGTCGGTCAAAAAATGCGCCTTTTCGTCATTTGATGTGCTGTTGGTGCTTTTCTGCTTCGTCGTTTTGTCCGTCGCCTCTGTCGGCAAGGACATAGGAGACGTTTTAAGTATCTATGTTGTCTACGGAAGCTTCATCATTCTTTATTTTGTTATCGTGAATACGGCGGACAATGAGAGAAAGCTTTACAAGCTCAAGTTCATTTTCTGTATGGTCGGCGCGTTTATGGCGGCGGTTCAGCTCACCGAGAACATTTTAAGCTACGAGATGAAGGTTCTGGGGCAGATCTATGTCCTTTCCGCGCCGATGGATTTTGAGCTTTTCTTTATGACGAAAAACAAAAAGATAAAGATCCTTTTAATGGTTGCCGCGACGCTGACGCTGATCGCCCTGACTGTCTGCTGGTCGGGCGGCTCATGGGTCTGGGCGACGTTTATTTTGGCATTTTTCATCGTGATAAAGGACTGGCGGCTTCTGCTTGTCGGTGGAATCGGGCTTTTGTTCGTTCCTTTCATTCTGCCGGGCGAAATAATCGACTTTCACAAGCTTGCCAAAACCGGAATAATGGACTATCTTTTCGCCCCGTCGGCCGACTACAGAATTTCGGCGTACGGCGCGCTCGCCGGTATTTTAGACTACTACAGGGACTATCCGTCGACTGGAAAATGGCACGCTTCGCTGATAATTTTTGTCTGCATTATAATTCTGCTTTTGCTGATACTTCGCGAGATATTTTTCGGGCTAAAGTCCGGGCAGATGGGCATGGTGCTCGCCGTGCTCTCCGCCGTCGGGTTCGGCGTCACGGGATTTTTGTATTCGGACATAACGACCGGCATCTGGAGCCATTATAAGACGCTTTTCGTCTTCTGGCTCTACACCTCGCTATACGCGGCGGACGCGAGACTTAACAAAAACGAACGGGAGAGCCTTTCGGTCAATGCTCCGGCGAGGTTCTGCTTTATAGACACGATACCGCTTTTGATATGCTTAGCGTATATTCTTGCGGCAATATAGGAGAAGAAAAATGAGAATTTTGGGAATTGACTACGGAGATGTCAGGATAGGGATCGCGGTTAGCGACTTAACCGGAATGATAGCACAGTCCGCCGGCGTGATCTCGGGGCGCGACGAGGAAAAAAGGCTCGGCGAGCTTGACTCGTATTTTGAAAAATACAAGCCGGAAACGGTCGTCTTGGGCTATCCTTTAAATATGAACGGCACGAAGGGCGAGAGGGCTGAAAAGTCCGAGGCTTTTGCCGAGCTCTTAAAGTCGCGCTATAATGTCAAGGTCGTCTTGTGGGACGAGAGATTATCCAGCATGGCGGCGCACAGAACGCTTGAGGAGGCCGGTATCAGCGGCAAGAAGCGAAAGGGCAAGGTCGACCCGCTCGCCGCGGCTTTCATTTTGCAGGGATATTTGGACAGTTTGGTATTGACAGAACGGTGATTTTGGTATAAAATTATATCATAAAAGATGTTTAAGGAGATTTAATATGGCAGATAATAAAAACGAGATCCCCGAGGAGAACATAATCGTTCTTTTCGATGAAGAGGAAAACAAGGAGATTCCGTGCGAATGGCTTGACAGCGTGGAGTATGAGGGCAGTCAGTATGCCGTCGTTCTCCCGGTCGATTCGGAGGACGGGACGGTGCTCATTATGGAGATGATACCGGACGACGATTCGGACGATGAGGAGTCCTGGCTCTTTAACGGTATCGAGGATCAGAGCGTGCTGGACGCTGTTTACGAAGAGTTTAAGAAGAATAACGGCGACGAATTCGATTTCGAATAAAATTCACCCTGCGGCTCGCGAGAGAGTGCGTGTCTATTTAAACCAACATTTATAATTAGGGAAGACCTTAAAAGTCCGTGGCGTGCAAGCCTCCTACGGGGAGGAAGCCCAGGAGCGGATGAAGGACTGCCCACCTGCGAGAGCAGGTTTGAATAAGCGCACGAGACGGTTCATGCGGGGAAACATTAATGATAAAGTGCTCCGTTTTACGGAGCACTTTAATTTTGGGAGGCATATATGGAAAAGACAAAAAAGATCTCGGTTCGCGATATTTCATATACCGCGCTGGGAGCGGCGCTGATCGCGGTCTGCTCGCTCATCACCGTGCCGGGGGCGATCCCCTTTACCATGCAGACGTTCGGGGTGTTCACCTCCTCCGGCCTTCTGGGCGCGAAAAAGGGAACGCTCTCTGTCATCGTTTACATACTTTTGGGTGTGATCGGGCTTCCGGTCTTCTCGTCATTTCGTTCGGGCCCGGGCGTTTTAATAGGGCCGACCGGCGGATACATCGTGGGATTCATTTTCTCGGCCCTCATCTGCGGCGCACTGAGCCGCAAGGGAACAGGGTGGCTCATTTTGGGAGAGGTTCTGGCACTTATCGCGTGCTACGCTTTCGGAAGCGTGTGGTACATGATCTGGAGCGGGAAAACCGCGTATGAGGTCTTCTTTGCGGCGGTCGCTCCGTTTTTGGGGGTGGACGCAGTTAAGATCGCGCTCTCCGTTTTCACAGTGACAAGGCTTAAAAAGACGGGAATTTTTTAACATTTTCCCTCTTTCCGCATAAAATGAAAATGACCGCGAAAGCTATGCGGTCATACAGAGAAAAAGAAAGGAAAGAGGAAAATGGCACAGTTTACAAACAGGGCGACGCTCACCTACGGCAACGTGACACGCGAGTCGAACGTGACCGTCGGCGAGATCATAAGCTCTTTTGCAATCAATAAAAAGTCGGTATTCGGTGTTTATGAGCGCGGCGACAGAATTGCCTATATCATCGGAATCGAAAATGTGTCGAACACGGCATATAATTCCGTGACGCTTACGGATAACCTCGGTCGCTTCAACGCCGGAACAGAGGAAGCGCCGCTTAACGTAACGCCTCTCACATTCATTCCGGGAAGCTTATCCTATTGGGTAAACGGCGTTCCCGAGACGGTGACGGCAACGGCGTCGATCGTTGACAACAATCTCGTAATAACCGGAATTAACGTGCCGGCCGGCGCACTCGTTCAGATCGGCTATGAGGCGATCGCAAACTCGTTTGCTCCGCTCGGCGAAGAGAGCAGTATAACGAACAGGGTAACGGCCTCGGGCACGGGAGTTTCGGAGGGTATTGCCGCAGAGGAGACAGTCAATGCGTCAAACGCGCTTAACGTTAATATCACCAAGGCTCTCACGCCGGCTCGCGTTTCCGAAAACGGACAGGTGACCTACACCTTCACGCTCACAAACAGCTCAAGCCGCGCGGCGGAGGCGGCGGACGCGCTCGTTATTACGGACGTGTTTAATCCGCCCCTCAACATCACAAACGTGACATTTGCCGAGGGCACATCGGCACCGGTAACATGGACTGCCGGCACGGACTACACCTATGCGGCGGACGGAACGTTCACAACGGCTTCCGGCAAGCTAACCGTTCCGGCGGCAACGTTTGTGACCTCGCAGACAGGCGAAGTCATCGTAACACCGGGAACATCGGTATTGACTATAACGGGAACCATTGCTTAAATAAAATATCCGAAGGCGATGCCTTCGGATATTTTTTTAAATGACGTGTCATATCCTTATTATTTCCAGCCGATTCTTCCGGTAAAATAAGCAATTATTGCGGCGACTATGCCCACGGCAATATCAATTGCCATTGCAAAGCCCGAAAGATCTAAAAAGCCATAGACCGGCTCAAATGCGGTGCGGATAAGAGCTATAATTGCATAAATGAAAACCGCACACATTATGACTGAAATCACTTTGCATATTGTTTTTTCATGGGAGAGCCTCCTTTTTTATACGTCCGCCTCGATGGGGGCGCCGTGGCCACCGAAAATGAGCCAGTGCCCGGGCTCTAAGAGCGAGTAAAATTCTTTTCGCTCCCTTGCGGCGAGCTTGGGGTCGGTGTCGACCGAGGTCATGAGATACGGTGCAAGTGAGTTAAACGCCTTCTGCTTCGGCGTAAAGCCCTTAAGGTTCACCAAAATGTCGCCCGTGAAGGCGATGTGAAGACGCTTTTCGATAAACAGCGTTTCGCCCGGAACGTGGCCGCCCGGAGCCTCATAAGAGGTAAAGTTAAGCTCGCCGAACGATAAGTCCCCGATGCGGGATAGGCCGGAGGGCACCTTATCGTCTCCGCCGATAACGCGCAGGGTGTCAGGGTCGACGGGCTTGTAGTGAGAAAGTATCTTGCTGATCCGCACATAGGGCGCGTGGAGCGGGTTTTGTTCCCTTAAGTTTGTGCGGCCGTGAAAATCAGAAAGAAAATTGTCAAAGCACTTCAGGCTCACATAAATTTCGGGGAAATATTCGGCTATTCCCACATGGTCAATGTCCGCGTGGGTCAAAACGAGCGAACGCTTAAGAAAGTTAAAGTCGGGGCAGAGCGCTTTTATAAGGCGGAGAGCTTCTTCTTTGTATGAGGCAAAGCCCCCGTCGAACGCGACCAAGTCGCTCCCGGAGCGAAGAAGGCAGATGTTGCTTCCGACCGGCGGCTCGATGAGCGTTATCTCGGTGCCGGCAACAGAGTAGTTCGTAACGCGCGGAGAGAACGCCTCGCCCTTATAAAGCGTCATCGCCTCGGCAAACTTTCCTATGTATTCAAAGGTCTTGTATGGCGGAAGGTTGTTTTTGGTGAGAAGCTCCATGATGAGGTTCGAGTCGATCGTCAGGCGGCGCTTTTCGCTTTCGTTAAGCTTTAGGAGCGATGAGATCTTATTCGCGAACGAAACATAGAAGACCGTGTTGTCGAGCGAAATTCCCGAGGGGTCATAGTCCAAAACCTCAACGTCGCAAAGCTTGGAAGCCTCTGACAAAAATGCGGAGATCTCGTCGTTTTCCTTGATGAAAAGCCCCATCTTAAATAGCTGAAATCCGCTTCCGTCGGACTCCGAGCTTAAATATGAAATGTTGATGTTAAAATTTTCGATAAGCTCTAAGACCGGGCAGAGCGCGCCCGGAACGTCCTCTAATTTGAACTGCAACAGTATGACGCGGCCGCTTCCCGTGCTTTGGAGATAGCCGATCTCGCTAAGGCGCAGGACGGCTTTTTCCATGGCGTCTTTCTCGCCCTCGGCCTCGATGAAGAGCATGTGTGAGTCAAGCGCCTTGTTGTAGCTCACGCGCGTGATGTTTAGTTTGAGCTCGGAGAAAATTTTCCCGGCCGTCAAAAATGCGCCGACCTTGTTCGGCATCGTCGTAAGAAATGTCTTTTTCATATAAGCACCTCTTTTACCTATTATAGCAAATGTGCCGCGAAATGTAAAGGACAGATTGAAAGAATATAGCCGGGGTGGGTGAATCCGGATTCGGAGTTTGCGACGAACCATGGATATGCGCATATACCCCTCGCCACCGCCTGTCGGCGGAGCCTCCCTCTGGGAAAGCTTAAACGCACTATCAAAACCGAGGCGGAAGTTTAAAGCCCTCAAGAGCCTAAAGAGGGGAAGAGACAAAGCCTTGCAAAAAAATAAAAGAGCGTTTCCGCTCTTTTATTTTTTTATGCCGCTGTTATGCCGCTGTTATGCCTCTGACGAATCTTTATCGGAGCAGAGGCAGGGGGATGAGCTCTTTCTCGGGGGGAAGAATTCGTTCACGGGGAAGGCAATCTCGTCAAACAGATCGCACGGAGCGCCGGGCTCTTCGCCGGCTCTGCATGTTCCGTCCGGAACGCAGAAGGACGCGGCGGGAACGGTGAGGCCGACCTCGCGCTCCAAGCGCACCATCATGAAAAGTCCGAGTGTGACATAGACCTGTCGGCTCTCCGGCGAGGAAGCGACGGGAGTTTCGAATATCTTATGTACACATTCGGGAACGAGCGAGATGTCCATCGAAGACGAGCAGACGTTTTCACACGGGGAAACAGTGAGCGTGTCGAGCACGATCGGGTCAACGACAGAAACGACCGCGGTCGGCAGATTCGTCTTTTTCCAGGACGCGATGTCAAAGCTGTCCTCCTTATATTCGGAACGGAAGATCTTCGCTTCGCCCTCCGAACCGAAGAGGACTGCCTTTTTCTCGTATGCCGCGAGTCCGTCCACTCTCACGGAGCATCTTGAACCGGTGTATGCGTTGAGCACGATCCTGAAATAAAAGCGCATATTCACGGTGTAGTAGCCCTTGTGGAAATTTAAGGGCTCAACGTCGGAGTATACCCAGATGACCTCGGCCGACTCTGCCGTTATCTTCGACGCGGAATCGATGACCGACTGGTTTTCGGGACTGAAATATACGTGCAGGTTCTCAATGCATTCTTTTGAGCGGCACGAGTCGTAAATCTGGTCCGCTGTGATGCAGACATCCTCCGTACAACCTTTAACATCCTTGGCTGATAAAATTTTATCGTCCATAAAAGATCCTCCTAAAATATATTAAAATTTTACAAAACCGGTTGTTCGGCTTATTATATTTTATGTGAAATATCAAAATCTGTGAAAGGTATTGACAAATTAATTTTTCAGTGCTATACTGTTTTCATAGCTTAATAACAAAGACTGTGACGAAGACGGTCGTATTAAGCGGTTTTAAGAGAGTCCGCGGCTGGTGTGAGCGGATAGCCGGTTGATGCATATGGCCCATCGCTTCCGAGTCGGAAGGCTGAATTTTAGTAGGTTTTCCCGAGTTTGCTGCGTCAGTGCATAGGGCTTGATAGAGCCTGAAGAGATGCGAAAGCATAATTTGAGTGGTACCGCGGGTTAATTAAAACTCGTCTCAAAATTTTTGAGACGGGTTTATTTTTTTATATTTTTATCAAGGAGGCTGTTTATTTTGGACGGAAAATTAAAAGAAATTGCATTGCGTGTCAAGGATCTTCGCGAGATTGCGAACCTGACCCAGGAAGAAATGGCGAAAAAAACCGACACAAGCTTGGAAGAGTACAAAAAGTTTGAAAATGGCGAAAGCGACTTCGGCTTTACGTTTATTTATAAATGTGCCGACTGTTTCGGAGTCGAAATTAAGGACCTCTTGGAGGGCGAAAGCCCCGTGCTTTCAATGTATAATGTCACCAAAAAGGGCGAGGGAATGCCGATCGAAAGAAAGTCGGGCTTTGAGTATCACCACTTGGCACCCGAATTTAAGAACAAGACGGCCGAGCCCTTCCACGTTAAGATTCCCTATAACGACGCGGCGGAGCCTTCGTTCTCGTCTCATTCCGGTCAGGAGCTTGACATCGTTATCAAGGGCAGACTAATGATAAGGATCAACGACAGGACCGAGGTGTTAAACCCCGGCGACAGCATCTATTACAACAGCGGCGAGCCGCACGCGCTCTGGGCGCTCGACAAAGAGGGCGTTGAGATCTATGCGGTCGTTATGAAGGGCGCTGAGGCTAAAAAAGAGGAAAGAAGCGCCGTTAAAGCCGTCAAGATGCAAAGAGCCGGAGTTGCCGACAAGTTCATCGACTGTGTGACAGATGAAGCCGGAGTGCTTAAAAAGATCAGCTTCAAGAACGACGACAAATTCAACTTCGCGTTCGACTGCGTGGACGCGATCGCCGATAAGACGCCGGACAAACTCGCGATGCTCTGGGTGTCCGGCACGGGCGAGGAGAGGCGGTTCACGTTCTCGGATATGAAGAGGTATTCCGCGAAGTGCGCGAACTATTTCGAGAGCCTCGGAATCAAGAAAGGCGACAGGGTGATGCTTGTGTTAAAGCGCCACTACCAGTTCTGGTTCACGGTTCTTGCGCTCCACAAGATCGGCGCTATTGCAATTCCGGCGACAAATCAGTTGGTGGAGCACGACTTTACCTACCGCTACAAGGCGGCCGGCGTTTCCGCGATCGTCTGCACGGCGGACGGAGAGGTTTCAAACCATGCAGAGGCCGCGGCAAAGGATGAGAATATGGACATCACGAAGATCATCGTCGGCACACCCAAAGAGGGCTGGCACGACTTTAACACAGAGATCGAAAGATTTTCCGATGTTTATGAGAGAAAGCCCGATTCGCCCTGCGGCAACGACAGAATGATCATGCTCTTCACCTCCGGCACGACGGGCTATCCGAGAATCGCGTCGCACTCTTATAAATACGCACTTGGCCACTACATCACCGCTAAATACTGGCACAACGTGAACCCGGACGGGCTTCACTTCACCATTTCGGATACCGGCTGGGGCAAGGCTCTCTGGGGCAAGCTCTACGGCCAGTGGCTGTGCGAAGCGCCGACGTTTACCTATGATTTTGACCGCTTCAAGTCCGAAGAGATATTGCCGATGTTCAAAAAGTACAACATCACGACCTTCTGCGCACCGCCCACAATGTACCGCTTCTTTATCAAAGAGGATCTTTCGAAGTACGACTTATCGTCGATCGAATATGCAACGACGGCCGGCGAGGCGTTAAACCCCGAGGTTTCGGAGCGTTTCCGTGAGGCGACGGGGCTCACCATCATGGAGGGCTTCGGACAGACAGAGACGACGCTTGCGATCGGCAATCTTGTCGGCACGAAGCCGAAGCTCGGCTCGATGGGACTTGCAAGCCCGCTCTATGACGTTCACGTTTTAGACCCGGACGGCAACGAGTGCGCACCCGGCGAAACGGGCGAGATCTGCATCAAGGCGGAGAGAAAGGACGCACCGTGCGGACTCTTCTTAGGCTATTACCGCGACGAGGAGAAGACGAACGCGGCATGGCACGACGGGTTCTATCATACCGGCGACCAGGCGACGCGCGACGAGGAGGGCTACCTTTGGTATGTCGGCAGAATCGATGACGTTATAAAGTCCTCCGGCTACAGGATCGGGCCTTTCGAGATCGAGAGCGTTATCATGGAGCTTCCCTATGTTTTGGAGTGCGCGATCACCGCTGTTCCCGATGAGGTGAGAGGCCAGATAGTCAAGGCGACTATCGTGCTTGTGCGCGAAAAAGAGGGGTCGGACGAGCTTAAAAAAGAGATCCAGGATTATGTTAAAAAGAGAACGGCTCCCTATAAATATCCCAGAATCGTGGAGTTTGTCGCGGAGCTTCCCAAGACCATCAGCGGCAAGGTTCGCCGTGTCGAGATCAGAGAAAACGACAGGAAAAAGGTTCAGGGCTGACAAAAAAAGAGCCAAGACCCGGCGGGTCTTGGTTTTTTTTATTTACTTATATATTACGCCGCTTGCCGCAACAGAATCCTTTCAGCTGTTTTCGCTGATGTACCGTTCGTCGGAGGCCTGGCGCAGAAAGACGGAACGAACCGCAAGAAAGCCGGCAAGATAAATCTTTCGGTATAACGGACCTGTTTTCATATTTTTTCATATACCCTCCGTAATAATTTACGACATTTTTTGAAAGCGTACAGCTCTGGAACAGCATACCACAAAATAATTGGAAAATCAACCGTTTTCGACGGTATCGGCATTTTTACGCTGTATGTTTACAATAGATGTGTTACATTTCGAAATATTTTGTTACGAGATAGTTCCTGATGCCGCCGGTTGCTTATTATGAGGAGTGCATGAAGATGTTGCAGCATAAAATTGCATAGTATACCGGCAATTATAAATAATTTCAATATTGGATTTGCTGATTATCAATAATTTTATTACCTTGTTTGAACAGGCCTCCATATACTCCTATAATTCAATATATTCTTTGATCTTATCAACGAGAGACCCCTCCCAGTAATTATAATTCGAATAGTTTCTCGGGAATAACTCATTTATATCCGGCTTGGGCAAATCACATCTGTGCCTTATCACATAGTCTATGGCATAGGCATATTCACTGACAAAAGCCTGTTCGTACATACACGCTATCATCGGGCATACTAAATCCGCTATCTGCCAAATCATTTTATGAATCCATTTTGCTTCTGCCTCCGAAACCGCGTATTCCCGCGTTCTTTCGTAAATTTCCCGAGGAGTTTCCGCATAACTCTCAAAGATGACTTTTTTGTATTTCTTCTCGGATAGTTTTTTGAACTTTCCGTCAGCGCCTTTATAAACCAAACAGGATATTCGTTCCAGATAATTGGCGGTCAGGAATACCTGGATCATATAATCGTTGCTGCCAACATCATATGTAAAGCATCTAAGCAATGAAAAAATCGCAGAGGTGCCGCTTTTGGATAGTTCAGCTCTTATCGTCTTATATAATGTCGGTATCTGCACATAATGTAAGTCGGTATATTTCATGCCCATTTTCGCACCTCATTTATGTGACGGTTATAGCCTTGTTTCAGTATCATTTCAGTCTGGAGCTCCTGCCTTGAAGCATTCGTTGTTTGCAAGCATTTCATCAAAAGATACAGGCTCAAAACCGTTAATATCTACTCCGGCATTTTGTAAGCGCGGATTGTTTTTAATAACAGACCAACAGGATAAATTTGTGTTATTATGAATATGTCCGTGAATCATATAGCTTTTCAGCTCATGTTTCCAACACATCAACGGATAGTGGCAAAGTACGAGTCTGTGTTTGCCGTCCGATACCTCTGCGAGAGTATCGACCGAAAGAAAATAGCGCGAAACATTCAGCATCTTTAACCAACCGCTGTCATGATTTCCGGCAATGAGCCTTTTCTTGCCTTTGAGCTGCTTTAGAATTTTTTCGGGATCTTTATGTTTATAGAATAGGTCTCCGACAATATATACGGTGTCATTAACGGATACCTTATTATTCCACCTGTCAATAATAAAGCCATCCATTTCCTCGATATTTTTAAAAGGACGGTGACACAAACCAATAATTGCACCGTGCCCAAAATGTGTGTCCGCTATAAAGAAAAACATGATTCTCACGCCGTTTATTTCATTTTGTCTCATTCCAGTACCGGTCGATTTCCCTTTGCATATTTTCGCGCCCGACAGGATTCATAGTATGCAGTTTAACGGGATAATAGGTTTTTCTTTCCGCAAGCCAATCAATAAGTTTGATCCCGTCTCCGCCATCGGAAGCGTAATCCCCCAAATCATGGTCGCAGTCAATTTCATCAATGACAACATATTTCTTTTCGCACTCGATTATCTTTCTTATTGTTTCATTAACACTGTGGCAGTGACAGTAGCCCTCCGGCGCTTCTCTTAAATCATCAAGCCATATTTTTATATGCATATCCTGTTTCAGAACCGTATGAAGGCTATTCTGCGGAACGTTGTTTAATTGTTCCGCTATCGGACAATCCGGCATTTTTTCAATACACTCATTCCGCATTTTATGTTTTTCTTCTATAGTTGCATCGCGGCGCTTATAAATGTAACCGATATTCCTGAGGTGTTCTTTGATATATTTAAGATTGATAAATTTTAATATGTCCATCTGTTTCACTCCACATATATTTCTTCCATAGTATCAAGGCATATGCACCCGAGCGGATTGCCGAAGACCGCACCGCAGTCTATGGCGATATGATTGTTTCCCTTCCAGATTCGACCTGTATATTCCGGATCGATGAACCCTGTGGGCGTATGTCCCGTTACAATTATCTTATCTTCAAAATACACTTTTTCATACTCCGGCTCACCCATAATAAAATCCGAAATCCGGCAGTTATCAAAGTCAAGCATTCGTGACTTTTCCGGCACAGTATGAGCAAGGAAAAAGCTCCGACCTTCGACTGTCAGCTTTTCAAACAGCGGAAGAGAGTTAAGATAGTTCAAAACCGCATGCTGGTTGCTTTCGTCCAGCTTCAGAAACTCATCATATGTTGTACTTCCGCCATCAGAAAGCCACAACCCGAAGGCTTCTTCAAGTCCGTCTGCAAAACAGCCGTCATTAGGCATTGCAAAGCTTCTTAGCAGTATCTGCGCATAGTGATCGTGATTTCCTCGGCAAGAAAATATATTTTTTCTTTTGATGAGATCCGGCAAAATCTTCATTCCGTCACTGCCGCGATCCACAATGTCTCCGAGAACATACAAAGAATCATTTGGAGTCATATTCAGGCGTTCAAGAAGCTTTATATACTTGTCATAGCACCCATGCAGGTCTGATACCGCATATATCAAATTCATCATCTCCTTTTGCGGTTTTTCTTAATTATACCGAAAACAACGCACCAAAATTGGTGCGTTGCTTAAAACCTCGTTTTCGAAAAATTATACTGCCCTGTATAGCTATAGGCATTGTATGATACATTCTTATCCTCTGACATCTTTCCCGGCAAGTCAAAGCAGAAAAAATTAAATTTCTATGCTTCTGACAGAAGTTCCGCTCTTTATCGGAATATTTGCCGTCAGCGCATCATTAAGGTGAATTTTGCAAAGACCGTTTTTCGCATCGAATATGATGTTTTCTTCTTTCACATATATGCGCATTCGCATTTCAAGATAGAAGCGAACATCGGTTTCATCAATTTGCTTTTTCTCTGCTTCGTCACCTTCAAAAGGCACCATATAATCGGCAAAGGTATGCCTTTCAAGCTCAGCCTTAATGCTCTCGGCATAGGCACGGTCGCACTCTAAAAGTCCCACTCCTGCATTATAGAGCTTTCGCCTTGCTGTCAATATTCTTCTGATTTCCTCTTTTTTCTCATCCGGTTTCAATTCGTCTCCCAGCTTATGCAATTTAAAACTCCTCCTTTTTCGGCTATACAGTTTATATTCACGGCAACTATTTCTTTGCTGAAAATTTCTTCAGCGCGCTTTATTGCCGCTTCGTCCCGCGCATTGCCGAATACCGGCAGAAAAATGTGATTTTCGGTTTCAAGATAATTAAGATAAGTCCCGACGGCGCTTTGTTTCGGGGAATCAAAATACGGAAAATCCAAAACTGAAATGCCGTATTTGCCCAGAGCTTTTTTAACCCTCTGCTCATAGCCGTTTTTATAGGGAGAGGCATTGCCCACTGCGGTGTTTTCGTCCAAAAAACGCACCGCACCGTCCGCATGACCGGTCATATCGGTTTTGAGCGACGGAATAATAATTATTTCCGCTTCAAGCAATTTTTCAAGCTCGGTCAAAAGAGCGCCTTCATCATATTCGGGATTCTCCGAAAACACCCTGTCGGTGACTACAGCCTTTGACCTTGACGGCGAAAACACAACATTTCCGCCGTCAAGATTAATGTTTGAATATGTAACTGCAAAACCGAGCTTTGCGGCAACACCGGTTTTAAAATTTGTCCTTAACTGCGGATATTTTTTAAGATAGCCCGGCTCATAGCGAAATGAAATATATTTTCCGCTTTTGGTTTTGACCGGCATATAATCCCTTGCCCAGATATCCTTGGTCCCCTCCAAAAAGGCAAATTTTTCTCCGCAATCGGATAAGGCAGAAAATAAATTCCCCGCCGGTGATGAATATTCAGGGTCGGTTTTTAAAAGCGATGAAAAATAGAGCATGTTATTTTAATTCCTCAAATGTTTTCCATGAAATCAATCCTTTTGCAAGTCCTTTCAATTTATCTTCATCGTAATCTTTCATCGAAATCTGCTTTTCAATATACGATCTAATAATTTCTGTAGAACTCTCCCCGGCGGTGAACGGATAATCTCTAATTTTATTTATCGGCAATGCTGCTAAAGCTTTTTTTGCATATGAATTTTTAAGATTTTTTCTTTTCGTAAATACTATCTCATAGTTTTTGATGTTTACTGATTTCAGTATTTTTTCTCCATAATATATGCATGCCATCCCCTTTTTGCAGGTCAACCTGCCATTGCAATTTTCACATAACATTTCCGAAACCTTACATTGTTTAGCCCAGTTAGCACATTGCGGTGACTCCACCGTGTAAACCAATGCATTTTTAATAAGAAAAGATAAATAATAGTCACCGTTTGATAAGACAATGTCGATTCCATCTTTTGTTCCATAATGAACATACAATTCACCGTAATGATTTTTTTGTCTTTGTCTCGCAAGCTTATATGTGTTAGCATTGCTCGGATTTGCTGCATGAGCGGAATCATCCCGGAAATTCTCATTATAATAATACGCTTCAACCAAAAGTGGCTTAATAATTAGACTTCCAACCTTTATCTCGTACTCCTTTATAAGCTTTACACCGATTTCCTGTAACTTTTTCTCAATCAGTTCCTCATTCGTTTCTGCTTCAAGCTCGGCGACTAATTTTTCAAGCTCGTCCATGTAAAATCTCTCCTTGTTTTTTTTACCTTATTATACCACGCGCTTTAGTATAAGTCAAATACCATCCGGACGTAGTCGGACATGCCCCAGCTGATACTGTGCAAGCCGGCGCCGTCTGCAATCTGTTGCCAAATCCGTCAGACGGTAAATCTTAAGCTTTCTCAGTCTGCTTGCGCTGTACATGCTTAATCCTCCTACCGTTTTTTAACACCTTCAGTATTTCTTTGTCGGCTTCAAGCTCCATTTTCATTGCCAATGCCGAATAAACACCTCTCGGCTCTTTGGGGTTATTTATTCCGTGTTCGATATCCTTAACCGTAACGGGCTTTTTAAAATCGCGCCGGATCTCTCCGATTGACATAGCGTATAAGCAATTGTCATCAACGCCCCAGCCGCCGCACACCGTGAAATAATACCGTCCGTTTCCGCTGCTGAAAAGCATTTCCCAGCGCTTTGTGCGCCCCAGAAAAACAACCGGGCCGCAAAGCATGGAACCGTAAAATCCCGATTCTAAGACCGTGATTTTGTCAAACACCGTGCCCTTTTGCAAAAAGGATGAATCCTTTTTGCAGATACTCTTAATTTTTTCTTCTATGATATACTTCTCTTCCAGCATCTTTTCTCAGCCATTATATGTATTTACCGCATAGATATTGGTCCGCGGAATGTTAAACATATTCATAACGATCTGTGTGGCCGACTCACCGTCGGTAGTCTCGATAATGATCTTGCATAAGTTACAGCCGCAATTTGCAAGCGGAAAATACTGAACTTCATATTTCATTTTAATCGCTCCTTATTATCAATTTCTGATCTTTTAGGCAGCTTTATACAGCCACCTCGGTAACAACCGTGTTTTCTCTGATTTTTCTGATGTCGGAATAAAGGAGTGTTTCCTTCTTAATCAGTGCCGCGGCAGTCTTTTCGAGAAAGTCCTTATTTTTAAGAAGGATATCCCTTGCTTTAAGCATATAGCGTTCAAGCAGCGCATGGGTAACGGCTTCGCTTCTCGAATTCATGTTTTCAGAGGTATGGGGGAATCTTTGCGTCGCAACATCAATCATTCCAACTCCTAAAATGCCGCTTTCCGAAAGGCCGTCTCTGATATAAGTAAAAGCGCGTTCTATATCCCCCCGGCAGCCGCCGGCACAGGTATCGGCATAATAGAGCTCAACGGCCGCTTTTCCTGCGAGGGCAACAAGCACATGACGGCGCATTCCGGGAAGCTCTCTGCAATGGTGAATGAACCCGCCGGATGCGCCTTTGCCCGTGGAGCGAAGAGACGCAATCCCCACGCTTCCCGGCGAAATGGCTTCCGACACGACAAGATGACCTGCTTCATGGAGCGCAATCTTTCTTATATCTTCCTGAGATTTTTTAACGGAGTTATCCCGCGAGCCGTACTGCATTTTGAGAACGGCTCCTATAAGGTCATCCGTCTCAATGACATTTTTCCTTGCATATGCGGCGTTTATCGCGGCCTCATTAAGAATTGTTTCAAGCTCGGCGCAGGAGCTGTAGCTTATCATCTTCGAAAGGTCGTCCATATCAATATCATCTGCCATTTTTTTGTCCGACAGATAGTGCCTGACAATTTTTGCGGCGTCCTTATCGTTGGGACATTCAACCTCAATTCTCCTGTCGAAACGGCCTGACCGCACAAGGGAATCCGGGAGCTTCTGCAATTTATTTACGGTCGCAAGAATAAAGACATTATGCCCCTTTACTTCGTCGATACCGGCCTGAACCGCCACATATTCCTTTGCATCGCAGTGATTTTTGTCCTCATTGGCGAACTTATCCATGTCGTCTAAAAAAATAATGCAGGGAGAGTTCTCCTTGGCTTCACGGAAAGTTTCGGTTATACTGCCGACAAAATCATCTCCTTTATCTCTTCTTAAAATGTACGCCTTAAGCCCGCTTTCTTCAATGAAGCTTTTTGCTATAAGCGTTTTTCCCAGACCGGGAGCGCCGTATAGCAGAACCCCTTGAGGAAGCCTTGCCCCCAGTTTTTCATAGGTTTCTCTGTTATGGATCATATCGCAAATCTGCAACAACTCATTTTTGATCGATTCATAACCGACAACTTTATCAAATGCGTTCATATTAAATCCTCCATTCATTTTTGCTTTTTCTTTTACAATAAGATTATACCAAATGGAATGTACACTATTTGGTGCATTGCGTTTCGCGGGCAACATCATTTTTTAAAACATACGAATATAGGGTAATTGTTTGATAGCCTGTCTCTTTTTCCGATGGTATCAACCTGAGCCCGACAGCTTTCTTTTGAAATCCAAGCTTTTCAAGCAACCGAACAGATGCGAGATTCCGGGAAAGTGTTTTTTATGTCAGTGTTTTTAAAATCAATCATGTAAAAGTCCTCCATTAAATACTTACGCAGGTAAAGCGATAGTGATCAGATCCGTCACTTTTTATATTTATGCCAATCAGTTCCCCGCTCATTAAGGCAAACTCATCAATAATCTTGCTGACAATGCACTCTTTATTGATTATAGGGTTGAGAAAGACAGTGGCTTTCCTGTTTTTAATTTCAACACGACCTCTGGGATAATAATTAAAAGGCTGCCCTTCCGTAATTCTTCTGTCAAGGTGCTCCCATTCAAATCTGTGGTTGAAATTATCGCCGGATTTTGAGCTGAAATGCACAGGCTCCTTCGAATTACCGTTTTTATCGCAAGCAACCGAAACCGTAATAAGCTGCGGACATTCCGTATCAAAGTTTGTACACCAAAAGATACCTTTTTTCATATTAGCCCCCTATTTGCCGCTATTGTCATTCTGCTTCGGCCAACCCAAAACTCTGTAAACGCAGAAAACAACATTACCTTCTTTTATTTTCACATCGTCTGAAAAATCAGAATGCATTACAGCATCATATTCATTCCCGAGACAGGAAAGCGAATAAAGGACATCCGATTCATCAAATCCGAAGTGAACAGAATCTTCATAGGTTTCGCTAACCTTTCCGTTCAGAATAATATGAGGGGTTTGAACGAATTTTTCATCACCGGAAACAGAAGATAATCCGACGGATATAACCGATTCAAAATTCATGGATATACTTGTATCCTTGTTGTATGCATCTTCGTCTTCATAAACGGAAGGTTTGCCTGCACACTCTAAGATAATTTCGAAATCCTGTTCTTTATTCATTTTAACGTCTTCAAAAAACACATTATGTGTTTCAACAGGAATAGGAAATTTAACTTCACCTTCTATCATCAACGCCTTCAATAGTCCGTTTTCGCCATCGCGGGGGATAGAGATCCACTCTTCGGGTTTGATAATCATAATGTATACCTCACTTTCACCATCTCTTGCATATTGAGTATACCATGCATAATGCCCCAAATAGGGTGCATTAAATCATCTTGGGAAAGTCTGTGATATCCTCATTACCGATTTTCATATTATAGGGACAAATGAAATTCTCTCACGGAAGCTTACAGAAAAAATGAATATTAGCCGAAAAGAGCGCCTCGTTACCCGGGATATAAATCATTCGTTCGGCTTTGACCTCCTGCACAGGTGTGCCGGGAATCAACCTTCCGAATTCGGTCTCATGTTTGTGATGAATGATGTTAATCTTATTCCATTCTTCCATTGTACCTTCGAAATAAATATCTTCTAACTGTTTACACCCGGCAAAAGTCCCTTCTTTGATGATTTTAACTTTCCGGGGAATAGTAATTCTCTTTAATCCGGCGCATCCTTCAAAAGCTCCTTTCGGAAATTGCTCTATGCTTTGGGGCAAAATGATGTCCGTTATATTGCTTTTCCCCGAAAAGGTTTGACGGCTGAATGCAATTACGGGGACACTTCTTCCGTATTTGTTCACCGTTCTTTCCGGAATTTTAATTATGGATGATCCGGTGTTTCCGATTGATGTCACGCTCAAAGGAAGAATTTGAGGATGCAGCCACATAATTGCCGCCTTATATTCAAGTGTATCTGTGTAGGGCACATTTCTGATCATTTCTTCATATTCTCTAAAATACATCTTGTTTTTCCTTTCATAACAAAGTTAAATCACCCATCGGTACGATGAGTTTTTTAATGACTCCATCGTTCATGCTTCAGATATTACCGTTTGACAGGTTACTGTACGCTCAACGGGCTTGTCCCTCATGCACTTATATGTGGAAATATTAAATGTTGCCGGCCGTCTTAACGGTTGGATTTCGACGTTCTGTATTAATCCCCGTGCTGATATACGGATGTATTGCCGTTTTGCCTAATTCATTATAACCATTTGCTTACCCAGGGCTTTTGATTTAACAATCAGCTCTTGGAATCCGGCATACTCATTCATGCCTCCGGCATCAATGAGCATTGGCCATTTTTCATGGTTCATATCGCGAATGTCTTCGAATCCGCTCCAGAACTTATGGACTTCAATATAGCAATTATAATCGAAAAGCTTTTTGTCCCGCTCGTTCAGAGCAGTTAAACTCCCCGGGACATTGACACAATGCCAAATAAAACTCCCGTCCGGGCGAAGTTTTGTCTTATACGAATCCGTAAAAGAATTACAAGCTCCGTTTTTTTGAATAAAATCTTTAAGATAAGATCGAAAGGTTTGTGTTAATCCGGAACCGTTAGTTTTCTTTTGAAAATCCCCATAAGCATAATATTTTTCCGAATTTTTGTAATGAAGAAGCCGTTTTGAAAATGCATTCGTCGGATCGTAGCGATAATATATAAGGCTTTCTTCCTCCTCGCAAAGTCGAATATCTTTAAATAGTAAAGGCGCGTCGACAGCAACATTGTTTTTGCAGTCGGTTGCTTCGTAAATGCATTCACTGCTATAAGGCTGTCCTCTTGCAGTAATTGAATACGGATGGCCGGCAATTTCAAGATTGAGTACAATTTGTGTATTGCCTGAAACCGTAAATGCCCCGGAACGGTCGATCAGGTATTTATTGTCAGTAGCCAGCCCGATTGCTTTTACAATGCTTTCCGTATCATGAACGGTAATTGCAGTAACCTGCTCATTGAAGAGGATATCAAAATGTTCGATTTTCCCGAATTGTTCAATTGTCAGCTTTTTTAGAATCAAACATGGTGCCCCCTTCCTTTGCTTGTCAACACACTAATATCTGCATACGGTATTACGCGCAAGAGCCTGCTACTTTCTCATACTCCGTTTCAATGAAACGCTCCTTCAATGCTCTTTTGAGATAATATAATTAAGCCATATGCACCAAATAAGTTGCGCTTGTTACATGTCACTCAAAACGTCAAAATACTATACCGTTATCCTAGCAATCTTTCCCCAAGGTGGGTCGGCCTCGTCATTATTTAACAGCCATAGAACGGGAACACCGCCTGCAAGCTTTTCTTTCGGAAATGGTGCAAAGCCATCCGTTAAAATGATAATACAGGCAGGCAATTTTTCCTGCATATGCTTTTGGACGTATTCAAATATAATCTGAAAATCCGTTCCGCCCCCGCCGGCAGGCTTGATGATTCTGAACTCTTCTTCATTTATGAAGAGCTTAGGCTCAACAATCGCCGTATCAAAAAATCCAAGCCAGCCTTTAAGCTTGCCGTCAAATTGGTCAATCGCGCCTTTCACCTCAGAATACGCAGCCGTTATCATATCGTCAGACATAGAAGCGGAAGTATCTATCATAAAGAGAATATCTTCGACTAAATCATCCTTATCATTGAAATCCGGAAGAAAAAACGGACTTTCGTCAAATCTTCTGTCGGGAGGTGTAAAGGAGTAATCGATGCTTTCCTGCTGAACAAAATCATTTAGAACCATCCGCCAATCTGTTTGCGGATTTTTCAATTCCTTAAAAAGCCGTTCGGCAAATAAAGGCAAAAGCCCTTTTTGATTAGATGGGTCTCTTATAGAAACTGCCTCACAAGCATCCTCAAATCGTTTTACCCACACATCACGAAGTGCTTCGTTTTCTTCATCCATACCCCAGCGAGTGTGATTATCCCATACTTCCTCTGCTTTTTTATTTTCAGCTTGTTTTTTCTTAGCGCGTCCTAACGTACTGCCTTTTGCTTCTCCGACCGGATCATCGTCACCGCTATTTTTACCCAAAGTTTCCGTTAAACCCGGTTTGGGTTTTCTGTTAGAGGGTGGGGGAGAAAGCATTCCGTACACCTGTTCAGCCGTGTATTCATATCCTTCTTTACCGTCCGGAGCAAGATGCATAGACTCGCCGTATTTTTTCAAGGTTATGGCCTTCAAATTCATATTTTCGGACAGGAGTATATTTGAGTTGACCACAATATCACAGGCTATGTTAAACTGCTCATTATTTCTGTCTCCCCGCCTCAAGCAGTGCTGCAAAATGACATGAAGGATCTCATGCATCATAATAAAGTCCAGTTCCGAGTCGCCGAGCTCGTCCAAAAACCTCGGCCCGAAGAAAATTCGACGGCCATCTGTTGCAGCCGTTTCGCAGCTCTCATCAATTGAATAAATCATATGCATCAAAAGCAAGCCGTAAAAGCCGTTATTACATAGAATTCTCATACGGGACAGCATAAGGCGTTTTAAGTATTCCTTTTTCTTTTCATCAGACAGAACCATTCATTAAACTCCCTTTGCTCTGAAGCCATTTTGTAAATTCCGGAATCAGCATCAGCTGTTCCTTGTAATCCTTATCTATGTACATATAGTCTTTCATCAGCACCGCACCGAAATCCGGTGGCATTTGATCCGCATATTTGATTGAATTCGCAATTTTCTTCATTTCATTCTTGTGGCTTCTTGCATAAGCCGTCATTGATGCCGTCAGAGCATACATAGCATCTGTATTCGTGGGAATTGACGGCATCTTACCGTCAAAAATATCTTCAATTGACGGTAGATTTTTATACACCTTAGCCCATGTGCAAAATTCGACAGCCGCACCGGTTCCGACAATACCTGCAATCAATGAATACATATTGTCGATATCATCGTCTATTCCGTTCAGTATATTACTCACCATTTCCCATGAACGGGGTGTAGGGAATGCAAGGTTGCAACCTCCTGAATCAAAATCCATAAGATAATTCTGCCGGAAAGACAGAAATCCGATTACTTTGTCATTTACTCCTGATTTAATTGCCCAGCTCTTCCAAGAATCAAAGTCCCCCTCAATTTCGATATGCATAAGCCTGTTCGCAAGTGCCTTCGGCATCTTGTATGCCACAGATTTATCTGTGGTACGGTTGCCTGCCGCGATAACAATGCAGTTATCGGGCAATCTATGCTCTCCGACAACGCGGTCAAGGGTTATTTGATATGCCGCCGCCTGAACCGATTGCGGCGCAGCGGAAATTTCATCAAGAAAGAGAATGTTTATAATATTATCGCTCGAATCCATTTGAAAAATCTGCGGCTTCAGCCAAATGGCAAGGGTCTTATCTGCATTAGAGGTCGGAATACCCCGTAAATCAATGGGATTAAACAAAAGCAGCCGAACATCTGTCACCTTTACAGACTTTCCTGTACCATATTCAATTTTCTTTGCTATCTGTCGTATCGCCTGCGATTTTCCGACACCGGGAGGACCCCAGAGCATAACGGAGGGCATGGTCTTGATGGGCAGTCCGTTTTTAATTACCGCACTGTAAGCATAAGACAATTTTTCTACCGCTTTCCCAACAGCCATAGAAGGAAGGTTCGTCAATTTCGTATCGCTCATTTTTTGTTTACCCCCAGTTCCTTATCGAGCTTTTCAACTTCGGAGCTGTATTTTTCTATTTGCTCGCTGTAATTTTCATCCTTTGAAAGCTCTGTCTTCAGTTCAATCTCTTTTTCGGTAAGCTTAGATAAACCGATTTTCAGCTTTTCAAGGTGCTCGTCCAGCATATCAAGATAATTATCGATGCGCACAAGATTGCCGATTTCGGTGTCACCGAGTTCAACATAATATTTTCCCTGGCGGGAGAGCCAAACATACGGATTTTTCCGTGTCATACCGGCAGGAAGTATAATATCAAAGCCTCTGTAACTCATCAGCGTTTTCTCTCTTGCTTCAAGAGCATAATCCATGACAGCCGAGGTTATATACTCGCGAAGAGCTTTACGCCTTTCCGCTTCCTCCTTCTTTAAGAAGGTTTCTGTTGCCGGAGGATTTTCCTTTTTCCAATTCCGATAATAGGAACAATCTTCTTCGCATTTAATTATCAAGTTCCTCTGATATTCAGCCTTGCCCGGGAGCTCCAGGAGTTCTTTTTCCATTCGTATTCTTGAATCAACAATCCTGCGCTGAAGGGTAAGATACCTTGTCAACTCGTTGGCAGCTTCCACTCTTTTTTTAACAAGCGGATTTCCAACAGCCAAAGCCTTAACCTCAGCGTAATTAAGTACTGTGTCCTCAATGTCTGCGCTGCTGCGAGCCGTAAGTGATCCGGAAAGCAGGCCCGAAATAAACCGTTGTTTTGTTTCAAGTAACTGCCATGAATATGCATCAAAGCTCCCTTCGGTTATATATCTGTAAATATACACCTGTGGGTTGGTGTTACCTTGACGAAGAATACGGCCGTCGCGCTGCGTCATATCCGCAGGTCTCCACGGAACATCAATATGATGAAGGGCTATCAGCCTTTCTTGAATATTTACACCCAATCCGAGTTTAAATGTCGAGCCGATCAAAATACGGATGTCACCGTTACGCATTTTCATAAATAGCCGTGCTCTTTTTGCTTCGGTTTCGGCATCATGAATGTACGCAATCTGCGACTGCGGAACACCGAGTTTTATGAGAGCGGTTTTTAATTCATCATAAATGTTAAACCCGGCTTTTGGTGTAGAAGTGTCACAAAAAATCAACTGTGTCGCTTTGCTTTGTGCGCTCTTAAAATAGATGTCTGCCGTATTTTCTGCACATCGCGCCACCTTGGATTGATATGCAAATGTTGCGTTTGGATCAACAAGCCGCAAGTCGAGCGCCGCTTTCCTCCCATCCGTTGTGATTTTCAGCATATTATCATCCTTGCGGTTGACTCTGCCTCCGCGCACATCATCGGCTCTTTGCGAAATATCATCGAGATATGCCGCAAAAGCAGATGTCTTGGGGATGAGAGCATCCTTGTAGCCGTCATGCGTCGGAATTCCTGCGGACTTATCCACCTGATGAAAATCCGCAATATAAGAAAGCAGTGAAGTAAGCTCCGGAAGGTTGTGAAACTTTGAAAAACGTGTAGCCAACCGATAACTGCCGGTGTCTACATCAATTTCAAACTCGGTGCTGCGCTCTGCAAACATTCCGATCCATGCATCAAAGCTCTGTAAATCCAGCATGGCAAGCTCTCCGCTCTGCAAATACTGCTGCATGATATATGCGTCGGTAATCGAGTTGGTGATTGGCGTGCCTGTGGCAAGAACGACACCCTTTCCGCCGTTCTTCTTTTGAACCATATGGACCTTATCCATCATATCCCGGCATCTCTTTGACCCGCTATTACCGATGCCGAGAACCTTATTTGCTTTGGTTTCAAATGGAACATTTTTAAAATTATGAGCCTCATCAACGAAAAGACGGGTGATTCCAAGCTCGTCAAAATAGATGGTATCGTACATATCGTCCATAGCCAAAGCCATCTCGGACAACGCTTTTTCAAGATTTTCTCTCTTTTTTTTCAGTTTCGAAGTAGCTATGTCTTTCCGGGTGGCAAGTACAGACACAAGTTCCTTTTTTTCTTTCAGTTCTTCTATGTAATAATTCTTTGACAAGGGAATCTGTTCGAAACAGCTGTAAGCAATGATAATACCGTCAAAATCTTCATCTCGGATACGCTCAAGCACTGATTCGCGTTTGTTCGGGGTGAAATTTTTCGGATCAACGCAAAGGAGCTTTGCGTTCGGGTACATTAAAGAGAAAATGTTCTCCCACTGTCCGACAATATTATTAGGGACAACATACATATTCTTTGCGGAAAGCCCCATCCTTTTCATTTCCTGACCGGCAGCGATCATGACATAGGTTTTCCCCGCTCCGACATCGTGTGCCAATAAAGTGTTGGGAGTGAAAATAATTCTTGCAACCGCGTCCTTCTGATAAGGAAACAGATTGACAGATTCGGACATAGTGGGAAAATCCAAAAAAGATCCGTCAAAAATTCTCCGGCGCACACAACCGAAATTGTTTTCGAATATGATTTCAAGACGCTCTTTTCGGGCGTCATCTGTCCATACCCATTTTTGAAATGCTTTAATAAGCTTTTGCTGTTTTTCAATTGCGGCAACCGTCTCAGTTTCGTTTATAACGCGTTTTTTACCGGACGCATTGGCAGAACAGTTTACTTCCTCCGTAACAGAAACGGTTTTCATATTCAAGGTCTTCTCCAGAATATGCAGTGCCTCAAGCTTTTCCGTTCCGTACGTCCGGCTTACGCTCAAGCTGTGATTATATCGGGATTTACAGGGGATTTCCCATGTTCCGGTTATTTCATCATGAACGGTTTTATATCCTTCCATGATTTTTTCCCTATCGCCGTAATAACTGTAATGCTTTAACGGATCTCCGAATAAGTGGAAAATAAAATCATCAATAATATCTGCCGGAACCCACGGAGAGCCAAGTGTGATGTATATATCCTTTGCGGCTACCGTCGGGGGAAGTACATTTTCGATTGCTTTGATATTATCTGAAAAATAACCGTCATACTCTTTGCTCGCTGCGATTGCGGCATTCCGCTTACGTATAAGGTTACCGGAAAGATATTCTTCGGCAGTTTCCCACCCTTGATAAAAACATTCGTTCCATGTCAGCGGATTTTGATAAATTGTTCCTTTCAGGGTTGAAATAACGGTTTTATAATCTGCCCCCGTCACAGAAGAGATATATTCAATATCTACTTTGCCCAATGTATTCAGACTCATAATCAGCGCATCAGGAATGCTTTCCGTGTGAACGCCCCGGGTTCGCACATCGGAATTGAATATGTTATTCCAGTCCGGAGGAAGATCCATGCAGGTGACTTCACGGATATGAGCTTCTTTCCTCTTTTTTTCTTCATGGGCTTTACGCTCAGCTTCCTCTTTTTCTATGCGGCGGCGTTCATTCTCTTCGTGTTTTTCCGCGATACGCTTGGCTGCGCCGAGTTTGTCTATAACCTCCTCTATTTCGTATGAGGAATACTTGCCGAAAAGATTTTCTGCGAGACCCAAAAGATCAAAAAGACTTAACTGCGCTTTATCGCCAGACCCACTCTTCCTAAACATATCCATCATTCTCCCGATTCTTTTTTATTCAACTATTCAATCATATTATACGGAAATATATGTACCGAATTTGGAACACAGAAAAAGCAGACCGTGTTTTCACAGTCTGCTTTTTCACCTGAATTCACAGGAGTAGTCAATCTTATTTCGGAGAGGGATAGGCGTTGAATATGAGGGTGTTTTTATATACCTGAATGTATCAATTTTCGTTTCTTCAATATAATAGCCATTTTTTCATTTCCAACGCTGCATCTTAGCTCAATATTCTTATCATTGTAGCACATACTCTTGAATACATAGATTTCTCTGCCGACGGATGACCGGTAATAAGGAATTTCTTTTTTGCTTAAATCTTAGCCGATTCTGCATTTGTTCTCGCAGCTTCGGTAACTTCATCGCATTTCCTTACAACAATTGGCTGTAGGCAATAAAATGAACGGCCTGATTTGTCTTTATCGCTTGCAAAGCTATAAAAATCCTCTGAAAGACCCTGAATCTGTCGTTTTCCATAACGATATCCTCATTGATAGCCGGGTATGTACCGGTTTTTATCTAAAAGATCATAAACACTTTTCAGCAATAGCTCGCTCATATAATCTTCTGTTTTCAAATCATATATGATATTTTTTTATACCGTTTTGCAGCGACTCGCAGATTCGATTCCTGACGGATGCCGGTGCTATAATCTCAACATGGTCAATATATTGCATTGCCCAATGCACCATAGCATTCGGACTTGCTTTGACGCTGACCATGACCTTGCTTTCTTCAGCGGTTTTTAAGATGCGAATGTCGCTGCCAAACCAATCGATAATCTGATCGATTATTCCGACATCTGCAATAAAATCGATGTACTCCAATCGGTCGGTATACATATAAGGCATGGCAGACGACAGCTCCTTGTAATTGATGCCGCTTTCATAGCCCGGTATGTTATGAATCGGTGTAGCCTTTTTATCTGCAATAACCATATTGGTGATTCGATCCAGCCTATGGAACACCATATTACTCCAATATTCACTGTATGCCATGAGGTAATAGCGCTGATTGTGTAAGATCATCAAATAAGGGGTCACATATTGATGAGAAGACTTATGGAGCTTCTTGTCGGTTCCGTACTTGTTATAATCGTAATGTATCTGTTTCCCTTCCTCAATAGCCGTGTCGATCAATTCAATATTATAAAAAAGAGCCTGATTGTCAGTTTTTTGCCAATCGTTTACCGAATGAATATGCTTGACATTTGAACGAAAATATTTATTAGACAGGCCACAAAGCCGTTCAATTATATCCTTGGAATGTTTTGCGGTGATATGCTTGCTGCTTAAAACACCGTCGATCAACATATGCAGCTCTGAGTCTTCAAAATCTCTGCATTCGAGATAGCTCCCGGCCTTGCGCGACTCAATGTCGATTCCCGCTTCCTTCAGCAGAGAAAGGTTTCTGCTGATCGCCTTTCGTTCAATAACGATACCGTATTCATTTTCCAACTTTACAGCGATATCCTCCTGAGTAAGGGGATGACCGTAATCACTGTAATCCTTAAGAATCTGCCATATTCTTATCAGTGCCAATTTCTTCGGTTCTAAACTTTCCATAAATGTTACACCTCATTATATTCCTATGTCACCGTTTACTGCTAATCCAATTTATTTTACACCATATATATGTACTATATTTGGCATACTGATGATAAGCAACACACCTGCACTTTTATAAACCGCTTTATTTATGCTCAGATCACATTTATGAACAGTCCGAGCATTTAAAATATTACAAAGCTTGTTGTACCTTGCAGCCATAGTGATTCTTCTTCGGCAAAAAATCTCAGCCGAAGATACAGGAAAACTGACTCAATATATTATAGCACAGTTCTTTCAAAAAATCAAAGGAAAAGGTAAAATTTCAAACTTATTTGCGGTAAAACAAGTTGTGAAGCTGAGCCTATAAAGAAAAAGAGCAACCTACACATATCAAAAGTGAGCCGGTAGCATTTTTGTCAGTAATTTGGAGCTCGATAGCCGAAGGCTTCGTAGCGACCTATGCCGTACCGGGTCACCCGCCAGCTATCACGGGGGCTACCCTCAGCGGCATAAAGACAAGCAATAAGGCTGCGGCATTTGCCGCAGCCTTGCATCATTTTATTGTAGCCAAATATGCCTTTGCATTGGCGACCGCCTCGTCGATCATTCCGGGAGCGCCGAGCGTTTTTCTTTCTTTAACGCAGGTGTCGAGCGCGACCGCGGAATAAAAGTCTTCGCCGATGATGTCAGAAAAGCTCTTTAAGGTATCAAGGTCGATGTCGTCGAGCGCACAGCCATTGTCGATCGCATAGGCAACCATTTTGCCTATGACGGCGTGCGCATCGCGGAAGGGCATACCCTTTTTAACAAGATAATCCGCCGCGTCCGTCGCGTTGGTATAGCCTCCGGAGGCGCCTTTTCGCATATTCTCCTTTTTGACGGTCATCGTCTCTATCATATCGGAGAAGACGGGAAGGCAGAGCTTGACGGTATCCACCGCGTCAAAGATCGCCTCTTTATCCTCCTGCATATCCTTGTTATAAGCCAAGGGAAGTCCTTTCATCATTACTAAAAGCGTGGTAAGTGAGCCGTAGACGCGGCCTGTTTTGCCGCGGATAAGCTCCGCAACGTCGGGATTCTTCTTCTGGGGCATGATACTGCTTCCGGTGGAATGAGAGTCCGCCATCTCAACGAACGAGAATTCGTTCGAGCTCCACAGGATGAGTTCTTCACAGAAGCGCGATAAGTGCATCATTACGATTGAGAGGCAAGCGCAAAACTCTATCACAAAGTCACGGTCCGAAACGCCGTCAAGCGAGTTTGCCGTGGGAGCACTAAAGCCTAAGAGCGACGCTGTATATTTTCTGTCTAAGGGATAGGTCGTGCCGGCCAGAGCGCCGGAACCTAAGGGGGAATAGTTCATTCTTTTTACCGCGTCCGAAAGACGGGACATATCGCGGCAGAACATCTCAAAATATGCCAAAAGATGGTGCGCGAAATTTACAGGCTGTGCCTTCTGAAGGTGAGTGTAGCCAGGCATCACGGTGTCCTTATGCTTCTCCGCGAGGCTGACCAAAACCGTGAGAAGATGAAGGAGCATACTGTGAATTTCGCCGGATTCGTTCCTTAAATAGAGCCTTAGGTCAAGTGCGACCTGGTCGTTGCGGCTTCTTCCGGTGTGCAGTCTCTTGCCGGTCTTCCCGATACGGTCGGTCAGAATCTTTTCGATATTCATGTGAATATCTTCGGCGTCGACCAAAAAGCTCACCTTGCCGCACTCAATGTCGGATTTGATCTCGCCGAGCGTTTTCACTATGAGCTCAGCGTCCTCTTCGGGTATGATACCCTGCTTTCCGAGCATCTTGGCGTGCGCGATACTGCCCTCTATGTCCTCTTTATACATTCTTTTGTCAAAGCGGATGGACGAATTGAAATCGTCCACCAGCTTATCGGTCTCAGCGGAGAACCTTCCGCCCCAAAGTTTTTCCATCAGATCACCCTTATTTTGTTTCTTTGTTCTTTTCCATCATCATTGCACGAACCTTTAAGGGCAAACCGAAGAGGTTGATAAAGCCCTCAGCGTCCTTATGGCTGTAAAGGTCGTGGCTGTCGCCGAAGCTTGCGATCTCGGGGTTGTAAAGTGAGTACGGGCTGGTCGCTCCGGCAGGGATAACGTTGCCCTTGTAGAGCATTAACTTAACCGAACCGGTCACGGTCTTCTGCGTGCTGTCAACGAAAGCGGAGAGCGCCTCGCGAAGGGGAGTGAACCAGCATCCGTCATAAACAAGCTCGGAGAATTTAACGGCCGCCTGAGTCTTGAAGCTCTGGGTCTGCCTGTCGAGGCAGAGATATTCAAGCTCCTTGTGAGCCGCATAAAGAATCGTTCCGCCGGGAGTTTCGTAAACGCCGCGCGACTTCATGCCGACAAGACGGTCCTCCACGATGTCGACGATACCGATTCCGTTTTCGCCGCCGAGCTTGTTAAGCTTCGTAACGAGCTCGACAGGGCCTAACTTCTCGCCGTCGACCGCAACGGGAGTGCCCTCTTCAAAGTCGATCGTGATATAGGTGGGCTTATCGGGCGCCTTTGTGGGCGGAACCGAAAGCTTTAAAAGGCTGTCATACTGAGGCATATTCGCGGGATCTTCAAGATCCATGCCTTCATGACTGATGTGCCAGATGTTCCTGTCACGCGAGTAAAGATCCTTCTTTGTCATCGGAAGCTCGATCCCGTGTTTTTCGGCATAATCCATCGCGTCCTCACGCGACTTGATGTCCCATATCCTCCAGGGAGCGATGATCTTCATCTCGGGAGCGAGAGCTTTGATTGCAAGCTCGAAACGAACCTGGTCGTTGCCCTTACCGGTCGCGCCGTGGCAGATAGCGACAGCGCCTTCCTTCTTGGCGATTTCAACAAGCTTTTTCGCGATTATCGGGCGTGCATGGGAGGTTCCCAGAAGGTACTTGCCCTCGTAGACTGCGCCTGCTTTGATTGTGGGGAATATGTAGTCTTTAACATATTCTTCTTTTAAGTCTTCGATATATATTTTTGAAGCGCCGCTTTTTAAAGCTCTTTCTTCAAGGCCGTCCGTCTCTTTGCCCTGTCCGACATCGGCACAGACACAGATAACGTCATAGCCGTAGTTCTCTTTGAGCCATGTGATGATGATCGAGGTATCCAGGCCGCCCGAATACGCCAAAACAACTTTTTCTTTTTCCATATTGCAATTCCTCCTAACAGTGTGTTATAATACTATTATACATACTTTGATGAATAAATCAAGTGTTTTATGCAAAAATATTTATAAATTTTGAAAATATACTGTATTGTGTATATTTCTATGCACGAAAATAGCACCTGTTTGTATAAATATACACAAACGGACAGCGAAAAGGAAGATAAATGTTGAGAATACTCGGAATCGACCCCGGTATCGCGATCGTCGGAACGGGAATAGTCGACTATGAAAAGAACAAATTCACCGCCGTTTATTATGACGCGGTGACGACCAGGGCACACACGCCGATCGAGGAGCGCGTGAAGATAGTCTATGAAGGACTCGGGAAGCTTATGGATCTTTATAAGCCGGACGCGGTCTCGATGGAGGAGCTTTATTTTAACAACAACGCGAAAACGGCGTTCGCCGTCGGCCAGGCACGCGGCGTGGCTCTTCTTGCCGCCTCAGAGAGGAACATTCCGATCTTTTCGTACACTCCGCTTCAGGTCAAGCAGTCTGTCACGGGATACGGAAGAGCGGACAAAAACCAGGTTCAGCAGATGGTAAAGTCGTTTCTGAATCTTAACGCAGTCCCGAAGCCCGACGATGTGGCCGACGCATTGGCGATGGCGATCTGTCACGCTCATTCGTTCGGCTATAACTCGCTTCTTTCAAAATATTTGTGACGGGAGAGATTTTATGATTTCGTTTATAAGAGGAAAGGTCGCCCAGAAGGGCGCGAATTTCGCCGTCGTCGATGTCGGCGGAATCGGGCTTAAGCTTCTTTTGCCCGCGCGCGACGCGGAAAATGCGAAAAAGGGCGAAGAGGCGTTTTTCAACACATATTTTTCCGTCCGGGAGGACGCGATGGAGCTTTTCGGCTTTTCGTCCGAAGAGGATCTTTTGATGTTTAACCTCCTTTTGGGGGTCTCGGGCGTCGGCCCGAAAGCGGCGCTATCGCTTTTGTCGGCGTTCACTGCGTCGTCGCTTTCGTCCGCCGTCATGCTGTCGGACGCTAAAAAGATCGCGACCGCACAGGGCATCGGCGCGAAAACGGCGCAGAGGATCATCTTGGAGCTCGCGGACAAGGTGCCTTCGTTCGGCGCGGAAAGCGCGCCCGAAGAGGCGGCTGACCCGACTGCCGGAAGCGAGGCGGTGAGCGCTCTTATCGCGCTCGGCTATTCAGCCGGAGAGGCGGCGGACGCCGTTAAAAGAGCCGGCACAAAAGAAAGCGTTGAGGCCACGGTAAAGGCTGCGCTCATCGCTTTGATGAGGTGAGAAAATGGATTTTGAAGAGAGAATTATGACGTCGGAGCTCACCGGGCACGACGCGGAGATAGAAACGGGGCTCAGGCCGCGAAGCCTGGACGAATATGTCGGCCAGGAGAAGGCGAGAGAAAACCTTTCCATTTATATAGAGGCGGCGAGAAGAAGGAACGAGGCGCTCGACCACGTTCTTTTATACGGCCCTCCCGGACTGGGGAAGACGACGCTTGCCGGAATCATTTCAAACGAGCTCGGCGTTAATATGCGTATCACCTCCGGCCCGGCGATCGAAAAGCCCGGCGACCTTGCGGCGATACTCACGAACCTTTCGGAGCACGACGTTTTGTTTATCGACGAGATACACCGCTTGAGCAAGAGCGTTGAAGAGGTGCTCTATCCGGCGATGGAGGACTATGCGATCGACATTATCATCGGAAAAGGCCCGTCCGCGCGCTCGATAAGGCTTGACCTTCCGGCGTTCACTTTAATCGGGGCGACGACGAAGGCCGGAAGGCTGACATCGCCTCTGCGCGACCGTTTTGGCGTTCAGTTAAAGCTTGAGCTTTACAACACCGAGGAGCTTAAAATGATCGTTATGCGCTCGGCTTCGATATTAAAGATCGGAATATCGGACGACGGCGCATCGGAGATCGCCTCGCGCTCACGCGGGACTCCCAGAATCGCGAACAGGCTCTTAAAGCGCGTGCGCGACTTTGCCGAGGTCAAGGGCGACGGTGAGATCACGAAAGAGATCGCCGACCTTGCGCTCTCGCGGCTCGAGATCGACAAGATCGGACTTGACGCGGTGGATAAAAGAATGGTGGAGACCATTATCAACGTTTTCGGGGGCGGCCCTGTCGGGCTTGACACACTGGCGGCGACTATCTCCGAGGACTCGAACACGATCGAGGACGTTTATGAGCCATACTTACTCCAGCTCGGATTTTTAAACCGCACTCCGCGCGGCAGAGTGGTGACGCGCCTTGCCTATGAACATTTTAACATTCCCTACGGCGGCGACGGACAGATGAAAATGGACGAATAATAAAAGATCCCTTTGCATAATTATATTGCAAAGGGATTTTTTACGGAGGAATTTAAAATGAACGATTCGAAAAACAGGTTAAGTCCGCTCGCGGTCTCGGTGATGACATTTGTGCTCGCCTTGGGCATTTTATCCGGCGTTCTGGTTTCAAAAAGAGTCGGCTTCGACATCGCCGGGGCAGAGCATGCCCAAAACGCGAAAGCGATATTTATTAACGGTTTGATCTCGTCCGCCGTGCCGTTTTTCATCGTCACGGCCGGCTCGGTGCACATCTTTTTGTCGCCGCTCATTTTCGCCGCGGTCTTCGCGCGCGGCCTTTTTTACGGGTTTACGGCCGGAACGCTGGTCAAGAGCTTTGCGCTTTCGGGATTTTTCCGCGCGGCGCTCGGCATCGGGATATATAATTTTTTGGTCGGAGCGGTCTTTGTCTTCTATGCCTCGTATGCATTCACGAAGGCGGCGGAGTGCTATCTAAACCGCGCGAACTACGCCTTTGTGAACCGCGCGAACAAGGTGTTTTTGCTCATATGCGCCGCTGTGCTTTTGGTTTTGTCGCTCCTCGCGCTGACAGAGAGCGCGCTCGGCGCGTCCAAAATGATATTATGAGGTAAACTCCGTGATCTCCGCATAGGAGAGCGAGGGGTGGAGCGCAAGATTTATCGCGCGCGACAAGACGATGGACGAGCGCTCTATCACCGCGTCGATGTTTTTCGGGGTCACCATCATCGTCTCGCCGGAGGAAAAGAGGTGGCTTATGAGCGCCTCCGAATCCTCCTCGTCAATATCGGGCGAGGAGAGAAAGGCTGAGCGCAGGAGCGACGAGGAATCGCACACCGTCGGCACTCCGAGGGCGATGACCGGCGCGCCGAGCGTTTCTGAGTTTAACGCGTTTCGCCTGTTGTGAACGCCGCTTCCCGGGTTTATCCCGGTGTCGGAAAGCTGAACGGTCGTGCCGAGGTTTTCCGCGTTTCCGGAGGCGAGCGCGTCCACCGCGATTACAAGATCGGGGCGGACATCTTTGGCGACGGAGGAAAATATCTCGGCCGTCTCGATTCCCGTGATTCCCAGAACACCGGGCGAGAGGGCGCAGACGTTTGAGAATGCGTCCGACTCCGGCATATGCCTCGTTATGATGACCTGATCTGTCACGCGCGGGCCCAATGCGTCCGGCGTCGCGCGTTTGTTGCCGAGACCTGCTACCAAGATGAGCGGGTCTTTTTTTTCTTTAGGCAAAAGCTTTTTGATCTCACGGGAGACAGCTTCTGAAAGCTCCTGTGTATAGAGCCCGGTCTTTAAGTGCTCGGAATGCAGGGTTACATAGCTTCCGACAGGTTTTTTTAGCCTTTTTGCCGCGTCGGGAGTTTCTATCCTCACGCGGGTAACGGAATAGACGGAGCCTTTCTCGGTTCTTGCCGTCACCCCGTCGGTCTTATTTAAGTTATTCCTTTTAATGTAAAATGAATGCGCCTCCTCGGCAAGATCCGTCCTTATATCGGCCATAAAAATCACCCTTATAGTTAATTTGTCTTAATTATGCGTTAATAAGAGTTTAAATATTCATAAATTAAGCCTTGCACTTTTTATAATACTTTGTTATAATATATATGATTATAACGAATATTATCATTAGGAGGAGATTTAATGGAGAGACGAATGGTCGGCGAGCTTGGCATCATCGCGATGCGCGGATGCGAGGAGATGGCCGAAAAGGTGGACAAGTATCTGATCAGCTGGAGAAAGGATTCTCCCGAGACCTATATCTTGAACCACACCTGCCCCAGATTCGGAACCGGCGAAGGAAAGGGAATGATAAAGCACTCGGTACGAGGCTATGATATTTACATCATTTCCGATATGTTCAATTACGGTGTTACATATAATATGTACGGGAAAGAGGTTCCGATGAGCCCGGACGATCATTTTGCCGATCTTAAGAGAGTCATCGGCGCGCTCGGCGGAAAGGCGAGAAGAATCAACGTGTTTATGCCCATGTTATATGAGGGCAGACAGCATAAAAGAAGCGGAAGAGAGTCGCTTGACTGCGCTATCGCGCTTCAGGAGCTTGTCAATATGGGCGTTTCGAATGTCCTGACGTTTGACGCGCACGACGGAAGAGTGCAGAACGCAATTCCGCTCAAGGGCTTTGAGGACATTCAGTCCTCCTATCAGATGATAAAGGCGCTTAAGAGAGACTTCCCCGAGATCAATTTCGATAAGGACAAGATGGTCATCGTTTCGCCCGATGAAGGCGGAGTGAGCAGATGTATCTTCTGTTCGTCGGTATTGGGGCTCGAGCTCGGAATGTTCTATAAAAAGAGAAACTACTCGCTCATCGTGAACGGCAGAAACCCGATCGAGGCGCACGAGTATCTCGGTAACAGCGTTGAAGGCAAGGACGTTATCGTAATCGACGATATGATCTCCTCCGGTGATTCGATATTGGACGTTGCCAGAAGATTGAAAGAGAGAAAAGCTGAGAGAATTTTCGTGTTCGCGTCGTTCGGCCTTTTCACAAACGGCCTTGAGGAATTTGACAAGGCATATGACGCAGGCCTTATCACAAAGATATTCACAACAAACCTTGTCTACAGAACGGACGAGCTTAAGAAAAGAGCATGGTACAGAGAAGTTGAAATGTCAAAGTACATTGCTTATATCATCGATACCATCAACTATGATAAGTCGCTGTCAGAGCTTTTGGATCCGGCAGACAGAATCAAAAAGCTTTTGGCAAAAAATACTGACCGCAAGTGATAAAAAGCCCCGTTTACGCGGGGCTTTTTCAAGGAGAAATCAAATGGATATGACGAAAGGGCCGCTCGGAAAAGAGATCCTTTTTTTCAGCATTCCGCTCATTTTATCAAACCTTTTGCAGGTGTGCTTCAATATGTCCGACATTGCGGTGGTTGGAAAATTCGCAGGGTCGGAGGCACTGGGTGCAGTCGGGTCGACGACGATTCTGGTTACGCTTTTCACAGGCTTTCTGATCGGGATCGGGAACGGAGTTAACGTGCTTGCGGCGCGCTTTATGGGGCTCGGCGATGAAAAGGGGTTAAAGGACTCTGTTAATACCTCGTTTGTCATCTGTCTTATAACTGGCGTTTTGCTTTTGACAGTCGGCCTCCTGTTTTCCGGAACGCTTTTGGAGGTTTTGAAAACCAAAGAGGAGCTCATCGAGGGCGCGAAGCTCTATTTAAGAATATACTTTCTGGGCATGCCGGCTCTCGCTGTCTATAATTTCGGAAACGCCGTCTTATCCGCCGCAGGAGACACGAAGCGGCCGCTTTATTTCCTTGCCGCGGCCGGCGTCATCAACGTTTGCTTAAACCTTATTTTCGTTATCGTTTTTAAAAGAAGCGTGGACGGGGTCGCCGCGGCGAGCGTGATCTCGCAGTATATCTCGGCGTTTTTGATAGTCAGATTCCTTTCAAAGCACGACTTTTCGTATTCTGTCGATTTTAAGGCGCTGTCCGTCAACAAAAAGCACGCCGCGTCGGTCTTAAAGCTCGGCGTTCCGTCCGGCTTTCAGAACGCAGTCTTTGCTATTGCGAACCTTTTCATTCAGGGAGCGGTGAACAGCTTTGACACGGTAGTGGTCGAGGGCAATGCCGCGGCCGCGAATGCCGACCCTTTGGTGTATGACGTTATGGCGGCGTTTTACATGGCGTGCGCAAGCTTTATGAGCATAAACTACGGCGCGGGCAACAAAAAGCGCGTGATAAAAAGCTATTACATTTCGCTGGCATATTCGGCCGGAATCGGCGCGGGGCTGGGAATTTTGCTCCTTCTTTTCGGAAAAGAATTTTTGGCTCTTTTCACAAACGAAGAGGCGGTTATAAACGAGGGGATAGTAAGGCTTCGGATAATGGCGTTTTCCTATGCCGTTTCGGCGTTTATGGACTGCACGATCGCTGCGTCGCGCGGGCTCGGGAAAACCATAGTGCCGACCGTGATGGTGATATTGGGCTCGTGCGTTTTCCGCGTCGCGTGGATATACACGGTGTTCGCGCATTTTCACACGGTCTTTTCGCTCTATTCGCTCTACATTTTCTCGTGGAGTATAACCGCGGCGGCGGAAATTATTTATTTCGTCTTTGCTTATAAAAAGGCGATGAGCGCATACTAAGGAGAATACAAATGGAAACGAAGATTTTGGATGTTGACGTTTTAAATATTGATGAGGAAAAGATCAATGAGGCGGCGAAGATGATAAGAGACGGCCGCCTTGTCGCGTTCCCGACGGAGACGGTCTACGGCCTCGGGGCAAATGCCGAAAACGAGGAGGCCGTGAAGAGCATTTTTTATGCCAAGGGAAGGCCGAGCGACAATCCTTTGATCGTTCACGTTTCCGACATCGCGATGTGCGAGAGGTATGTCAAAAAAATTCCGAAGGGCGCGGAGGCGCTGATGGCGCATTTTTGGGGCGGCCCTTTGACAATCATTATGGAAAAGAGCCCGCTTGCCTGCCAAAGCGTCAGCGCCGGGCTTGACACGGTGGGCATCAGGCTCCCGTCACACCCGGTGGCGCACGCGCTTATAAAGGCGGCGGACATCGGCATCGCCGCACCGAGCGCGAACATTTCGGGAAAGCCGAGCCCGACGCTTGCCGAGCACGTGATAGCGGACTTTTCGGGAAGAATCGATTGCATCATATCGTCCGGCGCGGCAAAGTACGGCGTCGAGTCCACCGTTATCGATATGAGCGAGGAGATACCCAAGGTTCTGCGCCCCGGCGCCGTGAGCCTTGATATGATAAGAGAGATTCTGCCGGACTCAGAGTACGGCGGAGGAGGCAGGGGCATTCCCAAAAGCCCGGGCATGAAATACAAGCACTATTCGCCGGACGCGAAGGTTTACGTCGTCCGCTCGGATATGAAAAAGACGGCGGAAAAGTTCCCGGACGGCACGGTCGTCATCGACTATAAAAAGGGCGACTACCCGGGAAAGATTTTTCTTTCTGCCGGCGAGAACGATTCGGACTATGCCGCGCGGCTTTTCTACCTTCTGCGCCTGGCGGACGAAAAGGGCGCGAAAACCGTTCTCGCGCGCGATCCAATAGGTGGAGCTCCGGTGACGGACGCGCTCATAAACAGGCTCTATAAATCTGCCGGGGGCGAGATAATATGATCATTTTCGTGTGCACGGGAAACACCTGCCGAAGCCCGATGGCCGAGGGGTTTTATAAGGCGGCGACCGGGAAAGACGCGCAAAGCTTTGGCCTGATGTGCCAGGAAGGCGTTCCGGCGAGCAAAAACGCTGTTTCGGCGATGGAAAAGTTCGGGATCGACATAAAAGACCACACATCGCGCCGCATAACGGCCGAGGCGGCCGCGGCGGCAGATGAGATTTTGTGCATGACCGAGGAGCAGAAGATAATGCTCACCTATGCATATCCCGAATATTCAGAAAAGATACGCCTGCTTTCGGAGGCGGCCGGGAAGAAAGGCAATGTGGCCGATCCGTTCGGAGGAGGCGAAAAGACTTATCTTGCCTCTGCAAAGGAAATAAAGGAGCTTGTCGATGGATATATTAAACTGCACGGCTGACGACGCCGGGGATATAAAAAGAATTGAGGACGCGTCGTTTTCGGACGCGTGGAGCAAAGCCGCGATCGGCGAGGAGATCGCAAATCGTTCCGTCTGCCTTTCCGCGTTTGACCACAAGCTGTCCGGCTATGTCTTTTTAAGGGTCATCGCACCGGAGGCGGAGATACTAAGGATCGCCGTCGCGCCGGAGAAAAGAGGGCGCGGCACGGCAGATATATTAATGAAAGGAATTTTGTCCGAAGCGGAAAAAAGGAACATAGAGACCGTGTTTTTAGAGGTTCGCGAGGACAACGCGCCGGCGCGGAGGCTTTATGAAAAGCACGGATTTATCCCGTACGGCGTGAGAAAAAAGTATTACGATGGCACCTTTGACGCGGTGCTTTACAAAAAAGAAATGAGGGGCTGACTTTAATGATAGTTCTCGGGATCGAAAGCTCGTGCGACGAGACGGCCGCGGCGATAACAAGGGACGGGAGAGAGGTTTTGTCCGACGTTATCTATTCGCAGGCCGATATACATTCAAAATACGGCGGAGTCGTGCCGGAGATCGCGTCCAGAAGGCACATCGAAAAGATATTATATGTCATAGATAAGGCGCTCGCCGACGCGGGCATGACGAAGGACGATATTGACGCGATCGCCGTCACAATGGGGCCCGGCCTTGTCGGAGCGCTCCTTGTCG
>ERZ779851.292-NODE-292-length-51049-cov-5.558105_pt1 | contig 51049 bp, 48 predicted proteins | sample MGYA00511094_ERZ779851 | MGnify/ENA primary metagenome ERZ779851 (study PRJEB29588, sample SAMEA2155512) | human gut metagenome | biome: human gut; feature: human-associated habitat; material: faeces | place: Denmark | collected 2008/2010 ...
AAGACTCGATGATTCGCTCTCGTTTCTTTGGTTCGGGTTCTAATGAGGTTCACCAATCGTGAATCGTTAGAATATGCGTACAGATTGGTTGTCGATGTAGCCCAGGATGGTACACTACTGGGAGCATCCATGAAGTGGAGTAGCGCCCACATGAAGTGACTTGACACAGTACAGTTGGAATGATACAGAGTAGCACTCTGAGATTCCTCAAGTTTCGTACATCGACTGTGTGACTAATATAAGCGAAACTAAGCTTGTGAACGAAACTGATCTGAAGTAAGGTAAGACGCGGGAGAATAACCCGCCACCTCCACCATGAATGTGTAACTCAACTGGTTAGAGTCCCGAGCTGGTCCCTCGGTAGCTTGGAGAATCCTGAGATATATACCTCAAGCTCAGAGAATGACAAGTCAGTGAAAACTGGTGTAGGTTCGAGTCCTACCACATTCACCCTATACAACTTCGTAGTCCCATGGTGTAATGGTAGCACAGAAGAGTTTGGATCTTTTAGTCTAGGTTCGAATCCTGGTGGGACTAATCTTTGAATACAGGAGACAACTGATGGACCCAGATGATGAATTGGATGTAGGTATGTGTGCGATCACAGCAGACTTCCTTAAGAAAGCAAAAGCAGAACGAGAAGCGATCATCTCCGAAGCTATCCGGAATAAGAAAATAAAAGAAGAGGCGAGTCATCTAGATCTAGGATACGATCTTGGTGAGCTTCCTGCTGGTTACGGTAATCGATGAATTCAATATCCGTGTGTAGCGTAGTCTGGTTAGCGCGCCTGCTTTGGGAGCAGGAGTTGTCGGGGGTTCGAATCCCTCCACACGGACCATTTTCTATTTAACATTACATTACAGTGTTGAGGTTATACTCAACACTGTAATGTGTTTTCAATATCAAAGGAGGTATATATGGAGTATGTAATCACTTACGAAACCAAACATGGTACTGTCACCAGGATGGCAGCCGATCCGAAGCAAGCCACACAGATCGTCCGTGATCTGAAGAAGGGTGGTAATGCTTGGAGAATCGTTTGCAAACCTAAGAAAGGATAACACAATGGAAGATGAACAAAACAGGATACATCTGGATCTCACACCGAGTGATGTCGAACAGCTCTTGTGGCAACTCCAGTTGGCGGCAAACGAAATAGGAAACAGTTCAACAGCCGATTGGTTCGTGGATAAATGTACGAAGCGTGGTATGATATTCTATCGTGATGGTAACGGTACTATGAGAGCGAAGCTCTCACCAACTCGGCTATGGGTTTCAAAAAAGAAAGGTAATGACTGATGGAAAATCCTACTGTAATTTTGACAGCTTCCGACATCGTCGAGAAGGCTAACAACATCATCAACAAGATCAATCACGCAATGTTAGCGTGTAACCTGAAAGACCATAACCAATACAAACGTCTGTATCAGCGTATTCTGTTGCTTACATTAATCGCTAGTGACTCAGAACGGTATGGACGGGAAGATGCAAGAAACCAAGTCAGTCGTCTTCTTTACAAATACGACAAGATGTTCACAAGGTTGCTGAAAGACAAACCTTCAGAAGACGAGTGCATCAAAACAGCGCTTGGTGGTATGAGTGGATCATTTGATGAGCTTAAGAGTATGTTGGAGGAGAATCGTGAAACGACAACCTAAACATCATTGTTGTTGGCCAGGGAAAACGGTCAGAGTTCAGTTACAGAATGGAGAATTGATCTATGGGAAGTTCGTAGAAGAACGATCCACTCACATCAAGATCAGTATCGGAGACCATACTGTGAGTTTACGCAAATGTGATTTAGCATCCTTCGGGATCAACAGAGGAGGGTATTGTGTATGTCAGTGAAACGAGCGATGCGTTTACAATTCCGGGTGCGTGAAGATGCACCCGATGTTGTCAAGAACTGCGCTGCGATCTTCTTGAGTGATTACTGTAGAAGAACAGCGTCTGAAGCTGCAGCTTCCAATTACAAATGTGGACTGTTCAGAACGTTGGATCAAGTCGTTACAAACGACTCTGATGTTCGTATATCCACATTGGATACTTATAACGATAAGACTGGTAACTACGCAGTCTATCAGTTCAAGTATAAAGACAACAAGTACAAGACGTTTCTTGTATCCAACGCATCTATCCAAGACAGCTTGTCTACAGTGATGCAGAACCAAGCATTGATTGATAAGATCAGAGATTGGATACGGAAATACAGGGCAATCTTTCCCGATGAAGGTGAACCGATGTCTGAATTACAGGATTGGTACACCAAACAGTTTGGAGAAGAAACATCACGACTTGGATTGGCGAAGTACATCTTGGCAAGACCTGTACCGTGTTATATCACGGATACGGATGCTCTGGACAAAGAGGATATTGATTACATCTATCATGATCTCCGTAATGCTACCAAAGCCTATCTTGGGGATGTTGGTTGGAATGTTGGAAAACACTACATCAACAACCAGTACGTTCCGGACTGTCAGGATAGTAAGGTTAAGATCATTCATCAGAACCTGTTTGAACATCCCGATATGAACACGATCGCAGTGTTGTATGGGATCCAGATGAATGATGATTACTATTACGGTGGTCATTGGTTGGTGGTCGATATGCCTTGGAAGAAGGACTGTCGTACTCTGGATAACCAGTGTGAATTATTGGATCACTGGGTTCGTGACAAAGTCGATAACTATGTCAACTATATGAAACAGGAAGGTATGGACAATATCAATCCTGTATATATGTCACACAAGTAACCTATCAGGATGGTTGAGCGTAACAACTCAACCACCCTATGGGTAACCTAATAGGAGGTCTTATGCATAAACTTGTTTTATTTTTCGTTGGATGTGTGATGCTCATTCTGGCGGGATGTCGTACCGGAACCGTAGTGTTCCAAGATGAACTGGAACGTCAGGCTGTAAGAACGGCTGATACGATCCGTGATATTTGCAAGTATCCAAGTTACGAGCACACCGTTGCTGGTGTAGAGGCGTATCGTACGATCATCGCTTCTCTTCTGATCCATAGACGAGGAGTGAGTCAGTCAGAGGATTATAGAGCCAAATTGGTGAAAGTATTGACTGATACAGGTATCTCTGTTGAGTTCGCCGATCGTATCACTAAGGTTATTGTGTACGGGTATATGGAGGTTGGTAAAGACGTGGACTTTGCATATTACCTGAACAGATTACTGTTCCATCTTGATCAACGTCAAGTGTTCTACGATCCTTACTCGGACGTAGTGTTCACATCGAAAGACACTGAATCCAGAGCCAATTAATATGTTCAACATCTACGTTACATTACAGTAGCGTAGATGTTGAGATGTTCTCACTATCTTACACACGTTCACATACCAACAGGGAGGAATCATAATGCATCGCTTTTTACACACCACGATCCTGAAGGTCAACGCTACAGGAGAACTGTTGATCCAAGGAAAACCCTATCTCATCCACCTTTATACCGATGAGATGACAGGGATCAACTACGTCAAGTTGTATCGATTCTGTTTGGGATCCACAGGAGACGAGATCGTAATCAAGAACATTGATACATCCCATCCAGTACGGTCTTATCGATATGACGAACTCTCGATCCTGGAGTCGGATAGAGATGAAGATGGATACGTCACCAACGTTGAAATCCCACTTACGAACGACACCATGTTGGATGAGTCAGACGAAGTGCTTATCTGCTCCTTCTGTTACGTAGATCTCTCCTTAGAGTCAAAATGATATACACATTCACTTAAGGAGACAACCTATGACAACTTGTACTTGTACGACACCGTGCACCACCTGCACTTGCGACACTGTATCGGATGAAGTAGTTGCAGCTTACCAGGAACTGAAAGAGTTCATCAACAAGAACTACCTCGATATCCGATCTGCGATCTTGGCAGAACTCCGAGTGAGCGAACAGATCTTGGAAGGTGTAACCAACAACGTGTATTATCTTGAAGATACAACTCTTCAAACGATCACGAAACGTTATCTGTTGGAGAACACCGTTACTGTGTGGCAGGAACCACAACAGTATCTGATCCCCAAGATCTGCAGAGATATCGTACTCAATATCCTCAGAGAAGTGTTTATCAGAGCAGAGGAACCTTGGAAAGTGATCTATCCAGCGAACAAACTTCACATGAAGGTATCCGTTGGTGATATCAACTTCGGTATCATCTATACTGATATTAAAGCGTTTCCTGAGATGGAGTTCTCTTCTTACGATGATCTCTTCGAAGGGATCGATCTGGTACCGAATTATCGGTTGTTCGATCGTACACCGTATGGGACGATGATGAACTGGTTCGTCAATATCGACTGGATCCGGTTCCTCAGCAAGAGTGTGAATATCGCTCCTTCTGTGGGTTCTGATGATTATGAAGTACCGATCACAGAAGTCCTGAAAGGCTGGATGATTTATCGCTGTATTCGCATGGCTCTGGAGGATATCGTACTTACGACGAAGACCGTTAAGATCGGAGATCGTATCGTACTTTATAACCAAGTATATGAACTTGGTAAGATCCTTGGCAAAGCCACGGATGACATCGCATTCACGATTGGATTCAAGAAGATCTCGCAGTAATCGTTATAAGACCTACAGGGTGATATCACCCTGTAGGTCGACCTATTTTCAAGTATATATAACTTGTTACAATGTGTGTACCCTATACACGTAACAACACCCATCTTAACTTAAGGAGAAAACAAATGGGATTTCAGACGTTTACCTGTGTGATCTGTGGTGAATCGTGCACTCGCCGTACCAGCAAACGGTATGGTGAAGGTCGTGCTTGCAATAAGCACGAAGAGGTGCAGACCGCTATGAACGATAAACTTCTTGGACAGGAGAAGTGGGTTCTTCAGATCATCCTGAGGGACTACAAAGAGGTCGTTGGGAGGAAACATCCCGTCAAGGACAAGCTGAAAGACTTCTTGCAAGATCAGGTCAAAGTACTCCGTGCAACCATCAATGAACTTCCTCTATCCAGCAAGAAGCTCACCATCATGAAAGAGACGAAGCTGATCGATCTCAACTATGTGGTGTCCGATGCTTTCGTGGAGAAGACCATGAACATCATCAAAGAACACGAATCGGACGATGATTGGGAAACGGTCAAGAAACACGACAGTAAGCCCAAACAGGCGCACAAGCCTCGTCAGTCCAAAGAGGATGACAAGGAACACAACGTTCGGATCAAAGAACACAAAGGTGCGAAAGAGGCTCCTCGCCGCAAAGTCTCCGACAAACGTCGGTGATCAACTTATGAAGGTGATACATGAAGTATCACCTTCTTTTTTACTGAGGAGTTAACAACATGGATACCCATAACCCATTGAAGGATCGGATCACAGACTACATCAACTATCAAGAAAAATATCATGCAATCTGTAGCATCAATGAGATCTTACAGATCGTATCAGAGTGCGTGAAAGATGTGTTGCCTGTGACGCAAAACGCAAGCGTAGAGCTACACCATTTTGAGCCATATACTACAGTGATCATCACCGTACCGGGTGACAGTGTGTTGGCGAAGCAAGGTCCGTATACCTTCAAGATAAGGACATCGTGATGGAAGAGGAAGATGATTTCGAAGAGGATGTGACTCACAGATGTTTCTGTTGTAACAGAACATTAGAGATGATCGATATCCTTAATCAGTATTTTGCAAGAGAGCTCACCTTGAAACAAGTTGGTCTGTACGAAGAGTTACTGTGTTCTGAATGCGTTGCTGAGTTACAACAGATCGTATTTGAACAGGTGTACTACGGAGACCCGAGGATCAAGATCAAAGATCTCCAGGATAAGTGTGTCGCAATCTTGCACAACCGAGAACATCCTGATGCTGTAATCGATGAAGAACTCTGTTCTCTATTGGTGTTCTACAAAGACAGGATCGAAGCACTCAAGCATAGAGGTCAGTTCGGTATCGAGGAATTGAGAGTTTATTTCAACGACTCGATGAATGAGTGGAATACCACACATAGACATAAATGTTTCGTATCGATGGAGCCGATCAACAACAGCGGTACGATGATCAATATCTTCGTCCGTATGACACTCAGTCCTAGCAAGTCAGAAGGATTCGCCGTGAAGATAGAACTGCGATCGAATGCTTCTGGATTGGATATGAGTGATATCATACCGTTCAAAGTGGATTGATGTATCTAGAGGATAGTTGACGCTATCCTCTAGATACTATTTCTTTTGTATATTGGAGCATGGTATGCTTTTTGATAGATTCACAAAGGAGTTGCTATGCTTCTATTCTTAGATGATTATAATACCCACAGTGGCATCTTGGATACGAATACGACGAATGCTTCCTGTTTCCGTATGTATCGTATCTTGAAAGATATGGGAATCAAGAACAATAAGTTCTTCTTGTTCTTGTCACAACCAGATCTCCAAAAATATGACCCTTACGATCTAAAGGATCCTTCTGTAGAACTAAGACAGAGGATCGCTTATGAGTGTAAGGTCAACCCTTGGTATTACTTAAGAGAAGTGATCCGTGTTCCTGCCCCTGGCGGTGATCCGATCCACTATCAGTTCTCCAGAGCGAACTTAGCTCTGAACTGGTGTTTCTTGAACTCCATCGATAGCTTCTTAACCATGCCTCGTCAGAAAGGTAAGACCATCGGTGTTGTGTGTATCCTGTCGTGGGAGGAGTTCTTAGCTGCTAAGAACATCACCATCGGGATCTTCGCGAAGGACGATAGTCTTCGTTCTGAGAACATTAAACGTATCAAGGAGATCCGTAACAGTCTTCCAGAATATCTGGTGGACTATAAGAACGATACCAAGAACCAGGAAGATGTCACCTATCGTAGATTGAAGAATGCTGTTAAATCCTTCGTTGCTCAGCAGGATATGCGTCGTGCTGCAAGACAAGGACGTGGTGAGACCACGTCTTCACAGTGGTGGGATGAGATGGCGTACTATGTGAACAACCATAAGTCGTATCCATCTGCCACAGGTGCGTGTGCTACCGCTAGGAAGATGGCATTCGAACGAGGGATCCCCTCTGCGAACATCCTCACTACAACGGCAGGTATGCTCAACGACCCAGCAGGCGCTTATGCGTTCCATCTGAAGTCCAACAGTGCACGGTTTAACGAGTGTGTTTATGACCTTAAAGACGTTGCTGCTGTTCGAGAGTGGATGAGAGGGATGGGCGGCAAGACGATGATGTATCTCGAATACTCCTATAAACAGTTAGGAGAGGATGATGCATGGTTGGAAGAGATGTCCGATGGTAAAGATGCTATTACGGTGGCTGTCGACTATCTCAACGAATGGCAGTTGGGTACTGGACAGTCGATCGTTCCTATCGAGTTGTTGAATCGCCTCAACGCATCGATCTGCGAACCTACGGAGTTCACCACACACGGTGGATTGATCGTGCGTTGGTATGTTAAACGTTCTATCCTGATGAATGGTGAAAATCGCAAGAGGAACTATCTGATCGGGTTGGATACTTCGGACAACGTAGGACGTGATAATACTACATTGGTGATCTCTGATCCATTGGATCTCTCTGTGGTAGCAACGTGTAAGTGTAACGTTACTAACTTGGTAAATGTCGCATCGTGTATCGCAGAACTGATGGATATGCTACCGAACAGTATCCTGATCCCAGAACGTAATAAGAACGGAGCGTTCATGATCGATCTTCTGATCGACATGATGATCAAGAAGAGGATCAATCCGTTCTACCGGATCTATAATACCTATTTCCAAGATGGAAGCGATGGGTTCTTGGATATCAGTCAGATCAACATCGGAGATGGAACCAAACGTAAGCACTTCGGGTTCAACACCACCAGCAGTCAGGATAGTCGTAATATCCTCTATGGGCGTGTATTGATCACCAGTCTTCAGTATATGGCAAATCGACTGTTTGATGCTGATTTGGCAAGTGAAATCAAATCACTTACTGTGAGGAATGGACGTGTTGACCATCCGATCGGATCCCATGACGATATGGTGATCGCTTGGTTGTTAACGTGTTTCTTCGCTCTTTATGGTAAGAACCACCACTTGTATGGGATCCCCAAAGGAGAAGTCCTGAAAGGAGTGAACCTGGAAGGAGAGCATGTGGATCCAGAAGCGAAGAGTAGACAGCTTAAGATCCGTGAGAGGATCGGAGAGTTAAAAGGATTGATCTTGGGCACTTCCAACGCTATGGTGAAGACATCGTATGAACGTGAACTGCGACACTTAGAGTCTTTGGTAGACGATAAGTTGGTCGATGATAACCTGATCAGTGCGGACCAAGTGAAACAACAAGCTTCGAAAGCACAGCAGTTCACACCATTCGATTTCCGCAAGCTGAAGGAGTATTTCTGATATGCAACCTCTTACTCTTAAACAGCTCTTCATGGATAAGTTCGACATCCAACCGACGATCGCTCAGACGAGATCGTTGATCCGATATGTTCAGATGTACGAACTGAGAGATCAGAACCCTGCGGCGTTCAACACTCCCATGCTAGCTGTATCCAGAGCTTACTTCTTACCGAAGGATGCTGCGTTTTTGTTTGATAACTTCAACATATATCGTCCCGATTTCAATAGGGCGATTCATGAGTGTGTTTCTGTAAACAAATCATTCCACGTCACAGGGAACGATTTTAATATTCTCTGTATCTGGTTGGTTTACTGCTATTTGAAGAGCAACTTGAATCCTCAGATGAAGCACGATGGTGCGTTCTGGATCTTAGCCCTCTTGAACTATAAGTTCTTCACCGGGAAAGTTCAGACGTTCTTCCCAAAAGGAGTGAACCACGATGTCATGCAAGCGACGATCGATCGACTGTCGGCGAAGAACGACATCAAAAGACCAGAAACTCCCACATGGAGAGCGATCATCTATGATCACTGTGAGACGATATTAGCAGAGAAAAGTGTCCACAATCACACACTTCATACGTTCTCTCCTGATTCCAATGTGCTCTATGTGATCTCCGACCTACACACTCGGTTGGCATCCAAGATCTCGAATGTATCTCACGACTACTATGAGAATGTAGCCAAAGGTGTGATTATCAAGAGTTCTGATGCGACTCAGTTGAATGCAGAAGGAGAACGTGAGTTAAAAGCCCTCCGTGCTACTTTGGATAACACCATCATCAATGTCTGTGGTGTTGTAACGAACACCAGTTCGTTCTTGAGTTATCTGGATATCAAGTCAGTCTGTGCTTTGACGAAGACGATCACTCCTCCTATGTTGGAAGAAGCTTTGATCGCATTTTCTGATATGGCTACACTGCAGTATCGACACCACGAAGAAGACAAAGTTGTGACGATCAAAGGTCAGAAATACTTCGTTGGATTCCGGATCTTGGTTACCGAGATCATCCAGAAATGTTATCGGTATTGTGTGTTGAAGAAAGTCGACATGAGGAGTAATATGCAGATCTTGGAGATGATCCGAAATGCATTTAAGTCTTCTCGTGTTGATGATCCTGACATCATCACGATCAAGTACAGTATGGACAAGTTCGTCCACGAACACACGAAGTACAAAAGAGATGCTACTAAGGTATCGATCCGTACAGCTGTGATCCTGTACTTCATCTTGCTTACCTTCAAGAGAGCGTAAATGTTGTATACTGGAGTATAGGTAATCTACTCCAGTATACACTTATATATCGACAACAAACATAGCAACTACACTGGATAGTGCGCACTATCCAGTGTAGTTGAACGTATTTTTAAGCATATATAACTAGTTGAGAATAGGTTCTAGCTGAGATCTATGCCCGGCATGACTATGCCGGTCTCTGGTCACACTCTGTCTCGTATCTTACGCGAGGTCGCGGCAGGGCGTATCCCAGTTGATCGGTTAACACTTCGTTCACAGGACGGCAAACGCATTCCTGTGAAACGTGTTGTGCGTCAAGGATCCAAAGTGATCGTTGAAGCGTAACACGCTGATCGTTGTATAATGTCGTATCTCTCAGCTAGACCTATTCTTACAATGTACAACACCCAACCAAAACAAAATAAACAAGGAAGTAACAGTATGTTTCCAACCAACATCAACGTCGAAATGATGGTCCGCACAGCTATCCTAGCTGTGGAAGACTATGAGTTCATTAATTTCGCAACGAATGAATGGACGCTTCATGGGGAGGACATCACCAACATGATCTTATCCAAGATCAACACGACACCTAATACGCAATCTCCTGAAGAGGTTGCCAGAGAATCTGTCAATAAGATCGTTGAACAGATGAAGTACAAATTTGCAAAACAGAAAGAGGCGCAACAGTGTTTCTACAACACATCGATCTTACATCAGCAGCAACCGCCCAGGTTGTATACTGAACCGCAGATTAATCTGGTACAGCAGTATTTAGAAGAAGTACAACGGATCTTGATGGACATCTCTTCTAAATTCAATACAGTGCTTGGTACTGTGGCCATCTACGAGATGATCTGGCACATCATGCAGATGTTGTCCCAGATGAAGAACGGGTTGTATGCTCGGTTCTATTTTCAAGTGTGGTACGACCAGTCCACACACACGATCCGCGTTGAACTTCATGATCCTTTCGATATGATCCCGGAGGACAAGAGAGTACACGGTATCATGGTTAGGACGAGAGATGTACCTGTTCCTGTTAAGCCTCCGAAGCCTCAGGAACCGCCGAAGGAAGATGATCCGTTCGAGAATGTTCCGAAGGAAGAAGATGTCCCGTCGGTTCGTGAATGTGTGAAGAAGCCAAGTGTTCCGGTGACTAACATAGGTCATCGAGCTCGAGCGGACCAAAAAACGGCACTGTTGCGCCGTGAGATGAATCTTCGGATACTCTATGCTCTTAAACAGAAAGGAGTAGAACGGGTTTCTACTCTTTGTATCGGAGGCTTTTTGGAGGAGCACATCACACCAGTTCAACATAAGAACCTGCTCGCAACGTTGTACAAGCAAGGGTTGATCCAGAAATCCGGAACAACGATCAACGCCAGGTATCGTCTGACCCAGAAAGGAGAAGAAGTGTGTGCGTCTCTGGAACCGATACAGCTTTCATGGCTCGCATGGTTCGACAATATGCTCGGTGATGCAGACGAGGAGTGGAAAATTGAGTTCTACAATACTCTGCGTGATACCAAGAAAGCGGTATTTCCGTATTACAAGCATTATACACATAAACGTGAATATCGACGCTTGTTCTATACTGGAATAATCCAGGCGGATCCGAACAACGGTCGTTGTGGATGTAAGGAAGATGCGTTTAGCTACACCGATCTTGGAGAGTTTGTAAAATCTGAACTTAAGAAAGAAATGGAGGATAACGATGCAAATTGACTACGATTTCAAAGCAGTGAGCAAGTTCAACAAATCAGCGATGGTCTGTCTTTGTCAGATCATCACACAGACGGTCGGAACTCTGGGTCTTCTGAAAGAGAAGACGTCCGATCAGTTCCTGATGGAGTTCTTCCAGCTGGAAGAGAGTGAGATGGACTTGGAGTTCAATAAACTCCCTGCCAAGAAGAAAGATTACATCAAACATGCTTATCAACTCTTCCTCTTCCTCGGGAGAGGCTACGAGATGGTGACCAAACGGGATCAGAGCTATTCGTCTCATCTGGTAAGAGGAGTTCACAAGTTCTTCTTCCAGTATGCGAAACGTAGATCTCTGATCACAACTCATACGGATCACGACAAGTATCCCAACAACCGGATCATGTACGTCGAGAAAGATTACATCAAACTGCTCGATTACTCTTCGGGGATCATCCCGAAGGAGATGATCCGCAGTTGGATTCAGATCGCCAAGCAGTATGATTTCAAACTGACCAAGAGTGAGACCAAACTTTGGTTTAAGTAAGTCCTGGGATGGGTGACAACTACGTCACCCATCCCATCAACGAGTCAAACATAAGGGAACAAAAGATGCAAAACAACATGTATGGACAGTCGCCTGACTTTGTCAACACTAATTTCGCGCAGATCATCCCGCAGCCTGTGGTTCCGAATATCGGAGCACCGCAACGGAACTATATGGTTGATCAGAACCCGGAGGCGTTCGCCCATGAAGCCGGTCTGATTACGGGGCGCATCGTCAGTTCCATATTGACAGCGTCGTCAGTGACGGACTACATGGCTCGTGAATACGAGTGGATGTTGATCCAGGAACTGACGGAACTGAAAAGACGGTTCACGCGGTACTTCTTCTCCGTGAAGAGATCCGAAGACAGGATCGTGGTTGAGCTGTATGACCCGATGGGTCAGCTTCAGCGGAAGGAACTCGTTGTTCCGTTTAACAAACATGAGATCCGCTACTGGCAGTTCGTGGCGATACTCGATCATATCACGGACAACCACGGTGAGGAGTCCGCTCAGTTCATCGGAAGACTGGGAGAGATCCCGTTCTTCTTCCTGAGATATTTGCTCCGTATGAGTTCAGATCATACGGATCCCAGACTCGAAGAGTTCTCTGAGATCTTCAAAATAGAACGGAACATCGTGACCAAACAAGTGGACCAAGCATCATCGGTCAAAGTGTGTGTCACGTCTGTATCATCCAATTGCGAATTCACACCGGAGATCGGTCGTATGTTGATGGAGCACTTCATCGCAGCTATTACGAACCAGTTCGGGATCTATGGAACATCGGAGCGTCGGTACAATGAGATCCTGAACGATCTGCTCGCGCATCTTATTGACGACATAGACGATGTCGCCCTTCCGGATGTTCTCAATACACCGGAATGCAAAGAGGATCTGAAGAGGATCGGTGTTCTCGAGTATGGTGAGGATGCACGCTTCACCGTATTCTTCAAGAACCTGATCACTTTGGGAAGAGCTTCACGATTCAACATCACCAAATAACATCAAGTATCTAATGTGAGCGTATGACTACCCTATGGATAGTTTTATGTCTCACATTAGATACGGAGGTTCTTATGGATATATTGGTCATCATCCTTTGCTCTTTTCTCGTATTGGAGGTAATCGCGAGTTTATGGCTCTTCATCAGAATAAGGAAACGTTTCATCCAGATGATGCGTTACTCGGAATACATCACATTAGCTCTGATACAATACACTACTGTGTTAGAGCTTATGGATAATTACGTTAAGCTGAAACAGAGGAACATCGCACCTGAGCTGGAACGAGAAGTGATCCTTGATATCAAGACACACTACTTAGAAGCCAGGGAGAATGTCAAGACAGCGTTTACCTATTACAACCCAGATGGACTCACACTTAGTGAGTTCGAACAACCACTTACATTATTGAAGGAGTTTAAATGACATTATTCAACAGTATTCTGTTGATCGTTCTCGCGGTCGAAACGATCTACATCGCAAGATCTACGATTAAAGACCTGAACAAGGTTCTCAAATTCTACAGACTTACCAGACAGTTCAACGCGATCGGTTTGTTGGTCACCAAAGCAAAAGTCCTTGCTGAGCAAGGCAAACACAACGAGTGTTTACAAACACTCGATAACGCTTGTGCCCAGATCATCAAAGTTTCTCGCAACTATACAACACTCATCAAACAAACGGAGAAGTGATGATTGATCTAACATTGGAATGGGCATATTACTACACTGTCATGCTCATGGCAAGTGTTATGTTGTTGGTAACATTGATTTCACTTATCGTCTCCGAGATTACGAGACTTATTGCGAAAGTTGGCATCAAGACGGTCGAAGATCGTATCTGGTGTTCGGAGTATCGTGACCAGAAGATCACAGAACTATCCAATAAAGCCGCTTATGCTCCATCGAAAGAAGACCGTCTCAAAGTTTTCGAAGAGATGCGTGAATATCGAAATACTTATATCGTCAATAGAAAACCCCTGTAAACACGGAAGGAGATCAGTTGATGGGTGATTGGAACGGATACTGTTGGTTGATGACACTCGTGGCGTTCCTGAGTGTACTTGCGTCGATCTTCGTGGGTATGCACCACGTGTCGATCGCACTGAACTACTCAGTGGAAACCAAGTTACTCTGGAGGATCGTGTTGTCGTTGTTGACCACTATCGATGGTCTGAAGAACTACATTTGTAATCTGAGAGACAACGCTTGGATGAAGAGTGCCTTGAAGATCGATAAGAAGCTTGCAGAAGCATCTCATCGTCAGGCTATGAAGGAGTTGGAATCGTTGGTCAAGGTAAATCCGATCTATCAACTTCCAGAACGGATTACACGATCGTTAGATCTGGAACCTGATACACAATCAGATGAAAAATCCAAATAAGTAAGAGAAGGTAGGTACCATCCAGGTCCTACCTTCTCTTTTTGTTTCACATCAAAGGATGAAGCTTGCCAGTTCGATGATCCGGCTCGGATCCAAGTTCATAGCTCCGACGAGTTGCTCTCTTAACTCACGATAGCGTTGTCGACTATCAGCGTAAGTGTCGATGGTACGTTTCATCTCACCGATCTCATAACCAGATTCCACGTATCCTCTATCAAGAGCGATGATCGTTTGATTGTAGATGTAGGCTTTGGTAGCTTCCAGGCACAACTCTTCAAACGTCTCCAACGCACTGGTGTTCAGGTTAGTGAAATCCTTATCATAAGCGATACGACAGCTCATCACCCACACGATGATCGAATGCTGTGCAGGCCATAGCTTCACAAGGTCACCACTCAGAAGCTCCACATTGGGCTTCGGCGGAGAGGATGCGAAAGTATGACTGTCTAATACAGCCTGTCCAAGTGTGTTTAGGTTCACACCACCAGCCCAGCCGTTCATATTGGGAACATATCCAGCATAGTTGCCGCGATACGTCAACCCATGTACTTCTACGAGAGGAAGCCCTTCCCGTTCCTCCGGTGGGATACGATACAGGGAGAACGGACCCGTGTGCATATAAGCATCCTGTACATCCATACGGAGTTTTTCTCTGTATTTGGGGAGTAGAACGATATGTTTCAGTTTACCGCCGTGAACGTTCATATCTTTCAACACACGATCCTGGATCACCTTATCCAGAACCATCTGCTGAACACTCCAGGTCTTCTCTTCTTCCTCTCTGGTGCTGAACGCATACGCCAGTACATCAGGAGGTATTTCATTCGTAATCGTTGTTAAAGCAAGATCGATCGCATTGTTCATAATGGATCTCCTTCCATTCTAGTTTCTGTTAATTTGCCATACCATGACCCGGAACAGTGGGGCTAGGAGTCATGGTATGCACATTATAACTTATAACGTTGGAGGTAGGTAACATGGACCTTAAATTCATGTGGTATGCGAACGCTACCGTCGTGAACAACATCATGCCTCGACACAAACGTTTTGACGATGAGTACAACATCACTGTACTTCAGAAAACTATTAAAGACAAGTACATGAAGTACGATGTAATCGTCGGAGGAGAACGGTACCATTTCAACTATACCTTCTTTTCTAACGTCTGTATCGCCGGATCATTGGAGATCGTTGATCTGGAGCACGGTAAGACATTCACGTATGCGATCGAACGGAACAACGACAGCGTCCGACTGTACGTCGACTTGGAGAACTACAATGAGATGTACCTGTACAACAACAGTACGATCATCGACATCCAGGTGAACTCCTGTCGTAAGAGCTATATCTCTTGTTTAACGATCACACAGTTGGATGAGAGAGATTACAACGTCACTTTGATCCGTACAGCTGTTACAGATGCCCAAAGATCGAACTTTGATTTCAGTTTGAACAACCAGCTGTTCACAGTGACAGGAACGATTGACTATCCGAAGATGGTCTGCTACGATGTTGTGAACTTCGTAGACCGCAATACTCAGATGGTGATTTACGCTGAGACGAAATGCCAGATGATCGTCAGTCACTCATTCGAAACGGATCACATCTCAGGGAAAGTTCATCCCATCAACTCAGATTTTAACGAGTATATCAAGTATAAGAAACTTGACGAGTACCACTATCAAGTGATCGAGTATATCTTGAACCACTCAGAACATCCCTTCGTAAAACGAAGTTACGAGTTGATCAACGAATCTCAAAATGTCATTGCGATCAGAGGAACCGATAAGAAGTTCCGTGTATCCACCAACAACAACGATGTTACGATCACTAAGATGTGATAGAGTTCTAGAGGTAGTGGAGGATCCTCCACTACCTCTAGATATCAATTGACTTTAGACTTCACAACACAGTGCTCCGGAACGATCTCATCTTCCGACAACAAGATCATACCAGCATCCGTGAAGCTACTGCTTACAGCAACCGATTGGTTGACGATGAACGCTTGTAAGATATTCTTTTTGTTCAGGAACTCCACAAGGAACGAAGTCAACCGATCCTGATGGATCGGACTGCAACCATCATCGATCTCATCCAGTTTCAGAGGATACTGGTGGATGTATCCACGATAGATGCAGATCGCCAACCGCATCACCAGATTGATGATCGACTTCTGGCTCTTCGAACAGAGTTTGATATCTTTCACTTCACTGTTGTGGTTGATCAACAACCGGAAGTTGAAGTCGAAATCATTCTGTTTGTTCTCATCGAAATAAGCCAGTTCGATGTCGTAGTTCCACACCTGACGGATAAACATATTCGCCAACTGCAAAACTGTGTTGACGTATCTTACGGTATACCGATAAGGGATCCCTGATACAGGAGATAGTTGTTCCGCTACAGCGACCAACTTCTTCATCTTACCTGAGATCTCCTGGATCGATGGTTCGATCTCTTCTTTCAATCGGGTCAGATATCCGGACTGTTCTTTGACGATCGTCTCCAACTCTCTCAACTTCTCGTTGATCTGATTCTTCACATCTTGAAGATACCACACCATATCGTCCAGACATCGCAACTCCTCTTCATGCACATAGAGCTGTTGCCACAGATGATACACACCATTGAGATGAGTGATACGGTTGTGGAGATTCAGATGATCTTTGTAAACCTGAAGAGAGAGTTCTGTAGACGATAATCTCTGATCCAGTAAGGAGAGTTGTTTCCCGATCTGGTTCAACTCATACTCTTTCTCAACCAGAGATTTCGTGAGATACTCTTTCACAGGTTGATCGGATGCTTGGAGACCCAGTAATTTTGCACGAAGTCCTGTTAGTTTGTCCTCTGCCTCTTTGACTTTAGCATGTGCTTTGGCTTTCTGAACAACCTTCAGACAACGGTTGATGATTTTCGTAACGTCCTGATTGATCGCGTCTAATGGATCAAGATCAGAACACACGAAAAGACCCCAGGTTTTGCGGGTGAAAAGTGTCTCCAGTTTGAGCAAAATAAGCCTCGCTGCTCTCTGTTCAACCTTTGTATTAGCCTCGTCATACTGCTGTTTTGCTTCCTGTAGGATCTTACGATCCCGTTGATAAGAAGTCTCGTAATCTTTCAACTCCAATTGGTAGGATTGGAGAACTGATTCCAAGTTCTCTCTCAACTTACAAGTGCGTTTGCAGTCTGATGGATACGAGTGTTTGTCCTTTAAAGAGTGGATCTTCTTCTGGACTTCTCCGATCACATTCTCCAACCGTGATACTTCCGGTTCTACCTGATGGATCCTACCTTCCAGTAGTGCGCGTTTGGCTAGAAGATCGTTGTACTCTTTATGCGTGATCAGTGGAAGATACCCCTGTAAGAATTGAAGATCCTCTCGGATCTTATCCATGTTCTCTTCCAACTTCAGAGCCTCTTCCAATGGAACAACAGGTGTATCGTCATCCATCGTGTTCTGCCGGACGATCTCCTCTTGGACTTCGATCAACCGTTTGCACTCCTGGATTGCCGTAGCCGTGTCGTTCTGAAGAGAAGTACGGATCTTATCGATCTCAGAACTCAACTGAGTTCCTCGTTCTGTTAAAGTGTTCTTCTTCTCATGATGTGTCTCAGCTTGTGCACTTAACTTCCCGATCAGCCGATCCAGTTGTGCAGGGACAACAAGATCTACCTCATGGTTCAACTTCAGTTCGAACATCTCCATGGAGATGTTCTTACACTCCTGAAGGATCGTCTCTAATGATACCTCAGCTTCAGACCCACGTTCCATCTTTAACGTCGTAATTCGGTTCTTGATATCACCAGACGTTTTGTTCATCGCATAGATCTCACGATCCAAAACACTGAGTGCACGGTTGAGATCTTTCCGATACTGTTCAAAGTACTGAAGTGTTTCGTCTTTCAACAGAAGATCGGTTAACTTGAGTTTTCTCTCATTCAGCAACTTCAACTGATTGCTGCATGTTCTGATCTTGGATTTCAGAGCTTGGTACTTATCCAAGATGAACGTTAATGATGTTGGGTAAGTACTGTAGATCAACTCCTTACGAGCAGCTACACTCATAGAGCAGATCTGATACTCACCGGACAACAGTTTATCGATCACCTGAGTGTATCCGAAATGTTGTGCAACCAAGCTCTCCTGCACCTCTGTGGTGCCACTCTGGTTCAGTTCTTCATCATCTTTGATGAAGCTATGTGCTCCATTGATCTTACTGAAATCCGATGTCAGGATGTAGTAAGATTTCTCATGCTGGATCTCGATGATCTTCTTCCCTTGCTTTTCATAGTCGGAACGACAAGCAGGGTAAGGAGTCATCTCTCTCATGATCGAACTCTTCCCGAATCCATTCGGTGCAACCAACACAGTCTGTTGAGTCAGATCATCTACAACTACATGTTTGATGTTGTTGTGTAAGAGTGGTTTGTATAAGTGTATTTCAAAACGTGTGATAAACATAATGACCTCTTGATAAGTTCAAAAGATGGTACAGGACCATCACTTAGAAAAGTGTAAATGGAACTATTTTCACGTATATATTACTAGATGTGGGAGGTGAGAGTCATGTTGCTTCCCACATCTATATTTTTTTTCAATCCTGTGATTACTTGATAGAAGACGACACTGTATCGTAGCTCGCAACTACGATACAGTGTCTTGTTTGAAGTCAAAAGATCACAAACACAGGTAGAACAGTTGTCAGGAAGCTGTCTACCTGTGTTCAACTTTCAGAAAGGAGGTGTAGCGTCAACTACCCTCTCCTAAAGGAGAGAGCTTGCTAGGTCAAGCCTAGTACACTGTATCATCTCAGATACAGGGCCAGTTGCTGGCATGCTTTTAAAATGATGCTTCTCCTCCCCTACCTGAAGGAAGGGGTATCCGAAGCATGTTTAATTATGAAAACATTTCATCAACGTTTCTACGAATTGTTCCACCAATTTGTACGTAATGGAATTAATGAGTTCGATGCTTCGAACTTGGCTGTATCGGTGATACAGCATGAAGTTCGTACAACCGGACACACCTACAGCTAATTAGCTGTAATCTACAATCATCAAGTGTTGTGTTCTGATCCTGACTCAGACCATGATGCTTGATGATTCTTTTTTACAACTTCACAACATACAGGTGAGATTGCAATAGAAGGTACAGGAAGGTAGCTCACAACTACCTTCCTGTGTCTCGTTGTTCGTTTCATCCTGATTACATGCAACCGTGAGCTGTCAAGTTGTCAGGTGACTTGATAGCGTCACACAACGTCATACGAGAGGAGGTGAAACTATGTCTGAGTTTGGCTACAGATACGAGACTCTGAAAAACGAGTTTCTAGCACGTGGTGATGATTTGTTGACCGCCATGCAACGTGCCGTTGCCCAGATCCAATACGAGGTCTGGTTGACTGGACACACATACGACTGTGTGATCCGTCAGTAACAAACAATGAGTGATATGCTAATATTACAACGAGATCCTGACTTATCGTTGTTTTGCTAGCATATTGTGTTGGGGGGGGGTGGTCTCTAACCAGACCACCTCCCATTAGTATGTCCACATACTTTCTCTTTTGTGTTAAATCACGTCAAAACATATTTACGTATATATAACACTATGAAGCAGATCCTGATAAGTGAACCTGGAACACAAGTTGGTGTGAAGCTTCCCGTAGTCCTGGACACCTACGGTAGTAAGGTAGCGTACATCAAAGACAACAACATCAAAACAGGAGTTTTCTCATGAGCGAAGAAGCGAAAGAGAAGAAGGAATTCGAACAGAAGTCTTACAACGTCGAAGGACTCGGCGAAGTCACCCGTCGGTCGAATGGTGATTTCACCATGTCTCAAGATGAACTGAACAAGTTCTTCAAGGAGAACGGCATTCCGGAATATGCCGAATTCAAGAAAGCGGAATCTGCGGCCATCGACACTCTCACCGAACGTTCGGTTGGGTTCCTCAAGGACCATGTCAAGAACGATCATCGCGACTGCGTTCTCAAAGCCGGACTCGGCAACGGTCGTATCGTTGTCGGCATGAAAGAGCATGTCGAAACGAAGAACCCCCGCGATCCGAACGGCGAAGTCCATCACAACTACGGTGTGGTCTCCGTGAAGTTCCAGCACAAAGTTCCGAAGCGTCTGGCTGAGGAAGGTGGAGCTCTGGATCAGGCTGCCAAAGAAGTGGAAGCTGCGTTCAAGGCGATCCATGGCTGATCGGTGAACTGAGTTCACCATACTAGGAGAGGATCTTGCATCCTCTCCTATTTTCTTTTTGATCAACACGGAGATGTACATATGCCGAAACAGAAACAAAAGCAACCTCCTCAGGCAACTGAAGAAGAGGTGACTCTCGATAGTCTGGAAGTGATGGATCCCGGTTCTTCCATAGTGGAGAACAACGAAGGCGATGATCTTGAAGACATCGAAGAATAACGATGTGGTACCTGATCAGGAGGTATCATGTCGGATGCAGTACGGATCTTAAGCTTCGACCCCGGACTCACCTTCGCAGGATGGGCGATCGGTGATTATTACAAGGGTCAAAATCTACTCCAGATCTTGGATTACGGAGTGATGGAACCATCCAAAGACTTGGATCGGTCGATCATGCGACCGATGGTGGAATTGTGTGGACGTCGTCTTCTGACTCTATTGAAGACAGAAGAGATGGTCAGTGATCTCTATGCAGAATACAGACCGAACTACATCTGTTCGGAAGATGCATTCTTTAATCGATTTAGACCGTCAGCGTATGCAGCCCTGTTGGGTTGGATCACAGCTGTCGAGTTGTTCTTATGGAAGACGTATCAGATCAAACTGTATACCTTCCAACCGAAAGTGATCAAACGAGCAGTCGGACGTGGGGACTCAGGTAAATTGGATGTGCAGAAAGCCATCCGTAAGATCCCAGAGATCCAGTTCGAAGAGTCCGAAAGATATAAGTTGAAAGAACATTCAGCGGATGCGATCGCGTGTAACTGGACGTTCTGTTGTAATGTATTGAACCAGAAGTGAGATAGGATCTAAACATGTCCGAACGACAAGCGAAGAAGAGACGGCGCGCTCTACGAGCTGCAGGGATGGAACCGAAACGTACTTCCTCTGATACAGTTGATATGAACAACATCGGAGAGTATCTTCTCCATATCCTGAAACGTTATCCTGGGTGGAACTTCGTCTCCATCTCAAAACCAGGATGTATGTGTGTTGGTAATCCCAAAGACGATAAGAGTCTCGTACCGATCCAGGTACACAAACTGTTACCTGCGATGGACGATCGTGGGCTCTATGATTCAGGGAACAACCACACGGTTCAGTTTATGCAGTTGACGAATCTTGAGTTCCAAGGACTCGTGATGGACCGTAGAGGGAAAGCGTGTTTGGGAGACCCGTTCCATGTGGAACTGGATGATCCCAAGATGGAAGCAACATTGAACCAAGCGTTTCAACCGAAGAAGGTTGAGATTGATCTGCGAGATGCTGACGTACAACAGCTTTGAACTAGTGTATACGTAAGATAGGGTCAGCCCTATCTTACGTATATATTACTAAGTAAGCACTTCGAACGATACTTTGACGAACAACAAAAGGAACGCTTATGTATAACCCGATACCGAATTGTAACTTCATCCATAGCTGTTATATCCCTCCATCCAACAACCCTTCCGGTATAGATGGGATCGTGGCTATGGTGAAAGATGTCGATACCTTGGAGTCCAAACTACATATCGTGAGGAACCCCATGGTACGAGTGTGGGTTGCGAGAAAAGGACTTCGCAACTACGAGAACAAACGAGAAAGTGCAAAACTGTCAGAACTGGATGTCTACATCTGTCAGTATAAGAAGATGGGAGAGACCTTGGCGAAAGCGTTAGGTTACCCTACATATGGCTACATCAACACACGGAAGCTCTTAGAGAGTCCTTATGTGTACGGAGCAGATATCGATCCTGAGATCCAGATGAAATTAGAGTATATCGAAGCTTCGAAGAAAGGTATCACAACCTACGACATCGGGGTAATGGATATTGAAACCTCCGTTCTCGGAGATGAGCAGATCATCCTGAACGGTTACTGTGATTGGAAAACCCGGACGATCTACTGTTGGATCTTGCAAGAATGGTTCCAACCATCTGAGAACTGGAGACAGGAGTTGATGGATCGGTGGAATCTTGAGTTGAATAACATTTACAATCAGCTCAATGACAAAGCCAAAAAAGTGTTCATCCCGGAAGAGTGGACACCGAAGTTCATCATGTGCTCCAATGAGAAAGAGTTGATCGAGCAATCCGTAAGAACTGTTGTCTTGTGCAAACCAGATTTCTGTTTGTGCTGGAACCTTCCTTATGAATCCGATTGGATTCCAAGACGCGCCCTGTTCCGTGGGTTGGATCCTGCAGATCTATACTCGCATCCAGATGTTCCCCCTGAGTTCCGGATGTTTAAATTCAATGAAGATAAACGTCATGTGGAACATCTGGCTGATAAGTGGCACATTATCAAGTGTCCTGGTTACACCTACTGGGTGGATCCCATGTGTCTGTATGGACGACTCCGTAAGGTAAAAGGACGTGAGGTCATGTACACATTGGATTACATCTGTGGGAAGAACCTGGGTGCTGGTAAGATGAAGTTCGGACAGAACCAGACTCACTACCTGATGCAGACCAAGGACAAAGTAGGCTACGCTGTATACAACTGCTTCGACGTTCTGCAACCGAATATCCTGGACCATGTCACAACCGACATATCCTCGATGATCATGTTGACAGGACCATCCCTGTTGGATGACTTCGCTCATCAGACAGTACAGTTAAAAGCACAGTTTTACGAGTATTGTCTGTCCAAAGGAGCTGTGCCTGGAACCGTATCTGGTTCCATGTCGAAGGGTTATGATAAACTAATCAGCAACGTCGGCGGTACTGTACTCAGTCCATCTCTGATGAGATACAAGGGCAGTCGTTGTATGCAGGAGTCTGACGATCCAACCGGCATCTATCGACTCTGTTGTGACTTGGATGTAACTTCGTTCTATCCCAGTATCACGATCGCGATGAACATCTCCCGTGAGACAAAAGAGGCTACGGTACTCTGGATCACAGGTTGTCCATATTCGATCGAGGAACTGCAAAGGATGAGAGAGGAGATCGATCTTCTCCCACCGAAAGAGAAGACCAAAGCAGAAAAGAAGTATGCAGACAAGATCGTCAAACAGAACGCTGAGTATATCTTCGAGTTCTTCTCCAGATATCCAGCCGTTGTAGAGAATGCAGTCAAGCTTTGTGAGCAGCATTTCAACATCCCTGGATATGACGAGATGCTCAGTCTGTTCGCAGAACAACATCACTTGGATCTGGACCTGAAAACGATCCAAGTTCCAACCAACCGTGTGAGCGTAGAGACCTCAAAATAAGAGGTCCCTGCACCACTGTACAGGAGAAGGATATTTCGTCCTTCTCCTTTTCTTTTTCACTTGCTATAGCAGGAGGTTTTAATGGTCAATTACAACAACTTACCGGACAGGATCGATATCGACATAAAAGGTAACATCTATGTACAGAAGTTACCAGGAGATGATCGAGTTGGGTTGTTGTGCCCTTACGCCAAAAATCAATTCGCAGTGTGTAATGTCCGATGTGCCAAATGTTCTGTTGAATTGAAGTGTACTGAAATGGATGAAAACGCTGATCTCATGGATGTATATCGATCTTATTGGGAAGTTACTTGTTGTGGGACGATACATCGTGCTCAACTTCTTTACCAACAACATCATGCAGGTTCGATGGAACTGCAATACCACGAAGTTACAAAACAATACAACTAATCAAATAGCTAGGATCAGGTGTAGTAGGTTGTCCTACTACACCTGATGCCTATACTAACTCGTTATACGAGTGTCTTGGTTATGCCAAGATCAGGGCTCTTCAGTGCCACCCTGTTCCGGAGCCGTGGTGATCGTTCCGTTGACAGTCGTGACAACCGAGCCTTCCACGTTGACGTTGAAGGTCGGACGGACAACGCCATCGAGAGCGATACCGTTCGCCAGCTCGATACCCTTGACCTGGATGATGAGACCCAGCGGGTTGACGACGATCGGCAGTTCACGGATGTTGCCGAACAGACGATGGTGAGCCGCTTCACCACTCGGGGTGTAATGGGCAACCATGCACCCATAGTCCCAGTTGTGAGCGAAGTGCAGTTCACTTTCGGTGTTGTTCGGGATGGTCGGCCACATGACGATCTTGTCGCGCATGCTGTCGAAGGTGGAGGTCACGAACTCGATCTTCACGCCGTTCGGCAGAACGAGGACGTATTCCACACCGTCACCGACGTTACGACCATCATCCTTGGACATATGGTCGTGGATGTGCGGCATACCGATGACGTTACCGAGGATCTCGATGCTGGTGATACCCTTGAACGTAGCCGTGGTCGAACCACCGAGCTGCTGTTGCAGGAAGGATTCCTGGAGGATGCGGCTGGTAGCAGCGGTCAGCATGGAGATGGCCTTCTGCTTGATGTCACCAGCACGGTCAGCATCACGGATGGTTTCCAGATTGGTCAGATCCAGATCGCCGATGAAGATGGACGGGCGAACCTTGTCACCAGCAACATAGTTGGTGCCGACATATTCGGGACGATCGACCGGGTTCGGGCTGACCGCACGGATGCGATCGTAGACGTCTTCGATGGTACGGATGCCGAGTTCGAGCGCAACTTTGTCCTGACCGAGACCGATGACCTTGGTGAGGTTGGTGGCGTTCTCTTCCGCATTGACCTGACCGATCGCGTAATCGAACACATAGTTCCGACCGATCGGGATATCGAACGAGAACGGAACACGGTGGGTCATAACCGCGATGGAGGTCTTGCGCAGGTTCTCTTCCGAGAAACGAGCGTCGAGTTCATAACCGATCAGGCTCAGAGCGCCGCTGTTCATCAGAGAGGTCGCGAATCCGCTGAGCTGAGTGTTGTCGATGTCGTGACGAACGCTGACGCTGACGTCCGCAAGGCAGTCCGCGATACCCCACTTCAGGGAGATGCTCGGCTTGACGTTGAAGTCAAGGACGAACGCTTCGCTGTCGCTCAGGTTCGAGAGGATGCCGGACGCAGAGCCGTTCGCCATCATCGCACCCTTGCGGAGGTAGGTACGGAACTTGATGTCTGCATTGCGCATCGCAGAGTCGTTGGCGTTGACCATACGGGTCAGACGGTTCTTGCTGATCGGAACTTCGCAGTCGAAGTATTCCGCTTCGCCACCGTTGAAAGTCAGAGCAACACGGATGAACTTGATCTGGACGTTGTCGGCGATCAGGTCGGTACGGTTGATGTGGCTATAGCCGTATTTGTCTTCGCGAGTGGAGAGCTCGAGGATGTTGGCTTTCGGGCCGAACTTGAGCGTACCATCGCCGTTGATGAACTTCTGTTCCGGGTCGTTGGCAGGGTTGACTTCGATCAGCTTCAGCTCGTTGCGAGCGAAGGACGGATCGGCGTACAGGTCAACGAGACGCTGGCTGTCTTTGGTGTTGCCGGTGAGATCGTAAACTTCCAGCCACTCCTTGGTGTAGGAGACGTTCGGCTGAGTCGTGGAACGGGTCGGCATAACGCGGGGGATCAGACGGACATGGAAGTCCATGATGGCAACCGTGATGGCAACCTTCATATCCGGAACCGCCATATCGACGTTGGTACCGAACGCTTCCTGACCGGCCACAGCTGTGCTGTTCAGGATGCCAGCAACGTCGGAGCTGTAGATCGAGGAAAGCGGACGAGCTTCCGCCTGACCGTTGGCGGTGTGATCCGCACGGAGGTTCTGCTGCTGCCAAGCAGCGGCCGCACCCTGCGAGCAACGGTTCATGATGTTCAGGATGGTCTTGCAGCAGTCCTTGACGTAAGCCTGCGGAACGCCGCAACTCTCAACGAGGTCTTTCAGACCATCGACGCCCTGCGCGTTCATCGCAGTTTCGAAGCTCATGGATTCGTTGCTGACGGTCATCTGTTCATAGGCACCACGCTTGATCATGTTGCGGGAGGTAAGGTACTTACCAACAGCATCATACGTCGAGCGACCGATACCAACCAGATCACCAGCTTTGCCAGTATTGGCGAACGCAGCATCAAGCTGCTTCAGGTATTTGTCAATAGCAGACATTGTTATTTGTCCTTATTCTTATTGATGTTAAGATGCTTGGGCAACTTGATGATGGAGTTCAGCAAGTTCACCAAGCTTTCAGGTGAAAGACGATTGAGCCAGTACGCTTTGACACGTTTCAACAGCTCAACCTTCTGTGCTGACAAGAAATTGGGAGAGTTCGCTAGGAGTGAATCAATGAACGACTCCAACTCTATCCTGTAAAGAACCGAATTTGCGGTCTCACCCGCACTCAGTTCGAGCTTCACGCCCTTCTTGTCATCCATATCGGGCATATCAGGTACTTGTGTGTGTTGTGTGTTGTGTGTTGTATCTTCTGTGCCCTCAGGGTTCCCTTCAGGGTCGGTCGGCTCTTCGTCAGGAGTAGTAGCGTCAGCTTCCGGGTCCATGTTCTGATCCAACTCATCGAAGTTGTTGTCCGACAACTCATCAGTGTTGGGATCTTCAGTGGCCGCAGCTTCTTCGTCTTCACCATCAGGCTGTGCCGGATCCTCTGTCATCCCAGTCTCTTCATCCAGTTGATCGAAGCTGCTGTCCGACAGATTCGGTTCACTGGAGGGTCTACTGGTTCTGCGACGACGGGATCTACCCGATGTTGAATCATCATCCTGCTGGGTGTCGGATGGGTCCGTTTCTGAGTTCCTTGCATCGATGGTAGCATCCATCAACTCACGACTAGACAACCTCTTGTGTTTGATCAAGTCGAGCTCGTCGAAACGAGCGAAGGGACTCTTCTGAAAAGCGTGATACATCTCGACACTTACTTCTGTCGGCTCGGATGCCTTCAGAAATGCGTGTAGTTGATCTGCATCCTCAGCCGTATCCCCTTGCATCAAGCGAGCCAGAAGCTCGCTGTCGTCAAATTGGACCTTGTATCGATCGCGAAGATCGATCAAGAAGCTGAGCACACAGCGTCTGAGAAAGTTCGATTCAGACGAGAGCCAAATGTAATTCGATTCACTTGCACCTTTCGGTTGCCACCCGGTCACTTTGCAGTAAACGAAGTAGTAAGCCCAGAGGAGCGAGTTGTTTGGGAAGGTGTTTGTATCCAAATCCAAACACTGTGCAGCGAGCACTCCCACCACACTATTGAATTTGAAGTCAGTCCAGTTATATCCTCTCCAGTAGGAGAAGATGGACCCAACACCCAATCCATACTGGGATGTCCCGTATTTGTGATTGGATGTGTAGTCGTACTTATAACCGGAATAACTCAAATCGTGACGCACGCTGAGGATCGCTCCTTGGTAGGTGAACGTCGGAAGAGTGACTGGACCAGGAACACTGAATGACTCTGTGCTCTGGGCATGTTCACCGTCTGCCAACGTCTCCGACCTGCGGGCTCGTTCAGCGAAACGCAAGTATGGACTATAGAATGTATTTTTCATAGCAACAGGAGCATCTTCTCGTTGATGAGATGCCCAATCGGAACAGCGTTCCGCATCGATCTGGTTGCTACGGTCATCATCGAGAAGAGCCAGGATATTGAGATACCCTTCCTTCTCCAGAGAAGGATCGTCTGTCTCAAGAGCATTGACCTCATATTCGAGGTCAACCAGCCACCATTTGGTGACCTTCTCTTTATACTCTTTAATAAGTGTCGGAAGACCCTTATCGTATACTCGCTCAAGGTAGTTGAGGGCGATCGCTTGTTGCATCAGGAAGTATACTTTACCTTCTGTGCTAAGCGAACGGAACATCTTGTCCGGATCTGCCAACCAGTCCGGATTATAAGGGATGGTGACATCCGCGATGAACTTGATAAAAGATTGCATGATTTGGATACCTCTATAGTAAGGGGTTGACATTTAAGCATAGCATGAGCTTTGGAAGAGGTAGGTGAACTCGTGATAGCGATTAATACGGATTTCATGTTGGATGCTGTATGTCTGGCAGCATTTTCTAAATCAGACAACTCCAAGGAGACATTGGGCTCGATCTTGGATATCTACATGGCTACGAAGAAGAAGAAGCCAGAGATCCTGAACAAAGATCTGGATGTGTTCTTCGAGATCATCCAGGATATCGTCACCAGAGATGCGGATCTCAGCAAGAAAGCAGAGATCAATCGTATCGTGGTGAAACTGAAGAAGAGTGATCTGGCTCAGAAAGATCCTGTGATCGTAGAGCAGCTGAGCAGTCTTCTTCTAAACAGTGAAGAGATCAGTGATCGGCGTGTCACTCGGTTGCTTCACAGGATGAGCAACTGGGTTGCGATGGCGAAGTCCATGGGGATCATCCAGAAGATGCAGATCCGTGGAAGTCAATTCAACCCAACGGATGACATGACGAACGACATCATCTTGAATGATGTGGCGGAATATGCAAGAGATCTAGTGAAGTCAGCAGAAGGTGGATTCGGAATGTCAGAAACGATCGACAATGTCGATATGACGGATCCGAATGCATTGATGAAATCTCTTGACAATTACAGGAACAAGAGGAAGTCCAATGTATTTCCAACAGGGTTGAAAGCATTGAACCGGATGTTGGGAGAAGACAGAGGATTCAAAAGGGGAGAGTCGTGGGCATTCGCAGCATCCTCTCACAACTACAAATCGCAGATGTTGATGAACTGTGCCAGATGGTGTACGGTCTACGGGAAAGTAGATGTACAACCTGGTATGATCCCATGTGTTGTGTTGATCTCCTTGGAGAATGAAGTTCCGGAGAACGCCAACAGCATGGTGGTATCGGCATATGTGAATGCGATGAGAGCAGAGCCTCCCAAAGACATGCCGATGCGTGAGATGGCTGAGCAGGTAGCTCGGTATTTCAACAGTAACGGGATTAAGTTCATCATGATGCGTAAGGATGAGAACTTCGGTTACTCAGACTTCGTGAAAGAGATGGAAGAACTGAAAAGGAAAGGCTACGAGGTTGTTGCAACGATCATCGACTACATCACACTGATGAGAGTAGATGAGGATAGTGACAATCCGGCTAAACGTCTTCAGAAGTTGATGCAGAAGATGTACAACTATGGACAAAGGAACAACAGTCTGATGCTGCATGGTCTTCAGTTGGATAGTCGTGCTGAGGAGTTGAACGCAAGTGGTCAAGCCAATGTTGTCAAATCCTACGGTGCGATCCATCTCGGTGACTGTAAAGGATTCCGAAGGGAGTTGACTGGATTGATCTTCATGTATATCGAAAGGAACATGAACGAAGTGCCTTATTTGACGTTATGTTGGAGTAAACACCGTGATGAGCCGCCGCCGCCGAAGGAGGATCGGTACTGTGCGTATCGGTTTATGGGTCCTGTTCTAGGTATCATGGATGATATCTACTTGGATAAGGACACCAGTGTGCCCGATATCTACAGCGACAACAACAATGAGGTGACAGATGCTGGAGGGTTGGCGCTCTTCCAGAATGTAACGGAACCTCAATCAGAACAACCTGTTCCTCAGGAACCTCTCCCCAAAGAAGAGGAACCGAAAGAACCAACGGTTGTAGAAGCAGAACAACCTCCTGCTGAGGAAGACACGTACGATCCGTTCGCTTAACATGTGATCTATAGGTAGGGTAGTGTAACTACCCTACCTATAGATCGTATCTTTTGCCATCGTATGACTCGAATAGAAATAACATAACAAAAGGAATACGACTATGATTTCCAAGTTTAGCTTGTCTGCGTTAGGGACGGAAGGTCTTCGACCGATCCGACCAACGCACCTTCGGAATGAGAAAGAGAGTTCCGATGAGAAGGAAGAGGATGACAAAGAGCTCAACCGTTACGTCATCTCTCGGTTGATCTGCAAACTCCTGAACGATTACTCGGAAGGTCCTGACTTCGTGAAAGAAGATCACAACTTCAAGACATTGGAGAGTCTGACAGAGGACGACTGGTCTGATGTTCTCAAGAAGATCGAGAAGGAACTGAAAGACAAGTACGATACTGATATCAAGATCGATGTTGAATACGACTGGATCAAGAAAGACGGTCGTGAGATCAAAGCGTTCGTTGATAAAGTGTGGGATCTTGTTGGTGGTGAAGACACTTCTGACGATGAACCGGAAGACGAAGAAGAGAAGTCTGAGGAACGGTACGTCTGTCGTAACGCCAAATCCAAGAAGGATGATGACTCTGATGATGAAGACGAAGAGCCTGATCCGGAGGATGAATCAGACGACGATGACGAAGATGATGATACAGATTCCGATGAGGACGAAGATGAGGAAGACGACGATAAGGAGGATTCCAAGTCTAAGGACAAAGAGAACGATGCTGAAGAGTCTGACGACAAAGATGATAAGTCAGACAAGAAGTCTAAGTCCAAGAAAGACAAGGATGAAGACGAAGACTCTGAAGAAGAGGATCCTGAGGATGAAGAAGATGATAAGGATGCTAAATCCGAGAAGTCAGAAGAGATCCTTCGTGTCTGTGCATCCAAGTATCCGTTCACCCCTTGGAACAGTGATGCTCTTTATCAAGACCTTCGTAAACTGGAAGTCTATCACAATTACCTCCGTACTCTGGACACCGCATCTACCGAAGGGATCGGAACAGGTCTTCTGAAGATCTTCATCGGTGTGACCGATGTGTTCCTCAAGATCGGCAATACATTCAAGACCAATATCTTCAAGTTCTACAAAGACTTGAAACGTTCTGAGATGCGGTACTACTACGAATCGCATACAACGATGTGTCTGAAAGCAGAGAGTATTCCGATCACTCAAGTGACAAACCTTGATATCCCCATCCCAAGCGGTATGAAAGGTACCTATCAGAACGCTTGTATGAGTCTGGAACAAGTCTATACTGTACTGGATATCCAGGCGTATGGACAAGGTGTTCTGGCTGCTCTGATCGATTTCAGAAGGAAGTTGATGCGGAGTGAAGATTATAAGAGTACCCTGGTTCCCATGGTGAACCTTGTCAAACAGAGAGAGACCAGCTTGAACTCTCTGAAAGGCTCTGTGGATAAAGTCTTCACAGAACAAAAAACTCCGATGGATGTGAAATTCATGTCCGTTTACAAGACGATGAAGGAGTTTAAAGATGTCAGACTCTCTCTTCTGGATATGGAGAAGTATCTGGCAGCGACGAATAGCCTTGTCAAGATGGTGGATGATATCGACACGGTATTGGCTGATATCACTTCGTACCTGACTGAGGATCAGGAGATCGATAAAGCGTTGGTTACCGATATGATCAACATTGTGAAATACATGGGTGTCAGTTTCGACATCTACGGTACGACCACAACCCGTCAGATGGCTGTGGAGCACAATCACATCGGTGCGATCGGCAAAGTCTGGTCTACGATGCACTAGGAAGGAGGTGCGTTGTGGCTGAGGAAACGACACATCAGGCTGTCTGTATTCAACAGCAGCAGATCGGAGAGATCAAAGCATCTCTGGAATCTAGGAAAGAAGAGAACCTGAGGATAGAAGGTCGCTTAACGACGATGGTTGATATGCTCACTTCCTCTCAATTGGATCAAACGAAGAGAGATAACGATTTGAAAAATGAGCTGACCAAGATCGCCACAATCCTCAATGGGGAACAAGAACGTCGTCGTGATTTTGAGCAACGACAAAATGCTCAGAAGGAAGACATCAGTGGTTTGCAAAAAGATATCACCGAGATCAATAACAACATCAGGCACATATTGGAACTGAACAACAGTTCTGCTGATGTACATGCTGGGTTTGAGAAACGTATCAAACACTTGGAGCATGTATCGATCTGGGTGTATGCATTCTTTGCAGTTATCGGTGGTATCGGTATCATCATTGGATACCTGTTCACGCTCACTCTCAACTTAAAGGAGCTGATCGGATCTCGTGAACAGAAACAAGAGTGGCATCAGATACAGCGGGTAGAAGATCACTCGAGTACCACGACAACCACTACGAACAAACGCAATAAGTGATGTAAGGTAGGATGTAGGTGGGATATCCCACCTACATCCTACGATCTATTACTTGAATGGATAGAACCGTATCACGAGATTGTTGCATCTGGATGCGATCATCGAACAACTGTCGCCTTTGCCGACCACCACACTAGCGTGTAAGTCGTAGCTACCTTCTGTTACGATAGCTTGGTTGGTGATAGCCGGTACATCACCTTTTCACAGCCCTGACGATGATCGACGCTGATCCACTGTTCGTGGAGTGACCTTTCGCGTAGTATACACCTGCATTGGGTGCGATGTATGTTTCGCTACTGGTAAGCGTGACAGCATTGACGTAGTCGATCTCCATATCGGCATAAACGTGGGATAAGATCCCCATATGTTTTACGTAAGCCATCACGCCACCTCCGCATAGATTAGGTCGTTAGCTAACGACCCCCCCCCCGATGGAACGAACGTGACTGTAGCACGTTGCCCTTGGAAGGAGAAATCCCAAGTACTTCCTGCACCGATCGGAACTTGATACGACACATAATCGATGTAATGTTTCTCTCCATTAGTATCGTTGAACACAAATGCAGTTCCATCAATCATCAATCGATTCGCACGGTTACTTCCGAACTCATCAGCCACATACTGGATGAACAACCAACCCGATTGTGACTCTGTGTAATGGAATGCGCGAGTGCCGTTGGAGTTGGTAGTGTAAGGTCTGTTCTCAGCCTTGGAGTAATCAGGCGCACCGATAGCACCTCCGTGTTCCAACTTACCCATATGCTTGATGTAAGACATAATGTTATCCTTGTTGTTAATAGAACTTCTTGGGAGATACATACTCCCAAGAAGTTATCATGTTGTTAACCGAGTGGTTCAAACAGCAATGTATACTGCTTGGCGATTTGTTCAGCTGGAGACAAGTTGTCTTCAGATCCTTTATACCCACGAACAACACACCTTGGAGATATAGTCCAGAAGATGCTGTTGAAGGTTGTCAGGTTGAACACCTTAACTCCATCAGATCCAGCTTGCCCTGGATCTTCGAACACGATCTCCTCTGCATTATCCAACCCTATCGCAGCAGATTCAATGGTAGTTACACCAGCCGGTATCGTGAGAGTTCTTGCACTTACGATTCGGATGCTGTTATAATTGATCCTTGTTAACGTGTTTGGAAGCAAAAGAGTTCGTTCATTGCCGTCGTTCGCTGTTGAGAACCAAGTGTACTGTGGAAGAACCGTTATCTTGGTTTGGCTCAGATCTAACTTCACAAGTGGACTGTTGTTGTATGAGAAACCTAAACCGATCTCCTCAACGGTAGATGGAAGTGTTACTTCTCGATCGTGAGGAGCGGAGGTATCACAGGTATACACAAGAGTTGCAGTCTTATTTTTGTTATAAAGAACAGAACCATCCGTAGAGTAATAAGGATGTGTACTGTCTACTTCAAAACCAGACCAAAACGCTTCAAACAATCCGTTGTTGGCGATAGAGTTGACCGTGTTCGGAATACGCAACACATTCAGTGTACTATCACTTGGAACTTTGATCACAGACCGTAATGCAGCTGAATAAATAGCAAGTAATCCTTCATTCAAGGTGAGAGACTGCATCCTACCTAAAGCGAACGCACCACTACCAAGTATTTTGGTAGTAGAAGGTACGATATATGCTGCTTCTTTCTTAGGAGGATACTTGATCAATGTATTCAGATCTTTGGTGAACAACACTCCATCCACCGCCGCGAATGTCTGACTATTCTCCGATACGGTAATCGCAGATAAGCTGTACATATTAGCGTAGGGTTGGAACGGGTTGGTTGTTAGAGTAGACGGTAGATTCAACGTTAGTAACTGTGTGCAGGAACCGATTGAGCTTTGCGCGTTTACAACACCTTCGCTAAGTGTCAGCGTAGTCAAACTACGGTTGGTAGAAAACGCACTTTGCCAAATCGTCGTTACACCATCTGGTGTAACATATTCAGTCACCCAATCAGCGGATGACGGTACTAAACACAACGTTGTTCCATCTTTGGTGAACAAGCACCCATCGACGGATTTGTAGTTGGGATTAGCAGCTGCTACATTAAACCCGGTTATATGCTCTGACGAGATGGTTGTTGTATTGATCTCAGTTACCTTAGCTGGGATGTTGATCACCCCAGTAAGTCCTACCATCGAATATATCCAACTTGATCCGAGGTATTCCAGATTAGCTGGTAACTCCAACGTAGTTATCTTCAAACACTCTTGAAACGCACCCCACATATAACGTAGTGTAGACGGAAGTGATACCGACTCCAAGTTAGAGCAGTGGTAACATACTTGTTCACGAAGCTCTTCGATACCTTCTCCAAAATAGATTTTGACAAGGTTCTGATTACCCGCGAACGCTTTCAAACCAACAGATTTCACAGGATACTGTACCCCATCCTCATCTGTGATGAAGGATGGGACGTACAACGCTGATATGTTGGACTCATTCGACTCCAACCCTGTGATACGAGCAGCGGTTACCCCGCCCCAGTCAATAAGCGTATATTTAAACTGAGGGGGGGTAATTACCCCAATGTGATGATGTATCCGGAGAACCGCTGTGGGGAGACCAATCTAACTTTACGCGAAGATGCGTCAGTTTCAGTTGAACCCTCGATATGCACTTCCACGGATTCATCAACAAGGACCGACCCTCCTGTCTCATTCATGTAGATGTGAGATGAAGTGAAATGGTTCGTATTGAACGTATAAGTGAATGTACCATCACTGTTATCGTTCCACTGGGATGCTGTGAAATCATGTCTTACGAACATGATCGCATTCTGTTCCAGAACACCAACACGAGCATCCAGATCAGTGATCGCAGATGCCGTAATCGAGTTGTACACCTGGATGTACAGCGCCAAACGAACGTGTTTGGGTTGGACTTCATTACCAACTGTGGTTTTAGAATTACTTGCAGACACTGTAGTGTTTCTAGTTGCGCGTTCTGCAGGCATGGCACTACCATGAACTCCATCAGCAGTCGGGGATGCGTTGCCACTGACATTTGTGTAATCATTTGTGTGAGTGTGGTCAACAAGCATATCGTTCTTCGCGACGCCGATATCACCAACCGCATCCAAAGAACTGATAAATCTTGTGATCTTCGGAAGACGAATGTTACCAGTCGCTGTGTCGATCACGAATGCACCACACTCACCGTACGTAGTCAGCTCTTGTTCGTAAACAGTGGGGGTAACCACTCGGATCTTACCGCTGGTTTGATATTCCAGCGCTTTCTGGTAGAACGTCGGATATAGCGTTTTACAGTTCGTGATCATCTCACCAGTCCACAGTGGAAATGCGCCTCTTGGTGTAGCCGTTGATGTCGAGTAAAACACCTCGAAGATATCCTTCGAACCTCCACCAACAGGTTGCCAATCACTCCAAGTCCAGAGAGCAGACTCATCCTGACCTTCAGCCAATGAACCAGCAGCACGATGACCGATACGGTAGTAGATGCCATTATCGGTGGTCAAAGACTGAGACACATACCGTTCTCCGTAGATGGTAGTATCACTATCGTCTTCTTTATCAGCAGAGGTTATCTCTGTGGTGATATTCAAAAACGAAGCGGCACTCGGAGTTGTGATGTCTGGTTTGTTCAACGCAGAAGACATCACCGTAGGAGATATTGAGACATTCCCCTGTTGCGTCTCGTCATTGAAATCAAACGGATCGGTAACAGCACCAGTCTCTGTATCGGTACCAGCGATACCGATCGTTGTGTTCGGATAGATACCGACTAATTCAAGATCAGACTGCGCAAGGTAGTTGTGGTAGTGTGTGATAAGAGCATATCGGTCATCGTGGTTATGACCAAGTTGAGAATACCTCTTATCCAGATCTGGGAGCAAACTGGCAGCTCCACCCAGTTCTTCCAATGTATGTGTATGCACTCGATGTGCATACAGCTCTTGGTTCTCAGAATCACGATGCCCTGTTACTGCGGCATTTTGTGCATACTGAACCGTATGTTGGCTCAGCGCAGTCAGCGCTGCACCATATGCGCCATTCACAGCAGACATAGATGCAGCATGTGCTTCGCTACTGTCGTTTGCATAATCATGATACAGATTCGCACTCAAGAGCTCAGTGAACTTCGATATCAACACATAGTTGTTCAGCATTTGGATCGAAGCGAGTACGCCAGCGTGTGCATTGAGATCTTTGATATGTGCTTCCAATTTACCGTCAGTTACATCACTACCAGTGATGTAATCGTCCTTCAGCAGATACTGAGGATGCGGATTAGCATTTGTATCCGCTATGTGATCCGCCAGTCCGTACGTTGAAGTACGGGAACCTGGGGTTCTTGTTGTGATAAAATCATTAGGCATGATGTTGTGTCCTTATTTAGATAGATCATCCTACTTCCAGGACAGTCCACGTCGTTGTGTTGTTAACGTATGTAAGTTGCATATCGATAACAAGGATATCGGACGTGCTTGTGTTTTGGAATGTTTCCTCTGCATATTCAGGTTCCCCCTTGATGTACTTGACAACGGTGGTGATTCCTGGATGAAGATGCAACACAAGTCGTGCGCCATGCGGTCCTGCATTTCCGGAGCTGGATGGATAGATTGAAATGGTTCCATTAGCGATCACTTCCAGCGTATAGTCGAACTCGGATATATCGTAGTTTCCAGAACCATTCGTAACTGTTGCGTTAGTTACATTGATGAAGTGCTTCATCAAACGCTGCTTCTTTTCGATTTTCGCATTCAAATCGTTCTCTAATGCAGTATCTGCTGCACGGAACTCATTACGGATCGCAGTGTCCTCTGAAGCACGGGTCTGTTCTTCTTTAGCAACGCGGTTCGTAAGGTTCGTGATCGTGGTATTGATCGTATCGACCTTGCTCTGGAAGTTCTCCACCAACTTTTCGACGGTACCATCGATGTTGTTGTCTACATCCAGAGCCCATATGTTTACACTACTACCATCCGGTTGTTTTTTAGGTACAATCTGAAAAATATATTGAAGGGCACCAACCACAGTTCCTTCTTCAGAGATATCAGGGGTTGTGACCTGTTCGTTCGTTCCCCAGACCACCTTACCGTTGTTCACCCACTGGGTCAATCCGATCCTGGTTCCTGTTACATACAGTTTAGGATCAGGCAGGGTAAGCGTCCAGCTGTTGAACGAGTGGTACATGTAGTTGACGATACCAGTTTTGTTACCACCCAAGATCTCACATACCCAGTTACCACCCATCGTGGTCCACACAGACCAAGTGATAGTAGTTCCATTCGTGCTGTTACCCACACGAGTATAGGGAGTTGTCTCCGTGGTGCTGTCTGGATAGTAGATCTGACGATACCGATACTTGAAGGTACTCTTATCCTCATCCGGGTTCACGGTGTGGATCACCAGATAACCAGGACTGGTAACCGGAGGTCCGTTTTTATACGTATTCACACGCGACACACCTGGTGCCACGTAAGTATCCAGATCGATGTCATCCTTCAACGTAACGCCGGTGAACAGTTTGCCGACGGCGTATGCGGAGGGGATGAACTGCTTCGATCTGTTCTGCGATGCGTCTGTCACATCCCTTACGAGGGGAGAACGCACCACAGGTGGGATAGGCGCAGTAGACATATCTAAGCTCCTTATGTGCTTGGTTTTTCAAGGTAGTTTTGAGCCATAGCATGGCGTTAGACGAGGCTGTGATCAGAGGTACAGAAGCATGGTATAGAACACATTCGTGAACCAAGTATGGGGCGGCTTACCCCCCCATGCGAGGAATATCAGCTGGGGGTCGTTTGGAGTTCTTCTATGACGAAAGAACAATTCAAGGCACAGCTGAAACAGACTGTGGAAGCGTACATCAAGACCGTTCTCGCTGGTGAGATGGTGAGTGACATCAGTACCGCAAGTCGTGCTGTTGTGGACAACAAGATCCTCAATCTTGTGGATACGGTGGAACTGGCGCTCAGACGCGTGACCAACGAACCTGGCAGCGGTGGTAACAACTACTACTGGGAAGACGGACTGTTCTTCAGTGACCACCAGCATCCTTCTGTTCCGAGCAACGCAGTTGCGATCACAGAATCTCTCTGGACCGACTGGTGTGCTCAGAAAGATCACCTGGAGGAGGGAGACACCATCGAGCAAATGCAGGGTCAGATCCTGATCCGCAAACAGAAGTTTTCTTCCTCGGATGGTCGTCTTATGTATTGTGTGACACACATCGTTACCACCGAGACACCGAATCGGATGAAACTCTTCTACTTCATCCCCGCGTAATAAACATCTAACACTAGAGTGGTGTTGTTGCCACTCTAGTGTTAGATATGTATTATCCTTGTTTTACAAGCTCCAACATGCGGATCAGACTCATGTATGGGATGTCACACTGACCATAGGTCCAGTATCCTCTGGTGTTGAGGATGTCTTGAACCAATGTCTTCTTCTTATCGCTGTTCAGGATATCGAAGACCTTGGCAGGATCCATACTGAAATCCACATGAAGATCTCTTGTGTTCCAGTTGTTCTTGATGAAACAATACTGGGCAGCCAGTTCCAGTGCACGTCTCACTTGAGGAGAGGATCCTGCGATCTGACGAACGGTATTGCGAGAGATCGTAGTATCTGGCATCAGGAACGGTTGCTGCTTTTGCTTGTTGCCGTTCAGACCGAAGTAGTTGTTCAGTCTGAGGTAGTGGTAGTTGGTAACAGCATTCAGGAATCCTTTGGTCTGGGATGCAACGAATGGAGTTGTTGTTCCAGAGCAAGCTGTCTTACAACGTTCCAACGTAACATCCACTTGGAAGATGTCCTTCGATGCAGAAGTACCGTCATCGTAAAGAGGTTCCTTGTTGCTATCGACAAGGAGGGTAGCGTTGGTGATCGCGTAGATCGAAGCCAGGAACTTGAGATTTGATCCGCAGCGCTTGAGCTTCCAGGACTGTTTACCAACAATCGTCTCTTTGGGGGTTGGTGAGTAAGGATCCATCTCCAGGATCTTATCATAGTGTCCGGTACCAACGAAGATGATCCCGTACTTCTGACAACGACGACGCATGGTTCGGATCCACAGTGTTTTCTTGTTGCCATCCACCATAGCGACAGTATTGTTCTTCGGGTCACCGATCCCTTGTGTTTTCTCACCATTGACCATATCCTCTTCCACTGCCGTCACCAGCTCTGTGATGCTGTCCATCATCATCGTAGTTGGGATCATCACACGAAGAGGTTTTTGAGTCTTCTCATCGAAGAATGGAGTTTCCACCATGAGGTCTTTGGCATTGGCTTCTTTCTTGATACAGTAGTCTTTGAACCACTTATCGAAGCTGTCGAGATCGTAGTCGATGCCTTTCAGCCACTGGACATTATTTCTGTTGATCTGAGGAGCCAGCTCTTCAGCCATCGCATATGCACGGTCTTTATCTTTAGTTAGACTATCTTCCGTATCTTCCACGATCAAATCACTGTCCGGATAGATCGCTGTAATACGTTGCGCACAAGCGTTGGTGATCGTACTCTTGAAATGTCCGTTCCGACCGCCGAATACTGTGATATGCATCGGTAATCCACCGGTCAGATACCACTCACCATCCACACCTTGTACGTATTTACCGGTGGGTAAATCGAACAGTGTTCCAGTATTGAAGTTCGGGTTGTCACCACTGTCGAAAGTGTCCATGTCACTCAGAATGTTCATCTAAAAATCTCCTATGTTAATGTTGTTCGCATAGGGTGAATCGTAGTTGGTAAATACTTAAGTTACTCACACCATTTAGTACACCCAACTAACACAAGAGGAATCAAAAACATGACAACGAAAACAGACAAGGAGAACACCACCATCACGCAAGCGATCCACTACACGACTGACCAGATCGGACTGAAGATCCGTAAACGACCAGATCTTCTCTACGATAAGAGCAAGAATATGCTCACTCGTCGTGTACGACTGGATGAGTTGGAACAACTCATCAACCGAGAGTTTACGAACCTGTATCACTTCTTGAAGTTCAAGCAGTATACGGTATATGCATACGACATCAACAAGATCTGCCGGTATCAAGAACAGGTTGCTGAGCAAGGCGTCCTCTGCGGACAAGCTGAGATCCGTGTATCATTCGTATGGGGGAAGTCAGAAGACGATATGCTCTGCCTGAACTGGACTTACGACTGGCTTACGAATACGGATATCGTGAAATTGAAACATGTCGATCAGACCAATTATACAACAATCTTAAGGAGTTGAAGATGTTCTACGTCTACCGCACCTTGTCCGCTATGGACCAGCACCTCCGATCCAGCTATCGGTTCGGAGCATTCCACACGAACGACACAGCCAAGATAGGACCGATCCTACAGAAGTTCTTGGGTCATGCGATCCGTCAGCGTGTCCTGACGACGTATTTCTTCAAGGAGTCGTTGAAACGTGATACCAAGATCTTGACGTACGCGTTGCGATACGATCCTCCAACCCGTGTCAAGGGGGATAAAACAAAAACGATCCGTGGGTTCGTGGAGATCGAACAAGTGTCGTTCTTCCGGTATGGTAAGACGAAACTTCAACGGTTCTGGTCTTATTGGATCAAGGACAATACTCCGTATGATGAATCGGAGATCTACTACAAATTGTAAAATTGTACTGTAGGGTGATGGATATCCATCACCCTACAGTACCTTATTCACTCTTCGAAATACATCTTGAGGATCTGTTGTTCCGCAGTCTCCAAGATCTTGTTGCACATCCCTTCGATCTTAGGAGAGTTGATGATACGGTTGTCGATACCGATCGTGGAGAACAGAGCATGTCCTACCAACGAACCATCTTCACTCACCCAGGAGTTATTCGAGATACCTGTGCAGACGGATTTCAAGGAACTATCGAACTCCAATTTGTCTCCACCGTTCATCTTCATATCCTGTTGGATATAGAATCGGAAGATCACAGTCTCTTCATCCAGTTCGGTCATACCGATCCGGTTGGACTGTGTGATATTCTGAGAAACAGGGTAGTTGTCCTGGTTGACAGTTCCTTTCGCAGCTTGGTGTTTCTGATATTTCATCTTGTTGATCAGACTGACCAACCCACGAACACCAGGAGCCATGTCTTGGATCCCTCCGATGTAGAACGCATCCAGTGCGACTACTTTACCAGTGAACTTGGCTTTCGGAGTTCTCTTGTTGATCTTACCCAACAGACGGATCGCATCTTCATCCAATCCACCGAACATATCCTCACTCAGTTCAGACTGATCGAAGATCATCAGAGGATCGATCGATTTGACCTCTGTTCCTATGGCTGCATATTTGTGGATCGTAGTCTTCTTGGTGACCACGATGTCACGGATATGGACAGGGTTGAATGCGAGATCCTTAGCAAGATCATGATCCATGATACAACTGTCATCCAGTGTACTGTCACCGTCGATAAGAACGACGTCTTTCAATACTCCGATGTTCCAATTGACTTGTTTGCTGTACGGATCAGGAGTGAAGAACCGGTCGTTGTAGATGATAACATCTCCACGCTTGACCTTATCTCCTTCTTTGTATCCGTTGATTACGATGTTCTGAGTACAGTAGAACCCACCACCACCGTTCTTGGTATAATCATCACCGAACGATACAGCGACGGTTTTATCCTTGTATTTCACACGGAGGATCTTCGCTTCCTGATCGATGGCTTCGATCACACCGTCGGCTTCTGCAGCATAAGCGAAGGGAGGGTTACAACGATGAGCTACGATCTTCTCGTAACCTGTACGAAGACGAGACACTTCACACTTTTCAGTGGGAAGGTAGTGAGAGAGGTGGATGGAGACAAAATTCTGACGCTTGCTCTTTATCTTCAGTAATGATCGCTAATCATTACCCGAACTATATAAGTTCCGCTTCACGCTTTCCGTGAATGTAGAGACTATGTCAAACCCCCAGCTTGACCTGGTAGGGTCCATTCCGTTTCCCAGCACCGCTTGGTGGGTACAGGGCGATTAACCCCTTAGTCGTTGAGCACATCCTGTCTTATGGACAAGACTTCGCTACTAGTAATTCCTTGTTAGCAACCCTTAGCACCTCGTAACAGGCTTTTATTTCAGCATAGGTCATTTCTACATTTCTTTCTGCTTTCGCGACTATCACGCCCGCCTTTTGAGCCACGTTGTAGTATGTAGAACCTTAAGAACTTCCTAGTATTAGGAATGGTAACAAGCACACCCTCTTCGGGTATACCGGACTGTTATAATGTTAATCATCTTGCGTCACTCCAGGCATGATCAAAGAACTAATCGATAGGATCTGAGTGGGCTTCAGCTCATCTGGGTTAGAGGTGAGTGTCATCCCACGCATATTGACGATCGTCGGATCCATCGAAGTGGATGCAGCGAATGCAGTCTTCGCACTATCGACCGTTGCTTCCGAAATGATACCAACAGCATCTTTCGGATACTGACGGTCTGGTACGGTGAAACTATCCAGACTCTTCCGTCCACCAGCGAATCCAGCGTGGGAGAACTCCTCCTGATACTTGATGTCGTTGATGGGGTTGATGATGTCAACATTCTCCTTTAACTGATCCTGCATAACCATCTGCTGCACTTCGTAATCTGCGATACTCCACTTGTGAGTAGCGCCTACACTCTTGCTTCTGTAGTTCGCGAAGGATCGACTCAGTACTTTGTATATTGCACTATTGATCTGTTCATAAGAACGGAATCGGAAGTTGGTGCTGGAAGCCTGAGGTTTGTGATCTTCTGTCGTCAGAAGCTGAGTAGCACGGATCAGGATATCTCTTGCATTGGTTGGTTCTTTCATCTGTTCCAGAACCTCTCTGGAGATCGGATCCACGAACAGATCGAAGAAGTTATCGATCCCTTTCAGGAAATGAACAGAACGTTTCTTACTCTGAAGAAGATCGTAGTAGATATCCTTGCTGTCCATCTCTTCCATATTGATCTTGTTCAACTGGAAGAAGTTCAACCCAGCGAACAGCATGCTGTTCACCAGAGGAGACCTCGGGATGATCAACGTCTTATCCGCGAACCGGATCACGACATCGGACCAGTTCCGATAGGAACGTTCTCCTGATTCCAAGATGCGATACTGTGTCTTGGTGTAGTTCAACATCTCACTCAGACCATACCGGTAACAGAGTGCGAAGATTACAGGAACCGTTGTCTCCAACAGTTTGAAATCCGTCCACTCTGACAGAGGAGTCGGAGCTACATTCAACTGCTCACACAAGAAATCGATGATCGTTGTGGAAGCAGAGGTTGTATGGTCGTCCAAGTTGATCACGGTAAATATGTTGTTGATATCGATGAACCCGATTAGACGCTTCCCAACGTACGCTACAGCAAGGCATTTCGCGTCGCTCTCGATCGATTTTACGAGGTCCAAGTCCTCTGGTAAGAGACCCCCAACATCCTTCAACCACTGGTGTCTTCCTTCCAGGTTGAAATAGAACTCAACTGTCTCTTCCAACGAGAGTTTGATGCTGAGGTATTTCTTAGCCAACGAGGTGTACTCGTAAGGAAGTGTCACATTATTCCAAGTTTTGGTGTTCAGCTGAACAACAACAGGATGTTCTGGTGTATTGCCTTTGTTCAGGATCGACTCGATGTAGTTGATATAGCTGTGAGCCACCGTGACATTCCGCACCACCAGATACTTGTTGTAGTTGCTGGTCAACGTAACCGTTGTCGGGTTGATCTTACAGATCGGAAGAGGGACTCTCTGTTTCTTCAGGACGCTAAGTGTACCGTTCACATAACAGTATCCTCTCTCATCCACCTTGGGAAGTTTGAATCGGATGACATGAGTCTTCTTATTCGTATCCTCGTAGGTGACTTTGTACTCCATCAGCTGGTTCAAACTATCGCTGACGTCTTCCACATCCACTTGCTTCAGGAACATCCCTTGTTTGTTGAATGAGGTGAGGTTCATCACCATATCCCGAAGGAAGAGTTTCTTCATGTAGTCGTGTTCGAACGTAGCAACGGAAGATTTCAACATGGACTTATCCACGATATCCGGATCGTCCTCCAAGAAATCCAACGTGTTGGTTGCAACCGTGTCATCTGGTACTTCCTGGATGATCTGTTCGATCGTCTTATCTCCAACTTTGATGTTCTTGTATGCTTCAGCGAGTTTCTTCGCTTGCTCTGCTTGATAGTTGTTGAGATGTTGATCATTCTCGATATGAGTCTTCGCTCCTTCGTCAATCTCATTCAAGAACTTCTGGTTGGAGGTTTTCTGTTCCTCTTCCGTCATGTTCTCTTTGAACTCGGGAGCGTTTTGTTTCCCCTCCACCATCTCCACTTCCAACCACTTGGGATCGATCGTCAGTGTCTGGGGTTCGAAATCGAGATACTTTTCGAACTCATCGGTTTCCCGTTTGATCCTCTGTTGTGTGGTGAGATACGGGATGGGTTTTCTCCTGGTAGGAGAAGTGAACATCGTCTTCACAGGAGACGGAGGTTCCTGTTTCGGCTTAGGAGCAGGCTCCGCAGGAGGTTGCTGTAAGGTAACCTCGTTTACCTGATTTTCCTCTCTGGGGGATCCTTGTGCAGAAGTACTCTGATCTTGGTTATCACGATCAGAAGTAGTCTCTTGAGTAGTGACATGGATCGGTTCCTTCTCTTCTGTAAAAGGAGTATCCGCTTGAACAGCGAGTTCTCCTGGTTCTTCTTGTGTATCACATGCAACCGGAACATCACCGAAGTCCTGCATCGCAGCTTGATGACCTTCCTCAGCCATCAGGTTGATCAAATTCATCACCCGCCAAAGGATCTTGTTCCCTTCGTTGAACTCTTTCAAGAGCTTCATATTGAGAACAAGGACTTTGGTTCTTGTATACAGAACGAAGTTGATATATTCCCAATACTTCTCAGGGACTTTCTCGAACAGAGACGGTGTACTCTGCGTGTTCAACCATCCCAGGAAATGTACCATGAACAGATACCACGGATCCTCTGCAAGTTTCAGAGACCCCTTATCGTGTTTGATAAAAGAGGTCATGAACTTGTTTCGATCAAAGACCTTATCCCCAACGGGGATCGGGATGAAATGTCGTCTTCCCGTTCCGATCGAGCAGATCGTGTTGAAGATATTGGTGAAGATGTAGTTGAACCGACGATATCCTCTCAGCAGTCCGAAGATACGTGCACGGTAAAGTGCGTTGTACGAGATGATACTCTGTACTTCCGGACGCATCGGACTTGGGAAATCCTCGAACTTCACAACAGGACGCATCAGGTTCTGATTACGCTTCTTGAAGTTCAAGATCGTAACAGACACCCCTGAGGTAGGTAGAGCGAAGGTTTCTGTAATAGGGATCGCTGTTGCAGGCACCGGTTCTATGATGTGCATCACGAACTTACGGTCTGGTTTTCTGGTCATAGACCAACCAGAGGTATCGGGAACCAACACAACAGGGTGGTTCATCAAGAAGTTATCGTCGATCAAGTGAAGCATACTCCCTACGGGGTATTCAACAAGATCCTCTCGGTTCCACAGTCTCGTAAGATCATTGATCCTACGGAACATATTCGTCCGAAAGAACTTATCGTAGAGAAGACGTTCTTCACTCGGTGACATATCGAATGTGAATGGCATATTCGCCTCCTTCTTCTATAATAGTCTAAATGGCATACCATGCCGGATCCGGCATAGATGTCTACTAGAGTGTGGTGTCAGCTCACCACACTCTAGTAGTAAGATACGGCAACGCGATACTTGCTCATCTGCGCTTCTTGGAAATCTTTTCCATCGAAACTATTTTAGTAAGTCGCTTGGTCGGTAACTTAGTGTAAACCACATCAGATTGTTCAGATACAACGACACGTTTCGTCGTCTTATGAGGTTTGACAGTCTTCTTGGTTGTTTTATTATCAGAAGACACCGCGTAGGTGCCTGATGTACCACGATTGATAGTAGGCATGTGTGTAACTCCTAACGTTGTTTTATTCATAGAATGAGACGTAAGAAAGGAACAACCATTATGACAACAAAAGTATTCCATATGGCGATGATGGACAACATCATTCACCTGTTAGCACTTTGGTATTTAGTAACGTATGTGAATGATCAACCGGACTGGTTTTATTTAACATGTAAGGTACTGTTCATCTGTTACTTAATTACCTCGCTCACCACGATCCTCACATTCTTCCTCAGTAACCTACCACACTCCAATCGACCGAAACCTCCACGTAACCCGTGAAGTTCATCCGAGTTTTGAATATATATTTCTCATTGAAAATGATTGTTGTGCACATACGTTGGATAGGTTGAGTTCGATACTCAACCTATCCAACGTAGGCAATATTAATGTATATCAGGTGTACATTTTTTGCCAAAGATAGGAGGTTAACATGGAAGAAGCACCAAGAGACATACTTGTTCTCTATAACAAAACAACGAAGGAGTCCAAAGAGGTTCAGTTGGACTTTGGATTTTGCAATGAACCAGAAGATCTATTGATACGGTTTGGTGGGGATGAGTACAGACTCGTCTCTACCAAAACACCGGAACAGCTTCGTTTGGAGAAACAAATCACAACTTTCGGAACACAGGAGTTCCCGAGGATCGCCAAGAAGTTCCCTGAGTTCGGAACCTCTTCTACCAACATGAAGTTTACCGATGAGATCCGAATGGCTTTACAGGAACGATTGGACCGTCCTGCATACAAAGCAGTCAGACGTGCTGTTGCCAAAGATCCCCAAATATTCACGCGGATCTGTCATGCATTCGCACAGTACATCTCGGCGACCAGAACCGTAGAGGCTCTCCAGAAAGAGTTAAGAGAACGGAGACAGGATCCTGTCTACATGTTGGACTATCTCAAGCGATACAAGGCGATCATGGCTCTTCTGGTTGATCGAGATCATCCGCCTCTTCGTAAACGTATTTCAGATCTGTTCGCAGAGATCAATAAGGACATCGACATGGATGATCGAAGACCGATCGGATCCAGCAAGGTTCTGGAGTTACTATCTCCGTTCATGTCCGCTTTACAGAACTACAAGGATGATTTAAACAAAGTACCGATGGAGGATACGTTTTATGCGCCTGGAGACGAAGATGAAGATCGGACTGCTATGTGGGAAACTATACATCAAGCATCCCTCGCTACGCAAGCCAATCTGGAAGATTACCAAGTGGGGTGTGAGCAGCAAACTCAAACGTTTGCTGAAATGAAGGAAGATAAACTTCACTATCACACCAGTAAGATCTTGGAGTTACACAAAGGTCTTCTCAAGATGCATCAGGATACGTTCTTGCATACCAAAGAGGATCCCTCGTCTGTAGGTGAGATGCAGCAGAAGTTCGTAACCTATCTGAAAGGATATGTCGCCGATATCTCCAGCTGGGGATGCGACTTCGTATGTGATCGAAGATCACTCAGTGTGTTCTTCACCAAGATGCTGGAATTGCAATACGATACGGTCTTCTACTATCTGGAACAGAGATCGAAAGATGAGCAGTGGATCCTTCATTTGGTACAAGCGATATCGGAACACATCCCCTATCTGGAGAAAGCTCTGACTGGAGAGCTCCAAGAACCCTCAGCGCAAGCTTGAATATATATTACTACTAGAGAGCGTATCGAAGGAATAACACCCATCAACATAGGAGGTAGCGTCGTATGCAATTCGAACCTTTCGTAACAGACGAAAAAGTAACGTGTGCGAAACTCGACATCAGCGAACTGGATGTCGAGCATTCCGACACGGAACTGAAATCTCTGTTGGATAAGACGAAGGATCTCTTCGTCTTCAAGATCAGTACTTATGTGAAACTCAACCCATCCAGAGGCGATGATGGATGGAACGTGATCTTCGCATCGGTCAACGCGTTCATGAACACATTGAGCTCGGATGACAAAACAGAACTGGCAACCTGCATCGGACTGATGCATGGACGGATCAACAACTATTTCCAGGAGTGTCATGGGAACATGTACGATCTGGAGCAGTTCATCGGAGAGCTCGGATCCTATCTGGATCTCCTGGATCGCAACATCAACCTCTGTGACAAACTCAGAGCATATGTGGTTGGGAACATGCCGATCGGATTGTTCGAAGGTGCCGGGAAACGAGCACAGGACAGCGCCGAGTTGACATTCCATCCGCCGGAGGTGATCGATCTCATGACGATCACTTTGCTCTGCAAGATGCTCTGTCCGATGTTCAGTACGATGATGAAGAATCTCAGTCAACACATCGACAGCAAGCTGAAAGAGATCCAGTGTGCGAACATCTTCAGTCGACTGTTTAATCGGAAGTATCAGTTGCTGATCGCCAAACTCGATCACTATATCGAGCATACGGTGAATCAGGTAACGGAGACTTCTCTGAGCTCGCTGATGCATGGATATAACAGTTTCAATCTGACTCTCTATTTGAAGAGTCAGTTGTTGATCCGTCAGTTCGTCAATGTGGATCTGAGCATCCGCGACGGGAACTTGATGACCTACATCATCGTCTCGGTCAAACGAGCGATCCGTACGGTCTACAGTACCATCAACAAACTCCCAACCTACAGTCGTAAACCGATCACAACCAAACATGAGGATGACGGCAACACGGCTCAGATCGAGATCGACTCGATGACCTCTCGCAAGACGAGTGATACTCGGATGTTGATCTCGGTTGCTGTGAAGAACACGAAGAAGTATCTCAACCTCTACGGGATCGATCCTGAGGACTACGAGACGGTGCTCGCTTATTATGCGAAACATCCGATCACTCCAACTCCGATCAACCAGATGCTGTGCAGTATGTTCTACAGCGATGACATCGGTGGTGGACGTGGGATCCTCTACCTGAAGAGTCCGGAGTATACCAAGCTGGTGGCTCTGCTTCAGATGGTTCTCTTCCAGTTGGATACCAATTATCAGACGCTGGCGCATGCGATGACCATGCAACAGTCCTCCGATCAAGGTGTCAGTTCGATGATCAACGATGGACAGTTCCGACTGAACGTTGGTGCAACCGATGTGTACCGTCGTTGCAAGCAGAGGCTGGAAGCATCTCCGTTCGGAGCATCTGGGAAGGACTGGGATAACTACATCCAGGAACTGACCAACAAACTCCTCCTGACCGGATACGTGTACAACACCGCTCCGTGGTTGTGGGATTGGTTGGATCAGGACAACCTCAATGGGAAGCTGATCGAACCACAGGAGATCACGATCGTGGCGATCTGCTCGTTCTACGATTGGCTGCTTGAAATCGAGCAAACAAAACAAGTGGGGTAAGCAACGATGATCAAGGCGATCCTTCCGGTTCCGAACCGGATCTATCGACCTGGTGCCATGATCCTCGGAGAGACAAGCGAAGACACTTGGGACGGTATGGGTACCCAAGATACCTGGACTTATGGGAGGAACATCCGTATTCCTCCTTTGGCATTCTACAAGGTGTATTCCACCTGGGACGGGTATCTGATCGCACATACCTTCATCACCGATGAAACATTCGACCCAAGATGTCTTCAAATACATAGAGACATATACACTGGGGGAGTTTATCGGACTCCCCCAGTGCTTGTTCCTATCTCTGCGACGTATGGTAAACCAGGTTGTATTACAGAGACCTTCCTCTTTACACAAACGATCGACTTCTTATTGTCGAACTATGTGTTAGGGATGAAGATCAGTGATAGCACGAACATCACTCTCCCTGTAGCACGACCGATCTATCCGGATACACCAGATCGGATCCCGATGGGCAACTACAGAGGTCTGTGTGGGATCGTGGAGTATTTGGACAATATGCTTCAGATCGTATCGAACACTCGGATGGACAGTGACTTCGTCCGCTGGTGTCCGAACGACCTCGCATTCAACATCCGACAGAAGGTAACCCCAGAACGTCCTGCCACGGTGATTAACCTGTTGAAGGATCTGGTCTTCTATGAGAAGAACCAAGATGGGTTGTTCACCTTGGTGGATGAGTTGATCGGCTTAAACGCGAAAGAAGATCCGAGATGTTTGATCGATGAGTTCATGTTCCGAGGTCAATATGACCCTGTCACCATGGTCTGTTTGAACACTCCTTCTTACCTCACGATGGATGCGCTGCTCCCTTACCTAGAGGATCGAAATTTAGCCTGTGGCTACTTCGACATGGCTTGTGCAGACGTACATCTTTCTGAGAGTTATCCGCTTACTCCATTGATGGACCAAATATCCGGGTTGGAGGAAGGGATCGATTTCGATGAGTTCATCGAGTTCTTCTGTCATGTTCCATACACGGATGTAACCGTTCGGTTGTCCTGTGATCAACAAGAACCTGAGATCTACACGTACGATCGGTTCGGAGTCTATCAACAGACGGATATGGTCTTCGGACCACTGCTAGATCAACTTCGTAAGATCTTCCTGAACTGGAAAACTTCGATCCACAAGTACAGCGAAGTTACGTTATCCAAAACCTGGTTAGGTGAGATCTTGATCGCAGCAACCAGAGGAACCTTGGTGGAATGGTATTATGTAAATCTCAACATGTATCACCTTATAACTCCAAGTCTGGTGAACCGAGAGCGGTTGGAATCGATCGCGTTCAACACGAACTTAGGATATACTTTGTAATATTCTGAGAGCGGTTTCAACTATATATAACTAGATATAGAAGCGTTAGGAGGTTAACATGTTGTATGATTTCTAGACGAGAGAATCAAAGCAGAAGAATGTCTGAAACATCCTTGGTTTACTGCATCTTTATACCATGTTTGTTCAACAAACAATCAAAGCAACCATCTGTTTTCGTTCTAAGGTCTTATTGACAAAGGC
>ERZ779851.296-NODE-296-length-50667-cov-15.849640_pt1 | contig 50667 bp, 36 predicted proteins | sample MGYA00511094_ERZ779851 | MGnify/ENA primary metagenome ERZ779851 (study PRJEB29588, sample SAMEA2155512) | human gut metagenome | biome: human gut; feature: human-associated habitat; material: faeces | place: Denmark | collected 2008/2010 ...
CACCGGAACAAATATGTTTGAAAATCTAAGCGACAGACTTGAACGCAGTTTCAAGATTCTCAAGGGTGAAGGAAAGATAACCGAAATAAACGTAGCCGAAACTCTTAAGGACGTGAGAAGGGCGTTGCTCGATGCCGACGTGAACTACAAAGTGGCAAAAAGCTTCACCGACGAGGTGAAAAAGAAGGCACTCGGAATGAATGTACTGACGGCTGTGAAGCCCAGCCAGCTCATGGTGAAGATTGTGCACGACGAGCTTGCCGAGCTCATGGGAGGCGAGGCGGCGGAGCTGCACCTCACAGGCAAACCGGCGATAATACTCATGAGCGGTCTGCAGGGTTCGGGTAAGACCACCTTCAGCGGAAAACTCGCCAACATGCTGAGCAACAAGCAGCACCGCAAACCGCTGCTCGTGGCGTGCGACGTTTACCGTCCGGCTGCCGTAGAACAGCTGAAGGTGGTGGGCGAGCAGGTGGGAGTGCCTGTCTATTCGGAACCGGGCAACACCGATGTTGTGGAGATTGCCATGCACGCCATAGCCGAGGCGAAGGCAAAAGGCAACGATGTGGTGATTGTGGATACAGCCGGACGACTCGCAGTGGACGAGGCGATGATGGACGAGATATCCAATCTGAAGGAAAAACTCAATCCGGACGAGACTCTGTTCGTGGTCGACTCAATGACGGGTCAGGACGCCGTGAACACGGCGAAGGAGTTCAACGACCGGCTCGATTTCGACGGAGTGGTTCTCACCAAGCTCGACGGCGACACACGCGGAGGTGCCGCGCTGTCCATACGCTCGGTTGTCACGAAGCCTATAAAGTTTGTAGGTACGGGCGAGAAGATGGATGCCGTGGACGTGTTCCACCCCTCACGAATGGCTGACCGCATACTTGGCATGGGCGACATCGTGAGTCTTGTGGAGCGCGCACAGGAACAGTTCGACGAGGAGGAAGCCCGCAGGCTGCAGAAGAAGATACAGAAGAACAAGTTCGACTTCAATGACTTCCTCGGTCAGATAGAACAGATAAAGAAGATGGGAAACATAAAGGACCTTGCCGCGATGATTCCGGGAGTGGGCAAGGCTCTGAAAGATGTTGACATAGACAATAACGCTTTTAAGGGCATCGAGGCTATCATACGCAGCATGACGCCTAAAGAGCGCACCAATCCGGAGATTCTCAACCAGAGCAGACGTATGCGCATAGCTAAGGGAAGCGGCACGAGCATCCAGGATGTGAACCGTCTCATCAAGCAGTTCGACCAGACCCGCAAGATGATGAAGATGGTGACAGGTGGCTCTATGAGTAAAATGGCTGGCATGATGGGACGTATGAAGGGTATGCCTAAATTTTAAATAATCATTATGCAACTGATAGACGGAAAGGCAACGGCTGCGGCCATAAAGGCTGAAATAGCCGAAGAGGTTAAGAATATAGTTGCCGGAGGCGGCAAACAACCGCATCTGGCGGCAGTGCTCGTGGGGCATGACGGTGGTTCGGAGACTTATGTCAGGAACAAGGTCATTGCCTGCGAGCAGTGCGGATTCAAGTCGACACTCATACGTTATGAGGACAACGTGACGGAGGAGGAGCTTCTCGGGTGCGTCGACAGACTCAACAGGGATGAGGATGTGGACGGATTCATCGTGCAGCTGCCGCTCCCCGCGCACATCGACGAGCAGAAGATAATAGAGGCGATAGACTATCGCAAGGACGTTGACGGGTTCCATCCGATAAACGTGGGACGCATGGCGATAGGGCTTCCTTGCTTCATCTCAGCCACTCCACTGGGCATCCTGACACTGCTCCGGAGGTATAATATCGGGACTTCGGGCAAGAAGTGCGTCATCCTCGGACGCAGCAACATCGTGGGAAAACCCATGGCGCAGCTGATGATGCAGAAGCAGTATGGCGACTCAACAGTAACGGTGTGCCATTCACGGTCGAAGACTCTGAAGGAGGAATGCCGTGAGGCTGACATTATCATCGCTGCTATAGGACAGCCGGACTTTGTCACCGCCGACATGGTGAAGGAGGGCGCGGTTGTCATCGACGTAGGAACGACGCGTGTGCCGGACGCTTCACGCAAAAGCGGATTCAGACTCAACGGCGACGTGAAGTTCGATGAGGTGGCTCCGAAATGTTCATTCATAACGCCTGTTCCGGGTGGAGTGGGTCCCATGACGATATGCTCGCTCATGAAGAACACGCTTGCCGCAGGCAAAAAAGAGTATTACAGACAGTGACGGCAGAAGAGTATTACAGGCTCGGTAACGAGTGCCGGCAGCGTGGCGACTGGAAGCATGCCATCGAGAATTATAATGAGGCAATAGAGCTTGACCCTCAGTCGCCTGCGGTAGAGGCAAAACAGATGGTTGAGAATATCCTTGACTTCTACTGTAAGGATATATATAATCCATGAGGAAAAACCATGTGGCGGACTTCTTGCGCCCTGACTGCACAGGTGAATGGCGTTTGTGGTTTTGCCACATATTAAAAACATAAGGACAATGGGAAAATTTAGAGGTGCTATTGTTGTAAATACCGACCGGTGCAAGGGCTGCTCGCTCTGCGTGGAGGCTTGCCCGAAAGACGTTATTGCTTTGGCACGCAAGAAGGTGAATGTGCATGGTTATCCGTTCGCCGAGGTGGTGAGTCCGGACGACTGCATCGGTTGTGCGTCGTGCGGAATAGTCTGTCCCGACGGATGTATAACGGTTTATAAGAAAAAAATGGAGGATTGAGTTCTATGGCACAACATGAAGTAACACTTATGAAAGGCAATGAGGCCATTGCCCACGCCGCCGTCAGATGCGGCGCAGATGGCTTCTTTGGCTATCCGATAACTCCTCAGAGCGAGATAATCGAGACGTTGTCGGTAATGAAACCATGGGAAACGACCGGCATGGTGGTCATTCAGGCGGAAAGCGAGGTGGCTGCCATCAATATGGTTTACGGCGGGGCAGGAGCCGGAAAGAGGGTTATGACCTCCTCGTCAAGCCCGGGCGTGGCACTCATGCAGGAAGGTATATCATATATGGCGGGCGCGGAGATACCCGGAGTGTTTGTAAACGTGCAGCGCGGAGGTCCCGGACTGGGGACAATACAGCCGTCGCAGAGCGACTATTTCCAGTCAACGAGGGGCGGAGGAAACGGTGACTATTATGTCATTGTGCTCGCTCCGAACTCGGTTCAGGAAATGGCAGACTTTGTGGACCTTGCTTTCGAGCTGGCGTTCAAGTATCGTAATCCTGCCATGATTCTCTCCGACGGAGTGATCGGACAGATGATGGAGAAGGTGGTTCTGCCTCCGCAGAAGCCCAGACGCACAGAGGAGCAGATTCTGAAGGAATGTCCTTGGGCGACGACAGGACGCAGCGCGGACCGTCAGCCAAACATTCTCACGTCGCTCGAGCTGAAGTCCGAGATAATGGAACAGCGCAACCTGCATCTCCAGGAGAAGTACAGGCAGATAGAGGAGAACGAAGTCAGATACGAGACATTGATGACCGACGATGCGGATTATGTCATAGTGGCGTTCGGAAGTGCCGCGCGCGTGGCGGAGAAAGCCATCGAGCTGGCGCGTGAACAGGGCATCAAAGCCGGTCTGTTCCGCCCCATCACCTTATGGCCATTCCCGAAGAAGCCTCTCTGCTCGGTCGCTAAAGACTGCAAGGGAGTGCTTGTCGCAGAGATAAACGCCGGTCAGATGGTCGAGGATGTGCGTCTCGCATTGAACGGAACGGTGAAGGTTGAGCATTACGGCCGTCTTGGCGGTATTGTTCCCGAGCCGGAGGAAATAGTTAACGCAATAAAGGAGAAGTTGGCATGAATGACATAATATCACCTGAGAATCTGGTTTACAGCAAACCGAAGCTCATGAACGACACCCAGATGCACTACTGTGCGGGTTGCTCGCACGGCGTTGTGCACAAGCTGGTGGCAGAGGTTATTGAGGAGATGGGGATGGAGAACAAGACTGTCGGAGTGTGTCCGGTGGGCTGCGCGGTGTTCGCCTACCGTTATCTTGACATCGACTGGCAGGAAGCTCCGCACGGTCGCGCACCGGCACTTGCCACAGCTATCAAGCGGCTTTGGCCCGACCGGATGGTCTTCACCTATCAGGGCGACGGCGACCTTGCCTGCATCGGAACAGCCGAGACCATCCACGCGCTCAACCGCGGAGAGAATATCGTCATAATATTCATCAACAACGCCATATACGGAATGACCGGCGGACAGATGGCTCCAACCACTCTCATAGGTCAGAAGACAAGTACCTGTCCTTACGGACGTGACCCTGAGCTGCACGGCTATCCGCTCAACATGACCGAGATTGCCGCCACTCTGCGCGGCACTTGCTACGTCTCGCGCCAGAGCGTGCACACTGTCGGGGCGATAAAACAGGCGAAGAAAGCCATCAGAAAGGCTTTCGAGGCATCCATGGCAGGCAAGGGCTCGTCATTGGTTGAGATTGTCGCGACATGCAACAGCGGCTGGAAGCTCACACCGGTGAAGGCAAACGAGTGGATGGAAGAGAACATGTTCAAACAGTATCCAAAGGGTGATTTAAAAGACACTACAAACGAATGAAAGCAGAAATAATAATATCCGGATTCGGAGGACAGGGTGTCTTGTCAATGGGCAAGATACTTGCTTATTCGGGACTGATGGAAGGCAAGGAGGTCACTTGGATGCCGGCGTACGGTCCGGAGCAGCGTGGCGGAACGGCAAACGTGACTGTCATTGTGAGCGAAGAGCGCATTTCATCACCCATTCTCAGCCATTACGACGTGGCGATAGTGCTCAACCAGCCTTCTCTCGACAAGTTTGAGCCGAAGGTGAAGCCCGGTGGCATATTGATATACGATTCTTTCGGAATAATCAATCCGCCCACCCGCAAGGACATCTCTGTGTATCACATCAACGCGATGGAGAAATCTGCGGAGATGAAAAACGCCAAGGTGTTCAACATGATAATCCTCGGCGGTCTGCTTAAGGTTTGTCCTGTAGTGAGCACGGAGGGTCTGAACTCGGCTCTTTACAAGACTTTGCCCGAACGGCATCACGCCCTCATCCCCCTCAACATGCAGGCTGTGGATGAAGGAATGAAGCTGATTGAGAAGCTGTAAGGTGTCTCTTGTCTGACGGACGACGCCTGTCTGACAGGCAGAGACATATATATAATAAGGTGTCAGAACAGCATACGGCATACGGTTGTTGTGCGGTATGTCTGTTCCGGCACCTTTTTTTTGCCATGACAGACGTTTTCCGGTGTCGTAGCCTGTGGATGTTCACATGCGCGTATTGACTCTGTGTGCCTGCGGTTGTCATCGATGTGTTATGCGCGGGTAATAAAATAAATATAATAATGTGGCTTTTATATTGCCGTAATGACAAAAAGTTATAACTTTGTAGAGTCCAATCTGATAATAACATAACCAAAAACCTGCTATACATGTATAAGAAATTACTCATTTGCGGAGCAATGGCCATGCTTCCATTGTTCAATTATGTCTGTGCGCAGAACACCACCCAGACAATGTACATAGACTTCGGGGAGCCGGACAACGATTCGCGCGGCCACCAGACAACAGGTGCGGACGCCAACGGAAACTACTGGACCAATGTGAAAAGTTCGGGCAACAACTATCTCTATCCGAACACTTCGTTCGACGTAGTGAACTCCAGGAACGAGCCGACCGGTTACAGTGTGTTCATAAACACCCGTTTCATGACCAACGGACTGAGCGGAGGAGGCGGACTCATCTCGCCGTCTGCCGGACTTCTCGGCGACCTTGCCGTGGCTACGGCTACCGAAGACTACATCTTCCTCGAGTCTTTCCAGAACTACAATTTCATAACGTTCCGCGGCCTTGACAAGAATAAAGGCTACCGTTTCCATGCTTTCGGAAGCCGCAACACGGAGGAAGTGCGCTCTGCGGAATTCCTGTTCCGGGGTGAGAACAGTTGGAGCGGATTCCATCAGATGTCGGGAAAGGGCATAGGAGACGGCGGATACAACGGCAACAACAACAAGATACTGGAAAGCGGAATAGTGTTTCCCGACAGAGACGGAAACATAACTTTCACGATAATAAAGAAGAACATCAACGGTATGGTGCACGTCAACGCCATGAAGATAGAGGAGATTGACGGACTGGAAAGGCCCAACACAAACCTTCGTCTGGCGCAGCGCATCTACATAGACCTTGGCGAGACCGACAACAACTCGCGCGGACACCAGACCGTGGGAGCCGACAGGAACGGCAATTACTGGAACAATCTCACCTCCGGAAGGGCTTCGAGCAACCAGATACCAAAGGGAACGAAACTTAATCTCGTCAACTCCGACAACACCGAAACGGGCATTACGGCAGAGACTCTGCAGATGATGGAGACTAACGGGGTGAACGCCGGAGGCGTGAACAACCCGACGGAGGAAAACCTCGGAGACCTTGCCATACAGACAGCGACCGAAGACTACGTGTGGGTGAACGACGACAACGAGCGTCAGATACGCTTTTCCGGACTGGACAAAAGCCGCTGTTACAAGCTGCACATATTCGGAAGCCGCATCGTGAACGAGACCACAGACCGCAACAGCATCTATACTGTAGACGGACAGAGCTCGTGGAGCACATGGCTCACCACTACAGGACGGTGCATAGGAGGCTTCGACACTCAGGGAAAAGCCATACAGGGCAATGTGAGGAATGTCGCCGTGAGCGATTATATCTATCCGGACAAGGACGGAAACATTCTCTTCACGTTCAAGCGCGAGAGAGGAATGGCACACGTCAACATCATTAAGATAGAGGAGTATGAGGGTGGCGAACGCCCCGCCGACCCGCGAGAGTACAGGTCGATGACCATCACCGGCACAGCGTCTGAGGACGGCAAGGATGTGGCAATGCGCGAACTGCGTCGTGACAACAGCCGTACTGGCATCTTCGAGGCATATCTGCGTATGCAGCCGGGTACATACAGCATCAGCGCGACCGACACAGACGGAGAGCGGGTGACGCTCGGTGCGGCTGACACAGAAGGCGGTCTTGCCGAGGGCGGAGCCCCCATCGAGGTGACAGAGACACAGGTGGTGCGTGTGAGATACGACTCGCGCAATAATGAGTACAGCGTAACGCCTCTCGTGCTCTATGTGAAGGGCAACATCGTCCCTGACGGTACGACGGTGGAGTATGCCGGCAACGGAGTGTGGCGTTCGGAGGTCGACATGAACGAAGGATATGTATTCCTCTTCTCCGACAAGTATTTCTATTTCGCATTCAACAACAGCGACGAGCTGGCTGTGAAGCGTCTGTCCGGCAGCCGCGACAAGGTGGCGATGGCATCTGAGGGATACAGCGTGGAGAACATACGTCTCAACCGTGGCACATACACCGTGTCGCTCGACATGAACAATTATGTATTCTCTCTCGACGCGCCGATAGACGAGTATAAGATTTCGGTGTTCGGCTCATCCGTAGCCAACGGACAGGGAGCCACCGACTTCCATGGCTATGCCTATCTTTACGGTAACCTGATGCGCACACGTTATCAGCGAAAGCAGAGCGACAATCCTTTCACCATATCGGGCGTGTCGATAGGAGGAAACAACACGCAGAACCTGCTCGACCGCTACGACGAACTCATACACGACTTCGGACGCTATGTCATCATAGGTCTGTCCATGGGAAATGAGGGCATACACGAGGCTTCCGACAAACAGGCACTCATGCAGAAGTTCAGTGACAACATGCAGAAGATAATAAGAAAGGTGCGCGAAGACGGGAAGATACCGGTTGTGATGAACAACTATACGCGCGGAGACTACACCCTTGACGACTACAAGTACATCAAACGCATGAATCTCCTGATACACGAGTGGAATGTGCCGTCCGTGAATACGCTCGGAGCGATAGACGACGGTACCGGCAAATGGGCGACGGGATATATGGCGGACAACGCGCATCCTACAACCAACGGTCACAACGAGTTCTTCTATGCCATGCCGCCGTCGCTGTTCGACGCTCTCGAGGACGGAAAGTCGCAGCCGGTACGCGACATGAGCGGCGGGGCAACGCTCTCGGGAGGTGACGTGATAGAGTTCCGTGGCGAGAACATCCTGCATCCGTTCACGGTGAGCATAAGGTTCAAGGGCGGCGATGCCGGACGTCTGTTCACCGTGGAGAACTCTGCCGGAAGCGTCATAGGTCAGGTGGACATAACCGCTGACGGCACCGTTAGATACACGTCATATCAGGGCAATCAGATTGAAGGCAATGTGTCTGTGGACGACGGAGCATGGCACACAGTGACAGTGTCACACTATTATGCGCAGAAACGTGTCATCCTCTATGTGGACGACAGTCAGGCGGGCGAGCTTGCCGAGCGTCTCACTCCTGGCAAGATGACCGTGGGCGACGCTTCGGGCAGCGCAAGCCGCACTCTGGGCGAACTGTTCTTCTGGCGGTCGGCGTTCAATCCGGAAGAGGTTGAGGCTCTTGTCAGCGGACGGATGCTCAAGTCGAGTCTTGAGATATACTCTCCGCTCAAAGAGCTTGAAGCCGGAGAGATAGCCAATCTGGCACAGAGCAACAATGCGGCTGTGTTTGTGAAGAACACTTCCTCGGGCATAGTCGGTGTGGAAGGGAACGGTGACGGACAGCTCAGCGTCGGCACGTCAGACCACACCATAACCCTTTCTGCCTCCTCGCCTGTGGACGTGCGCGTGGTGACGGCGGACGGAAAAGAGGTCTTTTCGGGCAAGGTGGACGGAAGCACCGACGTTAGTGGACTTTCGTCCGGACTGTACGTGGTGAACGGAAGGAAGGTAGTGCTCCGCTGAGCGTGGAGGGACATACCGTCCGGTGAGCGTGCTCAGGACACTCACAAACTTATATGAACTAACCGGCTCAGATGCCTCCGGCAGACAGAATTGTTGCGGGAGGCATCTGTTTTTTTGTGCGGCATGTGCTGAAGGCATGTGTTCATATTGTCATACCGGTTATTCATATTTTCCGAAAATGCTTCCGGCATCGTGCCAATTATAATATTTTTCGAATTTAAATGTATTTTTTTGACGTTTATTCTTGGAGCGTATCCATTATTTTCGTTTCTTTGTAGTGAATTGATTATTTGCGGATAGTATTTATTTACAAACCAAATTAAATTATTGGAAAGATGAAAAGATTATTTTTAATGGCAGCGGTCATTGCATCGGCAATATCGGTTTCTGCCCAGACGGTGACTGAAAGCAAGACATTCGACAACTTCTATATCGGCATAAACGGCGGTGTGGCGACTGCCACAACTGGACACGGATGGCTCAAGAACCTCCAGCCCAATGCAGGTCTCCGCATCGGACGCAACTTCACACCTGTATTCGGACTGGCTGCCGAGAGCAATGCCTACTTCAAGAACACCAACGGTACGACAACGGGTACGCTCGTAAACTATCTCAACACATCGTTGCTCGGAACGGTGAACCTCACAAACTGGTTCGGCGGATACAAGGGTGAACCGCGTCTGTTTGAGGTTTCCGCACTCTACGGATTCGGATGGGGACACCGCTTCGGACATCCTTCGTCAGCCTACAAGACTGACGTGCTCACATCGAAGGTGGCTCTCGACTTCGCCTTCAACTTCGGTTCTGACAAGCAGTGGCAGTTCTATCTCGAGCCGTCCATCAACTACGGGCTCAACGGTGCGGGCTATGATGGCGTGAAATACGATATCGACCATTCTATGGTTCAGCTCAACGCTGGTATCGTATACAAGTTCAAGAACTCGAACGGAACGCATAACTTCAAGATTGCAGAGCTGCGCGACCAGTCTGAGATAGACGCTCTCAACGCCAAGGTGAACAGTCTTCGCGGTGAGCTGAGCGGCAAGGACTCTGAGCTGGAAGCAAAGAACCGTCAGATAGCTGACCTCGAGAAGGCTCTGCAGGACTGCAAGAACAGCAAGCAGCCTGTATATGTAAAGCCTGCGACAGCCACCAACCTGCAGCCGACAGTGCTCTTCCGTCAGGGCAAGAGTGTCATCGACCCGGCACAGTATGCGCCGATAGAGCTCATCGCCAACTACATGAAGAACCATCCGGACGCAAAGGTTGAGATCAAGGGATATGCTTCTCCGGAAGGCTCGGCTGAGCTTAACCAGAGGCTGTCTGAGGCTCGTGCCGAGGCAGTAAAGAAGGCTCTCGTAAAGAAGTATAAGATTTCGGCTAACCGACTCTCCACAAAGGGTATGGGCGCTACCGACAAACTGTTTGAGCAGGTAGAGTTCAACCGCGTGGCAACATTCAACGACAACACCAAGGGTGAGTAATCGTTAATGTGTGTAACATCATTCCCCGGTGCCTCAGGCATCGGGGTTTTTTGTTTATGTGAGGCTGTGGAGTAGGGCGCTGCTGACAGAGTGGCGTCGCGCCGGATGCTGTCCGGCGGTGTGATTCGTGAGGATAACCATGCCGTTATGCAGGTTCACGCATGTTCCGGCTGCGCTTTGCGTGAGGATGACGTGAGTATGTAAGACGCTTGCGACGGTCTGTCAGTTGCATAAATATGCAGTTGTGACTTGACTTTATTTTGACAAAACAAAATCGTGAAAGAGAATGCGGTGGGGCGGTTCGCCATGTGTCAGTAGGTGCGGAAAAGCCTTTTCCGCAGTCTGATAATGCCTGTGGAGGGTGATTACAGCCTGTCGGGATGTGTGGAAAAGCCTGTTTTGCGTTCCCGGAAAGGCTTTACGGTGGGGTGGGAAAGACCGTTCCGCCATACGGAAGAGCCTTTCCTGCGTGACGGAAGAGGCTCTTTCGCATGGCAATAAAGTGTGTCCTGCGGTGTCTGTCGTGCCAAATGACTGACGCTCAACGGTTTGGCTGAAGTGCCTGAGAATCGCTTATTTGCGCCCGGATGGCGTTTGGCTGGCAAATACACGGGTATCGTGGAGTTGGTGGTGTATAAATATTCATGCGACGGTGGGGAATGTATAAATATACGGTCAGCCGAGGTCGCGATTCGGACATCAGTAAGATTGCGTGCAATACGGTTTTTATGTGTGCTTTAAAGCGGGTTTATTCATTGCCGCCTCGTTTTGTTTATTTAGGTGTATTGTAAAAGTAGAGACGCAAGATTTTGCGTCTCACAAGGGAGTTTGTGCGATATGGCGGTGTGAATGTATTCCAATGAAAGTGTGTACAAATAAAGTAGAGACGCAAGATTTTGCGTCTCACAAGTGAGCTTTGCGCTATATGGCAGCGCGTATGTTTGCCAATGAAAGTGTGTACAAATAAAGTAGAGACGCAAGATTTTGCGTCTCCCGAGGGAATTTTGCGCTATATGGCGGTGCGGATGTGTGCCGGTGAAAATATGCTGTATCTGCTCGTGAGACGCAAGATTTTGCGTCTCTACTGGCTGGTGCGGCGGGTGTGATGTCTTGTAGGGATGGCGGGAGCATGCCGCAGACTTTATTGTGTCTGCAAAACCTCCTGCAATCCGTTTATTTTCTTTAGACTCTTCATTATCTCTTTCACCTCACTGCGGTCGTGTACGCGCAGTTCTATGAGTCCGTCGAATATGCCGTCGTCGCTCGATATTGTGACTTTGTGGATGTTGATGTCCATTTTGTCTGATATGACATCAGCCACATCGTGCAGCATACCTTTGCGATCGATGCCCCTTATCTCTATTGTCGCGTCGAAGAACATCTGCTTGTGCATGTCCCATTTCGCGTCGAGTATCTTGTTTCCGAAGCTTGTCTTCAGCTTGTCGGCAACCTTGCAGTCGCGTTTGTGTATCTCTATGCGGTTCTGGTTGTCGATATATCCCAGTATGTCGTCGCCCGGTATGGGGTGGCAGCATCCCGGATATATGAAGTTGTCGATGGTCTCTTCAGAGATGATGACCGGCTTTTTCTTGTTGAATCCTTTCTCTACGATGAGCAGAGACTTCTTCTTTATGTCCTTGTTTGAGTTGCCGAGGAAAGGCACGAACTTGCGCCATGTCTTGGCGTTTTCCTTTTTCTTGTCGTTGAGCGCGTCCAGTTCCTTGTTTCCGAGCGTTATCGTCTTCTTTCCGATGTTGAGGAACAGGTCGTCAGGCTTCTCAATGCCGTGGAGCGCGCATAGCTTGCTGACCACCGCCATATCCATCTCCCTGTCGTTGGCTTTAAGCCATTCTGTGAGTATCTGCTCGCCCTCTTTCTGCTTCTCTCTGTTGATGCGGCGCAGTGTCACCTGTATCTTGCCGCGCGCCTTTGCCGTAGACACGAAGTTGATCCACGACGGCTGGACGTGCTGCGACTTGGATGTGAGGATCTCTACCTGGTCTCCGCTCTGCAGCTTATGGCTCAGTGGGACGAGCTTGTGGTTCACTTTCGCCCCTATGCAGTGTGTGCCGAGGAATGTGTGTATGAGGAACGCGAAGTCGAGCACGGTGCATCCGGCAGGCATGGTCTTTATCTCCCCTTTGGGCGTGAACACGAATATCTCGCTTGCGAAGAGGTTCAGTTTGATGGTGTCGAGGAAGTCCATGGCGTCCGGCTGCGGGTCGTCGAGTATCTCCTTTATGGTGCTCAGCCAGTTGTTCAGTTCGTTGTCGTCGTCCACATTGATGTCGCCCTCCTTGTATTTCCAGTGTGCGGCGAACCCCTGTTCGGCTATCTCGTCCATCTTGTCGCTCCTTATCTGCACCTCAATCCATTGTCCCTGCTTTGACATCAGCGTGACGTGCAGTGCCTGATAGCCGTTTGCCTTGGGATGGTTCACCCAGTCGCGCAGGCGGTCGGGGTGCGACTTGTATATCTGACTTATCGCGACATATATCCTGAAGCATTCGTTTATCTCCTCGGCGCGTGTCTTTGGAGTGTATATGATGCGTACTGCAAGAATGTCGTATATCTCCTCAAACGTGACGTGTTTGTTCTGCATCTTGTTCCATATGGAGTAAGGGCTCTTCACCCTTGCCTTTATCTGGTAGTTGATGCCCATCTTGTCGAGAGCCTCACGTATAGGAGTGGTGAACTGTTTGAACAGTGTGTCGCGTGAGGCTTGTGTCGATGCGAGCTTCTCTTCAATAGAGGCGTATTCCTCGGGATGCTCGTATTTGAAGCTCAAGTCCTCGAGTTCGGTCTTTATCTTGTTCAGTCCGAGCCTGTTGGCAAGCGGCGCGTAGATGTAGAGAGTCTCTCCGGCAATCTTGTACTGCTTGTTTGCCGGCTGGCTCTCAAGCGTCCTCATGTTGTGCAGGCGGTCGCATATTTTTATCAGGATGACCCTTATGTCGTTGCTCATCGTGAGCAGCAGCTTCTTGAAGTTCTCCGCCTGAGCCGACGCCTGTTCACCGAATATGCCGCCGGAAATCTTTGTCAGTCCGTCGACAATCTGTGCAATCTTGCTTCCGAAAATGTTCTCGATGTCCTCAACCGTGTAGTCAGTGTCCTCTACAACGTCGTGCAGGAGTGCCGAGCAGATGCTTGTAGAGCCGAGCCCCATCTCCTCGCATGCTATCTGCGCCACGGAGATGGGGTGGAGTATGTACGGTTCGCCCGACAGGCGGCGCACGCCCTTGTGTGCCTGTCGGGCGAAGTTGAACGCCTTTGTTATTATGTCAACCTTCTTGCGGTGACGTGTTGACAGATAGGTGTCGAGCAGATGCTGGAACGCATCGTCTATCATCTTAGCCTCGGAGGCTTCTTTCTGTTTGTCTTTAAGATTCAGGTCGTCCATAACTATGTTGTTTTAAGGTGAATGCCTGTGTGTGGTTTATCTCACTCTGATTTTCTTTCCGGCGCGTATGTTTGTTCCTTTTATGTTGTTGAGTCGTTTAAGTTTGCTTACAGTAGTATTGTTGCGCTCGGCTATCTCAGACAGAGTGTCGCCCTTTCTTATGGTTACGGTCTTCGCTCTTGTGGTTCGTCTGCGTCTTGTGCTCTTCCTTCTTGTCGCGGCTACGGGTGCGGTCTTGTTTATCTCCACCTCCGTACGCTTGCTCAGCAGTTGCTCCGCATTGTGCGCGTAGATGCGTTCCTCGTTGTCTATGAAACTGCTTACGAGTGTGGCAGGGAGCCTTATCGCCGATGCCTGACTGTTGCCGTTGACAATGTCGCGGCGGTATTGCGGGTTGAGCTCCTTTATCTGGCTGACGTCCATGTTGAGCACACTTGCTATCTGTTCGAAGTGCACGTCGCGGTTCACCACCACCGTGTCGGTCTTCACGGGCAGGTCCGCGCGCATCGGACAAATGTTGTGGTCGCAGTAGTAAGTCATGATATAGTTTGCCGCGATGAACGCCGGGACATATCCTCTTGTCTCTTTCGGCAGGTAAGGATAAATCTGCCAGTAGTCGGTCTCGCCTTTCGAGCGGTGCATTGCCTTCGTTATGTTGTCCGGACCGCAGTTGTATGCGGCTATCACGAGGTTCCAGTCGCCGAATATCTTGTACAGGTCCTTCAGGTAGTGTGCCGCTGCGTAGGACGATTTTATGGGGTCGCGCCTTTCGTCAACGAGTGAGTTTATCTGCAGACCGTAACGTTTTCCGGTTGTAATCATGAACTGCCACAGACCTGTCGCGCCCACACGCGACACGGCGTTGGGATTGAGCGCCGACTCCACCACAGGCAGATATTTCAGTTCGAGCGGCAGTCCGTAAGCCTCGAGTGCCTCCTCGAATATGGGCATATAGAAATTCTGTATTCCCAGCATCATGCTTACCGAATGGCGCAGCTTGATGCTGTAGCGGTCTATCATCTGTTGCACGGCGTCGTTGTAAGGCATTTCTATGATTGTGGGCATCTTGCTCAGTCTCTCCTTATATACTTCCTTGTCGTATACGGGATTGATGTCGGGCATGTTGCATGTGGTGTCCGGCTTCAGATAGGTCTTGATGTGATATTCGCTCAGTAGGCTGTCGAATTCGCATGTCATGCCTCCCGGCAGCTCGATGGTTTCTTTTTCTCCTTTTTCGTTAGTTACGGTTATCTCCGTATCGTCATTCACTGATTGCGCGTTGGCAGGATTGCAGTATCCTATAACGATTGCGGCTATCAATAAGTTTATTCTTTTCATCAATGTCTGTCTTAATTTTTCTGAATGGTTATGTGATGATTTCGTAACAGTGGAATGACTGTCTGTCAGAAGTTCAGACTACAGCTCACTCCTATGGAATTTGATTTCAGCGATATCCTGTTATCGTTGTAGTTGTTCATAATGGTCGGTTCGACGCTCAGACTGAGATTCTTTGATATGTCGAATTCTGACAGGGAGGCGTCCACATAGGCGTCGATGACAGAAAGGGCGTATACGCCCACGAGCACGAAAAAGCTCATGTCGCGCCATCGGCGGTAGCGGTCTTTACGGCTTTTGAACAACTTTTTGTAGCGTTCGATGTTCGTATCGTCTATCTTGTTGCCCAGATGCAGGAACTGGTTGTAGCTCTGCGTGTTCGGGTCATCGTCCATAATGTCAAGATAAGCCTGCGAGTAGTCGCGGTACATCTGGTTGTTCCACTGCATCGCGTATATGCATCCTACGAACCCGCCGTATACAATCGGTATCTTCCAATACTTGCGGTTGTATATCTGTCCTGCCCCCGGCAGAACCAGAGCCAGCCACAGCGCGCGCTTGGGATTGGGACGCCATGTTGCCCAGTCGCGCCTGGCTTTCTTCGCCACCGAGTCGGTTGACGCCACGAGTCTCAGACTGTCCTCGTGCGAGAGTATGCTTTCTGCGCTTATGACGCTGTCGTTCCGGCTTGTCTCGTGCCATGTGGCGGACGTTGCGACGGTGACAGTGTCCGTCCTGCATGCCGTGGCTTGTACGGCGACAGGCATGCATGCGATGACGCATACCCGCAATATGTCGGATAAATGAAATCTCACTTCTATTGCTCTTTCATTTTATCGAATATGTTCATGATGCGTTCCAGTTCCTCCTCATTGGCGAAAGGAATGGTTATCTTGCCTTTGCCTTTGGGCGAACAACTCATCTGAACCTTTGTGTGAAGGAAGTCGGAGAGTCGGCTTTTAAGCATGTTGAACTCCTCTGGGAGCTTTGCCTTTGCCGCTATTTTCTTCTTTCCGCTCTCTATGTCCTCACCGTTCTTCAGCTGTTGTGCCAGTTCCTCCACCTTTCTTACGGAGTATCCGTGTTTCTGAACCTCGTTGAACAGCTTTATCTGGAGCGACGGACTGTCCACGGCAAGCAGTGCCCTGGCATGCCCCATGTCTATTTCCTTCTTCTGGAGAGCCATCTGCACCTGTGCCGGCAGGCGGAGAAGGCGCAGATAGTTGGTTATTGCCGTGCGGCTCTTTCCCACACGTTCAGACACTTTCTCCTGTGTCATGCCGTCCGCTTCAAGCAGATGCTCGTATGCAAGAGCTATCTCTATGGCGTTGAGGTCTTCTCGCTGGATGTTCTCCACAAGCGCCATCTCCATCACGTTCTCATCCTTTATGGTGCGGATGTATGCCGGTATCGCCTCCAGACCTGCCAGTTGTGACGCGCGCCACCGCCTTTCTCCAGCGATGATCTGGAAACGGTGCTCGTCTGTCTGCCTCAGTGTGATGGGCTGTATGATGCCTATCTCGCGTATGCTGTTGGCAAGTTCCTGCAGTGCCTCGCTGTCAAATTCCCTTCGCGGCTGGTTCGGATTCGGCTCAATCTGGTCTAACGGAATCTCGTTTATGGTAGATGTGCCTTGCGTGCGCACGCCGTTTGTGTCGATGAGCGCGTCGAGTCCTTTTCCTCTTTCTATATCGTCGAGTCCTCGTCCGAGAACGTTTTTGCTGAATTTCTTGTGTACTGCCATGGGGCGTTCTTATTATGTGGGTTGTCTGTTGTGCTGTTGCGGAAGGACGTCACGGCAGCATGCATGTCTTGTCATGATACGTCTTATGCATTCACCGTGTGCCTTCTCTATGAAAAAAAACTCTTGTCTGCCTGACTCTTTATCTGTTCTTGTTTATTATTTCCTTTGCAAGCGCAAGATGGTTCTTGCTTCCTGTCGAGTCAGCGTCATACAGAATTACCGGCAGTCCGTGGCTCGGGCTTTCGCTCAACTTGACGTTCCGCTGTATGACTGTTTTGAAAACAAGTTCCTGGAAATGGCGTTTCACCTCGTCATAAATCTGGTTTGCGAGTCTGAGACGGCTGTCATACATTGTCAGCAGAAATCCTTCTATTTCCAGCTTCTGGTTCAGTTTGCTCTTTATTATCTTTATGGTGTTAAGCAGTTTGCTGATGCCTTCGAGCGCGAAGTACTCGCACTGCACGGGGATAATCACCGAGTCGGCTGCCGTGAGCGCGTTTACTGTGATGAGTCCGAGCGACGGGCTGCAGTCGATAAGGATGTAGTCGTATTCGTCGCGGATGGAGTCGAGCAGCCGTTTTATCATTTTCTCTCTGTCGTTGAGGTTGAGCATTTCTATCTCTGCGCCCACAAGGTCAATGTGGCTCGGTATTATGTCGAGACCGTTTATGTCTGTTGTGTAGATGGCATCGCGCACGTCAGCGTGGTCTATTATACATTCATAGAGCGAGCAGTCCACTTCCTTGAGGTCGACACCGAGTCCGCTCGATGCGTTTGCTTGCGGATCGGCGTCAACAACGAGTACTGACTTCTCCAGCGTAGCAAGCGAGGCAGCCAGGTTTATGGTTGTCGTCGTTTTGCCTACACCGCCTTTCTGATTAGCTAATGCAATAATTTTTCCCATCTCTGTCCTATGCTTAGTTAGTCGCACGAATGCCTTGCACGTAGCAGAATGTTGCTTCATGACGTGGTGATGCATCCGGTTAAAACTATTGGCAAAGATACATATTTTATGTGAGAAACCTATATTTTAAACCTTTTTTCGTATTTTTGCATGCAAATTAAATGTAAATTTATGAATGAAAAAAGGCCTTTGATACTCATTTCAAACGATGACGGATATCATGCACGGGGCATAAACTGTCTTATGGATATGCTTTCTGATATGGCAGACCTGCTTGTGTGTGCTCCGGAGTCGGCTCGTTCGGGTTTCTCGTGTGCTTTTTCTGCCACCACACCGCTACGTCTGAAGCTGCGCAGACGCAGGGAAGGCGTTGACGTGTGGTCGTGTAACGGCACTCCGGTTGATTGTGTGAAACTTGCCCTCGACAGCTTATGCGACGGCAGAAAGCCCGATATGGTGATCGGAGGAATAAACCATGGAGACAACGCAAGTGTAAATACGCATTACAGCGGTACGATGGGTGTGGCTACGGAAGGGTGCATGAAATACATCCCGTCGGTGGCTTTCTCGCTGTGCGACCATCGGGATGACGCCGATTTTGAGCCGTTGCGCCCGCTTGTGAGAAGCATCACGGCGAGGGTGTTGCGTGACGGTCTGCCTACAGGAGTGTGCCTGAACGTCAACTTCCCGCTCGTAGACGAGTTCCGGGGGGTGAGAGTATGCCGCATGGCAAAAGGCACATGGGGCAACGAATGTGTGCGCATGACACATCCGCACGGCTACGACTATTTCTGGATGACGGGCGAGTACACCAATGACGAGCCCGAAGCCGAGGACACGGACAACTGGGCTCTGACTCACGGATATGTGGCAATAACACCTACAACGATAGATGTCACCGCATATGATATGATAGGGAAGATGAAGGACTGGACTTTCTGAACATACGGACAGCGATGAAATATTATCTTATAGTGGGCGAGGCGAGCGGCGACCTGCACGCATCACGGCTTATGAGAGCACTGAGGGAGAAGGACACTCATGCCGAGTTCCGCTTCTTCGGAGGCGATCTGATGTCGGCGGTAGGCGGAACTCGCGTGAAGCATTATAGTGAGCTGGCATACATGGGCTTTGTTCCGGTAATCACGCATCTGCACGTCATCATGCGCAACATGTCGCTCTGCAAGCGCGACATAGTGGAGTGGAGCCCTGATGTCGTGATTCTTGTGGACTATCCGGGCTTCAACCTCAGCATAGCGCGGTATGTGCACGCTTCCACGGACATACCTGTCTTTTATTACATATCGCCAAAGATATGGGCGTGGAAGGAGTGGCGGATAAAAGATATAAAGCGTGATGTGGACGAACTGTTCTCGATTCTGCCGTTCGAGATTCCTTTTTTCGAAGACAAACACGGATATCCCATACATTATGTGGGCAATCCCACGGCTGGAGAAGTGGGCGCGTTTCTCGACGGATACAAGGAGACGAAGGCTGATTTCTGCCGTCGTGTCGGACTGGACAGCTCAAAGCCGGTTGTGGCTCTGCTGCCCGGAAGCCGCCGGCAGGAGATAAAGGACAATCTGCCGTCTATGCTTCAGGCTCTCGCGCAGTTCCCTGACTGCCAGCCGGTGCTGGCATGCTCGCCCGGCATACCGTCTTCCTATTATGACACTTTCGCGGTGGGCGGGACTCTGCACAGTGTTCGCGACGAGACCTACGCCCTGCTTGCCAATGCCGACGCGGCTGTGGTCACGAGCGGAACGGCAACGCTTGAAACGGCTCTTTTCGGCGTTCCGCAGGTCGTGTGCTACAAGACACCGCTGCCGCAGCTCATTTCTTGGCTCCGCAAAAAGCTAATTCATGTGAGATACATATCGCTTGTCAATCTCATAGCCGATGCGGATGTCGTGCCGGAACTTGTAGCCGACACGTTCAGCACCGGTAACATTGCGCGCGAGCTGTCGCTCGTCCTTCCCGGCGGTGAGGGACGTCAGCGTATGCTTGACGGCTATGCCGAGGTTAGAAGGCGTCTCGGCAGCGACGACGCATCGCAGAACGCGGCGGCGGAGATGTACCGTCTGCTCACGTCAGACAGGCGATGTCGCAGAGGGTGACAAGGATACACAGACAGGCGGTGCCATGGAGACTTCTCTTCACATGGCACCGCCTGTCGTTTCACTGGCTTCCGTTTATTTCGCGAAAGCGTGTCTGTAGCCCTTTATCTTGTTCCATGCCCCGCGCGTGAAGTCAGGCACTGCCACCGGCGCGCTGCCGTTCTCGATAGACAGCCTGGTGAGATCCGCCATGCAGCACCATTCCGCAAGGTCGTAGACATCCATGTCGAGAGGCAGTCCGTTGTGCAGACAGTAAACCAGACGGTAGTCCATTATGAAGTCCATACCGCCGTGTCCGCCCACCTTTCTTGCCGTTTCCTCAAGCTCCTGGTGTATCGGATGCTTGTATTTCTTCATCAGCATGTCCTTCACCTCCTGCGATACAGCCGAGTGCATGTCAAGCTTCTCGTGGTCGGGAATGCCTGTCGCAGCCGACTTCTCGGGACGCAGGCAGTACTGTTCCACCGGATATTTGTTGGCAAAACCCTCTGTTCCGGTGAGCTGGTACATACGGCTGTACGGACGGGGATTCATCACGTCGTGCTGTATGTGTATTGTCTTGCCGTTCTCTGTGCGTATGAACGTCATTGTGTGGTCACCGTTCCGGAAGTCGGAACCGTCCTCGTTCTGCAGCTTTCTCACCAGTTTCGGACCGCTGACAGCCTTAGTGTCCATAGCCACGAGTGTCTTCATGCGGTCTCCGCGGTGTATGTCGAGCAGCTGGCATGCCGGTCCCAGTCCGTGTGTGGCATACACATCGCCTCTGTGTTTGCGGTTGTAGTTAAGGCGCCAGTTGTTCCAATAGTACGGCCAGAAGTCCTCGAGATTGTGTATGTATGACCCTTCCACATGCAGAATCTCGCCGAACACGCCGTGCTGCGCCATGTTGAGAGTGGTCAGTTCGAAGAAATCGTACACGCAGTTCTCCAATTGTATGCAGTGCTTACGGGTGCGTTCGGATGTGTTTATGAGCTTCCATATCTCCTCGAGGGTCATCGCCGCCGGCACCTCTATTGCCGCGTGCTTGCCGTGTTCCATGGCGTAGACACCCATTTGGGCATGATGTTTCCAGTCGGTAGCGATGTAGATGAGGTCTATGTCGTCGCGTTCGCACATCTTCTTCCATACGTCCTCGCTGCCGTAATATATGTCAGGAGCGTGTCTGCCAGCCTTGGTCACGATGTCGCGGGCGTTCTCCGCCCGCTCCTTCACTATGTCGCAGAGAGCCACAATCTTTGTTCCAGGGATGTGTGTCCATCGTTCCACCGCCCCCGGTCCGCGCATTCCGAGTCCGATGAATCCCACTCTTACCGTGTCAAGCGGCGGTGCGGTGAGCCCCACCACGTCTGTCTGTCCGGCAGGACGTTCGGGTACGGTGACCTGAATGGGTGAATAACTTGCCACGCTTTTCGGCGCGCAGTTCCATAACAGCAGCGTCGCGGTGGCGTAAAAAAGAAAAAAAGCAGATTCTTTTTCATAATAGAGTAATAAGGTTGAGTTATTATATTCCGGCATATACCGGTCTTTTCGGTTTAAGGTCTGACGCGGATGCGGTGTGCTCCGCATCAGACATATTGCCGTATCAGAACAAAGTGAGTGTGTAGAGATATACCACGGCTGCGGGAATAGCCATGAGCGACGAGTCAAAACGGTCGAGCATGCCCCCGTGTCCGGGCAGTATGTTCCCGCTGTCCTTTATGCCCATGGTGCGTTTGAAGAGCGACTCCACAAGGTCGCCCCATGTTCCGAACAGCACCACGACAAGCCCCATGCCTATCCATTCTGAAACGGACATTACAGCCCCGAGCGTCTGTCCGTCGGCATTATGGTTTTCCACGTATCCTATAACCGCAGCCACTGCCAGCACGAGAAGTCCTCCGCCGACGCTTCCCTCCCATGTCTTGCCTGGGCTTATTCTCGGGAACAGCTTGTGCCTGCCGAAGAGCGAGCCGAAGCAATAGGCTCCGGTGTCGTTCGCCCAGAGAAAGACGAATATGCTGAGCGGTATCAGGTATCCGTACACCACCTGTCCGCCGTAATCCCTGAATGCCAGTATGTTTATGGTGGACAGCGGCAGAGCCACATACATTTGTGAGAGCATGGTGTATGCCCAGTTGTTTATGGCGTTCTTGCTTTCTGTATACAGCTCGCTTATGAAAAGGTAGATGACGCTCAGCAGATAGGGTATGAACACTGCGGAGGGCGTTATGCCGCTGCAGAATCCGGCGACGGCAAAAAAGAGGTAGACTCCCGCTGCGGTGGAGATGAACCTGTTCACCGTCACGCCGTCTATCCTGTTCACCAGCCCGGTGTACTCCCAGACGGTCAGTCCGGTGACAAGTGCGAAAACAGCTATCATTCCTTCGGGACACATAAAGCATGTCACGATAATCGCTACAAACAGCACGCCCGTAATCGAACGTGTGATAAGATTTTTCATTTTCTCACTCATGGGCTGTCTTTTTTCTATGTTTGTCAGTCTTGTTTCCCCTCTCCGTCGCCGCTGTCTGCGGGCTGTGCCGTTACGGCTTTGCCATCATTCTTCCGCTCCAGCGACTTCTCGTGCTCCGCCTGTGCCTCTTTCACAATGTCGGGCATGTCCTCCAGCTTCGGTGTGTCGTCCTCCATTATCTCTTCCGATCGGCTTATCCACGGGCGTTTACCGAATATTCTCTCCACGTCCTCAGCGAATATCACCTCCCGTTTGAGCAGCAGTTCAGCCAGCTCACGGTGTCCTTCCTTATGCTTTGTGAGCAGTTCCTTGGCACGGGCATACTGGTCGTTTATCATCTTCAGCACCTCGTCGTCTATTATCTTAGCCGTTGTCTCGGAGTAAGGACGCTGGAACTGGTACTCCTGATTGTTGTAATAGCATATGTTGGGGAGCTTGTCGCTCATTCCGGCATACGCCACCATGCCGTAGGCACTCTTTGTGGCGCGCTCCAGATCGTTCATCGCTCCTGTCGATATCTGCCCGTTGCACAGTTCCTCAGCGGCACGTCCGCCGAGCAGGGCGCACATCTCGTCGAGCATCTGCTCCTTTGTCGTTATCTGGCGTTCCTCCGGCAGATACCATGCGGCGCCGAGAGCGCGTCCTCTCGGTACGATGCTCACCTTGACAAGCGGGTTCGCATATTCGCAGAACCACGACACAGTGGCGTGTCCCGCCTCATGTAGCGCGATGGTGCGTTTCTCGTCGTAGGTCATCACCTTGGTCTTCTTCTCCAGTCCGCCTATTATTCTGTCCACGGCGTCGAGGAAGTCCTGCTTGCCCACAGACTTCTTGTTGTGGCGCGCCGCTATGAGAGCCGCCTCGTTGCACACGTTTGCTATGTCGGCTCCTGAGAATCCCGGAGTCTGCCGCGACAGGAAGTCTATGTCCACAGTGTCGTCGGTCTTCACCGGTCTGAGGTGCACCTGGAATATCTCCTTACGCTCGTTGAGGTCGGGCAGGTCCACGTTTATCTGCCTGTCGAAGCGTCCGGCTCTGAGCAATGCCTTGTCGAGCATGTCGGCGCGGTTGGTCGCCGCCAGTATGATTACGCCGCTGTTGGTACCGAAACCGTCCATTTCTATGAGCAGCGCGTTGAGTGTGTTCTCCCTCTCGTCGTTGCCTCCCATGGCGGGGTTCTTGCTTCTTGCCCGTCCCACGGCGTCTATCTCGTCTATGAAGATGATGCACGGAGCCTTCTCCTTCGCCTGTCTGAAGAGGTCGCGCACGCGGCTTGCTCCCACTCCCACGAACATCTCCACGAAGTCAGAGCCGCTCATCGAGAAGAACGGCACGCCCGCCTCACCGGCGACAGCCTTTGCCAGCAGGGTCTTTCCTGTTCCCGGAGGACCCACGAGCAGCGCGCCCTTAGGAATCTTTCCTCCCAGATCGGTGTATTTCTGGGGTTCTTTCAGAAACTCGACAATCTCCTGCACCTCCTGCTTGGCAGCCGCTTGTCCGGCTACATCCTTGAACGTTATGCCCAGGTCGTTGCCTTTCTCGTACATGCGCGCCTTGCTCTTGCCCACGCTGAACACGCCTCCGCCCGCGTTGCCTCCGCCCATGCGCCGCATGAGCAGTATCCACAGCGCGATGCCGAGGATGAATGGCGAGAGGTTTATGAGCAGGTTCATGAACGAGTTTCCTTTCTCGTTCTCATAGCTGAAGTCGGCTATCTTCCCTGCCTTCTGCATTTCGGTGAGATATTTCTCAAGCTCGTCCACGGAGCCGAACTCCACGTTCACCGCCGGCTCAGGTCCCACCTGCTTCGCGCTCTTGCCGAATACGTCGCGTATGTTCTTGGCGTTCACATACATGGTAAGCATGTTGCGGTCCTTGTTCACCACCACGCTCTTGGCATAGCCTTTCTCCACATACTCCTTGAACTTTGTGTATGTGGCTTCCTGTTTTGCCGAGCTTCCCACGGCGAGGGCGTCTCCTCCGCCAGTGATGAAGAGTATGCCGAGTGATATAAGTATGACCGTGTATATCCAGTTCATGTTGAACTTGGGCATTTTCGGCTGGTTATTGTCGTTCTGACGTTTCTTCTCGTTGTTGTCCATATTTATGTGAAACTACATTGTTCCGGTCTGATATATATATAATAATGTGATACTTGCATGCTCCGACGGTATCACTCAACGTCGGGCAGACGTGTCATCGGAGCGTCTTCCCACAGGTTTTCAAGGTTGTAGAACTCACGCGCCTCCGGCATGAACACGTGTACCATGGCGTCGATGTAGTCCATTGCCACCCACTGGCTGTTGCCCAGACCGTTCACGTTGACGGGTTTCTCGCCCGTTTCCGTCCTCACTGTCTCCTCCACCGAGTCTGTTATAGCCTCCACCTGCGACGGTGAGCCTCCCTGGCATATCACGAAATAGTTTGTTATTGCTCCGTCGATGCCTCTGAGGTCTACAATGGTTATGTTCTGTCCTTTCTTTTCCTGAATTCCTTTTGTTATTGAGTCTACCAGTCTGTTTGTTGTTTCCATTTATGCGAATTTTGTTGTTCCCGGTCCGGACCGGTGTCTCCGCTTCTGTGCGTCAACGGCTTCCGGATTGCGGATTTTTCGTTTCTGTTGTGAGATGATGTCTTTAGTAAATGATGCACAAAGTTACATCTAATAATCTGAAAAACGAGATAATACTGCCGTTTATTTGTTTTTTTTAGAAAAAAGTTGCTGAAAATGTTTGTGATTAAAAAAAAATGTGTACCTTTGCAGTGCAATTCAGAAATGAAGAAGCAAACATATTGGGATATGGTGTAATGGTAACACTACAGATTCTGGTCCTGTCATTCTTGGTTCGAGTCCGAGTATCCCAACTCAGTTCCGGATGTATCGAGGCGATGCATCCGGTTTTTTATGCCCTGAAAGTCTGTCGGGGCACGCCCGTACGGCTGAGACCGGAGCGGTGGAGGCATGGTGGCGGTGCGCTGACGGACGGTTGTATTAACCCCGGACCGGTCATCATACTTCCATTTTTATTTTGAGCTGCTGTCAGCCGGATTGTATTCAGCTTTATCGAAGATGTGGCGGTCTGCACCGTGAAAAAGCTGAACGCAAGATGACGGCAGCGGTGTGGAAGGAGTGGCTGGCAAAAGTAGAGACGCAAGATTTTGCGTCTCACAAGTAGGTAAGCCCGATTAAACAGCGCAACGAGATGATGGACTAAAAGCGGCATGGGTGGACGTGAGACGCAAAATTTTGCGTCTCTACAGGCTGACGCCATCAAATTGATGCAGATAAAAATCACCGAGATTGACGCATCCAGCCAAAGTAGAGACGCAAAATTTTGCGTCTCACAAGGAGGTAAGCACAATTAAACAGCGCAATGAATCATGATTAAAACAAACACATCGTTGCTCGTGAGACGCAAAATCTTGCGTCTCTACAGGCTGACGCCATCAAATTGATGCAGATAAAAATCACCAAGGTTGACGCATCCTGCCAAAGTAGAGACGCAAAATCTTGCGTCTCACAAGAAGGTAAGCCCGATTAAACAGCGCAATGAGATGATGGACTAAAAGCGGCATGGTTGGACGTGAGACGCAAGATTTTGTGTCTCTACAGGCTGACGCCATCAAACTGATGCGCATAGGGCACTATTCGGTTTATCTGAATGATGTTTGCCGGTGGATTCTTATTTATGTCATAAAACGTATAAATATACATTTTCATGGTAAAAAAACACGACAAAACAAATCTGTGAAATAGAAACGGCGTTGCGTGGAAAATGCCTCCGCGGCACGCGGAAAAGCCTTTTCCGCATCCGTTTCAGCCACTCTGACGTGCCGTCGGCAGCTGTCCGTGGTGCGGAAAAGGCTCTTTCGCGCTGCCGCAAAGCCTTTTCTGTGGGGCGGAAGAGACCGTTTGAAGGTGCGGAAGAGGCTTTTCCGTAATGCGGAACGTACCGTTTCGCATTGCCGTGAGACTGCCGTCATGGCGCGTTTTTGTGCAATGGATTGATTGTCAGTGATATATCAAAAGGGCACAATACCTGCGTATTTGCACCGGAAAGTGCGTTCGTGCGCAAATACGCGGCTCTCGTGGAGTTGGCGTGCGTGTTTATGCGTTTTGCAGCCCGTACTAATGCATATTTATGCAGACACTTGTCTGACTTGCTCGGAGAGCGTTGTGGCGTGTTCCGACGGATGGCGCGGCGCGCGGAAAGTGGCGTGGCATGCAGTCGCAGGAGTGACCGCGATTGTGTCTGCGCGGCAGGATGGGGCATAAACGAAAAAACGGGCAGCCGGCTGTTGCCGGTTCCCCGCCTTTCTATATAAAATGTTCAATAATCTCTTCTTAAAGAAGAAGACATCAGATTGATGTTATTTCTGTAAATCAATCTTATGTCCTAAGCTTACTGCCTTGGCAATGATTACTGCCACGATGGCAAATGTGATAAATGTTACCATAGTCTTTTTACCTTTCTTTTAATTTTAATTTGTTATCCTTTTTGTCTTTTCGACGCTGCAAAGGTAATACGAATTATGTACCTGACAATGGCTTTCCCTTTAAAACTCCATGAAAGCGGGGTTTTATTGACGTACGTCAAAGAAACCCGTCTGAATGTTACGAAAATATGACATTATGTCAATTGTTTGCCCGATATTGTGACATTTTGTTCTTGCATATGACTTTTTGTCATGCCAGGCATGCTTTCTGCCGCTGCCTTAAAGACTTGTCACAGCCGTCATGCAGACGGTGTGGAGGTGGCTTCGGGAGCGTTTTGCCGTGAAGCTAAAAAATGTTTATTCGTAGTATATAATTACATTATACGATGGTTTTTTCGTACATTTGCATTATGTATATCAATAATAAAGAACACTGACATAAACATTGGAACGCAGAAAAACATTCAACGATATAATGAAGGTCCTGTTCTCGCTCTTGCTTGGCGGACTGATACTCTACTGGATGTATCGTGACTTCGACTTCAAGAATGTCGGCAGGGTGCTCGTTCACGAAATGGACTGGACCTGGATGCTGCTGTCCTTTCCCTTCGGTGTGCTTGCCCAGATGTTGCGCGGATGGCGTTGGCAGATGAGCCTTGAGCCTATCGGGGAGCATGCGAGGGCGTCGGTAAGCGTCAACTCCATTTTCCTCTCTTATGCCGTGAGCCTTGTGGTGCCGCGCGTGGGAGAGTTCGCACGGTGCGGAGTGCTCAAACGCTACGACGGTGTGTCGTTCACGAAAGCTCTGGGCACTGTGGTCACCGAGCGCATCATCGACTCGCTGCTCTTGCTCGCCATAACGCTTGTCACGCTGTTTTTCCAGTTGCGCGTGTTCGACAGCTTTTTCAGACGCACCGGGACCAACATCGAGACGCTCTTCTCACGGTTCTCCACGGCGGGCTACATCGTCACTGCCGTGTGCGCCGTTGCCGCTGTGGTGCTGCTGTGGGTGCTTCTGCGCAGGTTCTCCATATATAATAAGGTGAAGTGTACCATAAGCGGCATAATGCAGGGCGTGTTCTCCCTGCGCGGAGTGAGGAACATGCCGCTCTACGCTCTGTTCACCCTGGGCATATGGGTGAGCTATTTCCTGCACTACTATCTCACGTTCTTCTGCTTCGAGGCGACCTCCTCGCTGGGCATGGCGTGCGCCCTCGTGACGTTCATCGTGGGAAGCATAGCCGTCATCGTGCCCACACCCAACGGAGCCGGACCGTGGCATTTCGCCGTGAAGACAATGCTCATACTCTACGGGGTGGGTGAGACCGACGCGCTTTACTTCGTCCTTATAGTACACTCGGTGCAGACGCTGCTCGTCGTGCTGCTGGGTGTGTGGGCGTGGATTGCGCTGTCTTTCACATCAAAGAAGACCAATGCCGTGGCATGCGCCGCATGACACAATAACCAACATAACCGTTTAAACACAACAAAAAAGCTATGACAGAAATCAAAAACCTGAAACCTGAGTGTGTGTGGAGAAACTTCCACGCGCTTACGCAAGTACCGCGTCCGTCAGGACATCGTGATAAAATACAGCAGTTCCTGCTCGACTTCGCCGCCAAAGCAGGCGTTGAGGCATTCAAGGATGAGGCAGGCAACATCGTGATGCGCAAGCCCGCCACTCCCGGAATGGAGAACCGCAAGGGCGTGATAATGCAGGCACACATGGACATGGTGCCGCAGAAGAGCAAGGACAGTGCGCATAACTTCGAGACAGATCCCATTGAGACGTGGATAGACGGGGAATGGGTGAAGGCTAAAGGAACAACGCTCGGCGCCGACAACGGTAGGGGTGTGGCTGCCATATTGGCTGTGATGGAGGACAAGACACTTGTGCACGGTCCGGTGGAAGGACTCATCACCGCAGACGAGGAGACCGGCATGTTCGGCGCCAACGACCTGCCCGAAGGAGAACTGCACGGTGACATTCTGCTCAATCTCGACTCTGAGAGCTGGGGACACTTCTGCATCGGAAGCGCGGGAGGTGTGGACGTGACTGCCACACTGGAGTATAAGGAGGTGCCTGCCGACAACTCCGACGCCGCAGTGCGTGTGGTGCTGAAGGGTCTGAAGGGCGGACACTCCGGACTGGAGATTCATCTCGGACGCGCCAATGCCAACAAACTGATGGTGCGTCTTGTGCGCGACGCGGTGGCAGAGCTTGACGCACGCCTCGCCACATGGCACGGCGGAAACATGCGCAACGCCATCCCGTTTGAGTGCGAGACGGTGCTGACACTGCCGAAGGAGAATGTTGACGAACTGAAGGCTATGGCGGAGGAATACCGCGAGCTGTTCAACAGCGAGTTTGCGGGCATTGAGAACGACATACAACTGTTCGTGGAGGATGTTGACACACCTGCTACTGAGGTGCCGGAGGATATCCAGGACAATCTCATCGACGCCATCTACGGATGCCACAACGGCGTGATGCGTATGATTCCGTCGTTCCCCACTGTGGTGGAGACGTCGTCCAACCTCGCCATAATAGAGATAGGCGGAGGCAAGGCGGGCATAAAGATTCTGGCGCGCGGCTCACGCGAGAGCTACAAGGAGTACATCGTCACCACGCTGCAGAGCACGTTCAATATGGCTGGAATGCGCGTGGAGACATCCGGCGACTACTGTGGATGGGATCCGAACACGCAGAGTGAGATACTCCACCTCATCACGTCTAAGTATAAGGAACTCTTCGGTGAGGAGGCACACGTCGTTGTCGACCATGCCGGACTGGAGTGCTCCATCATTCTGGGCAAGTATCCGCACCTCGATGTTGTGTCGTTCGGACCGACAATCCGTTCGCCGCACACAACGGGTGAGCGTTGTCTCATACCCACGATAGAGCCGTTCTGGACTCTGCTTACAAAGACTCTGGAGAACATTCCTGTGAAATAAACGCTGTCAGCCACAGTCCGTGACGCCCCGAAGCGCGCCATCGCCTGTGGCTGACTTTTTTATCCCAAATCCCTTTCCCGCCCTTCTTTCCAATCGCGCCAGCCAGTAGGGACGCAAGATTTTGCGTCTCCCGTCCATCCATGTCGCTGTCAGTCCCTCGTCTCATTGCACTGCCGAATTGCGCACATTCTCTTGTGAGATGCAAGATTTTGCGTCTCTACTTTTGCCAATCACATCATTATCACTGCTTTCCTTATTCATTCTTCCAATCGCGCCAGCCAGTAGAGACGCAAGATTTTGCGTCTCCCGTCCATCCGTGTCGCTGTCAGTCCTTCATCTCATAGCTCTGCCTGATTGCGCACATTCCCTCGTGAGACGCAAGATTTTGCGTCTCTACTTTTGCCAACCACATCATTATTATTCCTTCCCTTATTCATTCTCCCAATCGCGCCAGCCAGTAGAGACGCAAGATTTTGCGTCTCCCGTCCAGCCGTGCCGTCGTCAGTCCCTCGTCTCATTGCACTGCCGAATTGTGCATATTCCCTCGTGAGACGCAAGATTTTGCGTCTCTACTTGGGCTGGCACCATAATATGACTTGGGCTGGGGAATAATGTAATACGGGCAGACACCATGATGTAATGCGGATGACTATATATATAATAATGTGTCGATATCGGTTTGGAGGCATAAAAAAACCGGTAATGTGGATTCACATTACCGGCCGCAAACATCCAGCCTCACGGTTGAACATTAACGCATGATGAATTTCTTTCTTATCTTACGATATGTTTCTTACCGTTCACGATGTATATGCCCTTAGGCAGATCGTTGAGCGACTTGTCTGAAGCGATCTTCTGACCGTTGATGGTGTACACACCCTCTACAGCCTTCTCGGCAGGTGTCTCTGTCACGATGCCGTTGATGTCGGTCGTTCCGTTGCCGTTGTCTATCACGAATGTCTTCGTGCCCTGTGTCGTGTTGGTCTCGGTGATATACCATGCCGTACCAATCAGGTTGCTCCAGTTGTCTGTCAGGTGATACATGTCACCGCCGGACATCACGTATGAGCCTTTCGGAGCATAGTCTGGATGATAGTAATAGCTTGTCCAGCTCAGCGCGCCGTCCTTCGTTGTTTCTGTCACAGCGTCGCGGCTGATGCCCTCCGGGCAATCCACACCGAGGAACTGGTAAATGCTGCCGTACTGATAGATCACTTTCTCCACATTGGCATATGCGGCGTCGTCCAGGCTCTCGTCTATACGGTTGAACTCAAACGAAGTGTTTGCTTTTGCGATAGGTTCTTTAGTAACCTTCACCAGATAGCACTGGCCTGCCTCAAGACCCTCAGCGCGGTTCAGATTTACAGGCTCGAAGAGTATCTGCTGAGTGTTCTGCGGGTTGAGTCCTTTGAGTTTCACAAGTTTCATATCGTTGCCGAAAGCCGCGTGCAACTGCGATGCCGAGAGGTTTACGGGCAGTGTGAGAGCGTTCCATCCGTGACCATCGGTGCTTGCCACGAACTTGCGGCTCAGATAGAACATGTATCCGTCCTTTGTATATTTGTGAGTGTCCACATCGTTCCGATTGCCGTAAGCGTCCACACCGAAGCCGTACTGTTCTGACTGTGGGTTACCCATATATGTCAGAGTCATGTTGTCCATATACACGCGGCCGCCTCCGTCATCCTTGCCTACTCCGAGTCTGAGCGTTTCGCCCTCTTCTACCATTACAAACAGCTCGACAACGAATTTGCTCTCATCCGGTGAGTACGTATTGTTGCCAGTCATGTATTGTGATGCTGGAACATTGCGGCGGAACAATTGATTGTTGGGAATACTGCCTGTTTCTTCTGATGACTGTCCTTCGTCTTTAAGCATGTCATGATGAGCATTCACAAGGCTCATGAATTCAGAATATTGATCGTCGGTGAGCATAGGTATAGGCTCTCTGCTTTCGTTAGCGAAAAGATATGCGTTGGTCTCACTTGCAGTGTTAGACACGCTGTATGCACCGTTTGTGTATGGAGCGCTGTCATTTCCGTCGAAGAACGCCTGGGCAGACACTTTGTAAAGACCGGGATTGAGTCCACTCACCTCCTGATAGAATATTCCTGTGGCGCGGCCTATCTCCAGACAGCCGTATGAACCGTAGGCACGTGCGTAATTATCATTATTTCCTACATCTGAGGAGTTGGTTCCGAGCCGAGAATCGATGGCCGTGCAGTAGTCGCTGGTGCTGCAGTCAAGATCTTCGGTACTCCAGAAACGATTATTCGGATCGCTCACATTTCTGATGAAGCGCGTGTTGTAAAGCAGACCACTCACATTGTAGTCGCCCACCTGTGCCTGATTCTGTGTAAAAGTCCTGTAGTCTTCAATAGAAATGAGACACCACTCGTCGGCATTACTTTTCCGTAAAGTGACTGTAACATAATTCTTGGACGTGTCGTAAGTCCAATACGCGCTGTTTCCGCCGGTGTTGATGTGGAATGTGTTTCCGCCGTCAATAGTTTCAATGGTGAATCTTGCGTCATCCACTTTCGCTCTGTCTATGTATATCACATTACCCAAATCCTCATCATTCTCCCTTGCGAGATAACTTCCCTGTGCATCGTTTACAATAGGACCTTTCAGATAATAGTAAGTAGTATAAGTTGGATCACGCCACGGACCGCCGCTTTCTACTACCTCACTCTCCAGGGAGAGCCTTATACCTCTCGGATTCAGGATACCTTGCATACCGTAGTCACCTCCGGAGTTAAGGAATTGCTTTTGGGTCACATTATAGAGATATACATAATCGTTTTCCCCTATGCTTTCCGGATTCCTTGCGTATAATTCCCAGTCGCTGTCATCCTGCGCCGTCGCAGTCTGCACGCCACCCATGAGCAGCAGCAGGAACATCGATACAAATGTACTAAAATGTTTCATAATAACTCGTTTTTCCTTTCTTTTTCTTGTTGTTCTTCTTCTTTTCTTCAGTCATTTACTCTCACTCCCACACATTGTGCGGTTTTGCCAAGTTCTCATCAGAGTTGTACGCACCGTTACCCCTAAGGTCTGTGCCGTCACCTGACGACGGATTACCCTCAATGATGTCAAATCCCGGATGCGTCTCATCTCCGGTAGTGTTGTACGATGACAAGGTAGCCATCGACTGCTCCGTCTCCATCGCAATTACATCGACGGATGGTTTTTCATACATTTTCTTCATTTCCTTTTTTATTTTCGTTGGTTTTATACTGTCTGCCTCTCTGTGCCAGTCCGGATGACATCTGCATATCTTCCGGTGTTTAAGATAACTCGGTATGGTTTGTTGTTATAAGATTTATTGTCTGTGTACAGGTGAAACTTAATGTAAGCAAACACAGCTTATGTCGCGAAACGACGCTTATGAGAGATTCCGCATCACGGTGCCTTTTTCAGTCATACGGACTTAAAAAACATGCCGCATATGCTTTGAGAACCATACACCTCTAATGCAGAGGTGTATATGTTTTCACAAAATCGAGGAAATGGAGATGTTTGATTATTGTATTTATCTCTTATATTCAACCAATATGGACAGCCGCATTAGTTAATATATATGTATTTATGTTAATTATAATGCCGTATATTTTGCTAAGTCATACTTTAATCTTAATTTTGCTGATGTTTAGAACAATATATATCGCAATATGCATACACCTCTGCATTAGAGGTATAGATATTTTTAAATATTGTTATACATGAAAAACGACTATATACATATGCACATATTCCAACATGAGAAAATGCATACAGCCACATCGGACATGCAGGACGAACAAGCAACATCTGGCTACTGACACATAGCCGCTACGAAAAACAAATAGAGATTCAGGATAGACGGGGAGGCTACAAACGCATTACGGTATGTCAAAGAAGCGTAACACACATACCAGCTTACAACAGCATGAAACAACAAAAATAAAAAACGGGACAAGGAAAACGTAAAACGAATAAAAAAGGCAGGGATGATCAAACGCATCCCTGCCATGTATCTTTCAGAAAAACAAGTCAGCTCACGCCTCGCCTGTACCGCTGTTGAACGGAGCGATGGTGCGTCCCTGCTGGTTGGGAATCTGAATCTTACCGAACGACTGCTCGTATTTGTATATGTTTTCCTGCAACGCCTGGAGGAGACGTTTCGCATGTTCCGGCGCAAGAACAACCCTGCTGCGCACCTGCGGTTTGGGCATGCCGGGGAGCATGCGTGCGAAGTCGATAACGAAGTCGGAACTTGAATGGCTTATCAAAGCAAGGTTGGCGTATTCGCCGAGGGCTGTCTCCGCATTGAGCTCAATGGGAAAGCCCTGTTTCTGATTGTTGTTTTCGTCCATGATAATTTTTTAGTTTTAGATATAAAAAAATAAATTGCGCCATATCATAAAGCTGATGCCATATGGAACACAGCGCACTGAGTATATTCCCTAAAGATGCCGCGAACAGACGGAAAGTTTTTTTATTCCGGCTTCCCGAGCGCAGCCTGTCTTTTGCAAAGATAATGCAAACGAGCGCAATGAGAGCTTGCTCTTTGATTGCCGAGTGCAGCTTATCTTATGCAAAGATAATGCAAGCGAGTGCAGCAGCAAGTTTTGAAAACGTAGTTTTATAAGACTTGCTATTGCCGAGCCGAAGCTTATCTTATGCAAAGATAACGCAAGGCGAGTGCAACAGCAAAGTGGGAAAACTGAGTTTTCACAACTTTGATACTGCCGAGCCGAAGCTTATCTTATGCAAAGATAACATATCCGACTTACATTCCCAAAAATATGAATCAAAAAATGAACCGCTTCCATGCAGATACACTACCGTTGACGTCACACCATAATCATGAAAGCAAGACAGCGGACACCCCTCCGGACTCACGAAAACACGCGAGACATACCGCATTAAGACAAAGGCTAATGACACAAAAGGCACATGCACAGAAACGAAGAAAAACAACCGCGCAACCAACTGGCGCACAGCGCATTACAAAAGAGGCTCTTTGAGGCTGCGAAAGAGGCTATTTCATCGTCCCGAAAAGGCTTTTCCACAGCCCCAAAGAGCCTCTTTCGCAAACCGATATATATCATTGTGTATTACGGGTATGAAAATACCCTGTGCCGACCATGCCGGGACGGACCGGAAGAAGAAGGCGAGGCGTCAGACGGAAGCGACGCGCACCACCTCACGCACAAGCCACACCCCGTCATACTGTTCGGCAAAGCCGTCACCGCGTCTGCCGCCATACTCCAACTTGAGAACCGCCCTCACCGGACTGCCGTTTTTCTTTCCGCCGGTAACACGGTCGTACATGCCGCCAAGCTTTCCCGTCTTGTCGACCACCCAATATTCCTTATCGCTGCCCGAAGGCACAAACGACCTCACCTCGTGTCCCATTCTCAGAACACCCTCAAGAGTATACAACACGTCTCTTGACATGGCGTCAGACTCTGTGTCGGCAAGCGTTATGCTTTTTTCGTCAAAGAGCGGCATCTCCTGCCCTATCTCCACGAAAACCGCCTTTGACGGACTGCTGTCGTGTATCTCGAAATAGCGCATGCCGCTGTTGCCCACGCCCCATCCTCCGCAGGTCGACGGCACCGGTCCGTGAGCCGAGACGGAATCGACACGTGCGGCATAGTCACCATGAGGCACGAGAATATACCTGCTCACGCCCGCCCTGTCTGAGTCTATCTTACGGAACCGGCACGTCTCGCCGGCAGGCAACTCCCCACGCGCACGGAGCGTGTCTGTCAAGACGCTGATGCCTCCGTCGCCGATGTCGAACACCTGCATGAGCCGCACAGGACTCGCACTACCGTCCCTCACAAGCACCATGCCCGGCAACGACGGGTCTGCCATGACGCGCATGCTGCCGTTTCGCTGGGCAAGCACGCGCAGTCCGGCACCGCTCACCTCATCCCACACAAAGCCCTCATAAGGCTGCCGCGACGGTTTCATACTGTCGCGACGGGCTACGCCTGCCTCAGAACCGGAGCCGTGCGTCATATTCCCCGACTTGCCGGTGAGCCCCGACATACAGCCGGAAGCACAAGCGCAAAGCACCAACGACAAAAAGATATACAGATGTCTCATAACTTTCAGATATTCGGAATAGGAAAACACATATCCGGACAATGTGCCGGAAGACGTATCGCAAAGATAGGAATATCAATCCACAGGACAAGATTTCACTTCATAAAAAAACAAAAATACAAGAAAAAAAGCCGGTTGCCACATACGAAACTGATGCGACCTGCCCAGGTGTTTTTACATGTCTTTACCCAATGCGCCTTTATTTCACAGTCAACTTACAGCTATCTTTATGTCCGCCTACTTACCGGACAAGCATAATTCCTGACATACTTATGTGTGATTGTTATGTTTTATAGTTATCTTTGTGGTCAGGCTTATACATCAATATGATGAGTGGCTGAAACGTGCCGCATCCGCACGACATGACACCGCCGGACAACAGACCGGGCGATACCGCCACTCCACATATATGAAAAAGCACATCACGGGTGGCGGACCATCAGCTGACAGTACCGAAAGAGAATTTACAGAAAATGACTGATGACGAGATAAAGGCGATTGGTGGGGAGGGATGAGAAAAGAAACAAAGAGACTTATAATATGGACATTCAAAGAATAAACCAGCACACATCGGCTTTCAATGAGATAACACACTACATTGAGAGCGACAATGGCAAGGAAAAGGTTGAAGTGTGGTTTGCCCGTGAGCTTCAGTCGGTTCTTGGCTATGCCCGCTGGGAGAACTTCATGGTTGCTATAGGGCGGGCTGTTGAATCATGCAAGTCACAGAAAATCAACGTAGATGATCATTTTCGTGAGGTCACGAAAATGATAAGTTTAGCAAAGGGAGCCAAGCGTGAAGTCAAGGACTACATGCTTACACGCTTTGCCTGTTATCTCATTGCCCAGAACGGTGACCCCAAGAAAGAGGAGGTAGCATTTGCTCAAGGCTACTTCGCATTGCAGACAAGGAGGGCTGAACTTATAGCCGAGCATTTGCAGCAAGTGTCACGTCTGGACACACGTGACCGACTGCGCGCTTCTGAGAAACAACTGTCGCGTAACATATATGAACGCGGCGTTGACGAGCGGGGATTCGGACGCATACGTTCAAAAGGCGACACGGCTTTGTTTGGCGGACATACCACCGAGGACATGAAACACCGCCTTGGCATCAAGTCGACACGACCGCTGGCTGGTTTTCTTCCAACGCTGACCATTGCTGCCAAGAACCTCGCCACCGAAATGACAAACTACAACGTGGAGCAAAAAGATCTTCAGGGTGAGCAGAGCATAACAACAGAGCACGTCCAGAACAATGTCAGCGTAAGGCAGATGCTGGGACAACGTGGCATAAAGCCTGAAAACCTTCCACCTGCAGAGGATATAAAGAAGGTGGAGCGCAGAGTGGCAAGCAATGAGAAGAAAATAGAAAAGACTTCAAACAAGCTGCCCAAAAAGGTAGATTAGGGTTGAAGCCGTTGTGCACCCGAAGATACGGGAAAGCACATTGAGGGTGGCGGATTATCAGCCGACAGTGCCTAAGGAGAAACTACAGAAAACCCTTGCTGACGGAATAAAGGCATTCTGTGAGGAAAGAGTAAACAATGAATCGGATTGAGAGCGACAATGACAAGGAAAAGGTTGATATCAACGTAGATGATTATAGGGGAACATGTTGGTTTGTGTGGGTGAGTAACCACTCATAAATTCAGCCCCTAATGGATTAACCAAAAGCGGTCATCATACTTCCATTCGCTTTTCGTACTTCTGTCAGCCGGATTGTGTCCAGCCTTATCAAAGATATAGCGGGTTACACCGGGAAAAATCAGAAACCAATCTGACTGACAGCAACACGAAACACGAATGAAGTATAATGACTTATTCCGAGGTACGAGAAAATACACAGCACTGAAGAACAGGCAATAAACAGAAAAAGGAGACTGCGTCGGGCGCAGTCTCCTTTTGACTTATCTTTTCCTTTGCCACTTACATGGCACAGGAACATTATGCATTATTCGGCAGACTCGTTCTCACCGGCAAAGTCGAGCACGGTCTTGCGGTTAGCAAGGATGCGGTCGTACTCTTCCTTCGAGCCGACGATGAGTTTCTCCCACTGGCGGAGTCCGGTACCGGCAGGAATGAGGTGACCCGTTATCACGTTCTCCTTCATACCTTCCAGACGGTCTACCTTACCACGTATGGCAGCCTCGTTGAGCACCTTTGTTGTCTCCTGGAACGATGCGGCAGAGATGAAGCTCTTGGTCTGCAACGCCGCACGAGTGATGCCCTGGAGTATCTGTGTGGATGTTGCGGGGATGGTGTCACGCACCTGAACCAGACGGAGGTCACGACGCTTGAGACTCGAGTTCTCGTCGCGCAGCTTGCGTGCGGAGATAATCTGCCCCACCTTCAGTGTTTCAGAGTCGCCCGCATCGGTCACATATTTCTTGCCCCATATGCGGTCGTTCTCCTCGGCGAAGTCGAGCTTGTCCACCATCTCCTGCTCGAGGAACGTGGTATCGCCCGGCTCGTCTATCTGAACCTTGCGCATCATCTGGCGCACGATAATCTCGAAGTGCTTGTCGTTAATCTTCACACCCTGCAGACGGTATACGTCCTGAACCTCGTTGACGATGTATTCCTGAACCGCAGTGGGACCCTTGATGGCGAGGATGTCGCCCGGAGTGATGATACCGTCGGAAAGCGGAGTACCGGCACGAACGGCATCGTGCTCCTGAACAAGAATCTGTTTGGAGAGGCTGACGAGATATTTCTTCTGGTCACCGGTCTTGCTTGTGACGATAATCTCGCGGTTGCCGCGCTTCACCTTACCCATTGTCACCTCACCGTCGATCTCAGAAACCACAGCGGGGTTGCTCGGGTTGCGCGCCTCGAAAAGCTCTGTCACACGCGGGAGACCTCCGGTGATGTCACCAGCCTTGCCCACGGCACGCGGAATCTTTACGAGTGTGGCACCTGTCCTGACAGTCTGTCCGTCTTCCACTACGACGTGTCCGCCTACCGGGAAGTTGTATGTGCCTATCACCTCACCGTCCTTACCGATGATGTCGCAGGTAGGAACCTTGGACTTGTCCTTAGAGTCGGTGATGATCTTCTCGGTAAGTCCGGTAGCCTCGTCGGTCTCGGCACGATAGGTTATGCCCTCTATCACATCGTTGAATTTAAGCGTACCGCCGTATTCGGTGACGATGACCGCATTGAACGGGTCCCATCTGGCTATGAGGTCGCCTTTATTCACGAGTGCTCCGTTCTTGAAGTAGAGGGTTGAACCGTAAGGAACGTTGAGCGTGGAGAGCACGATGTCGGTATGCGGATCGATGAAGCGCACCTCAGACAGACGGCTTACCACCATGTCGCAGTTGACGTCCTTCTCGCCGTCGTTCTCCACAAACGGAACCACGCGCAGCTCGTCGAACTCTATGCGCGAGTCGTTCTTTGCCACGATAGACGCGTTGGCGGCGGCATTGGCAGCCACACCACCGGCGTGGAACGTACGCAGGGTAAGCTGTGTTCCCGGCTCACCGATTGCCTGTGCGGCAATCACACCGACAGCCTCGCCTATCTGCACCATGCGGCTTGTGGCAAGGTTGCGTCCGTAACACTTCATGCAGACGCCGTGCTTGCTCTCGCATGTGAGCACCGAACGTATCTCTACGCTTTCGATGGGCGACTCTTCTATCGCCTTGGCAACAGACTCAGTTATCTCCTCACCGGCAGCTACTATGAGCTCGCCTGTGGTAGGATGTATGATGTCGTGGACTGACACACGTCCGAGGATGCGCTCATAGAGAGTGGAGATGACCTCGTCTCCGTTTTTAAGAGCCGTGCATACAAGTCCGCGCAGTGTGCCGCAGTCCTCCTCGGTGATGATGACGTCGTGTGACACATCGACAAGACGGCGTGTGAGGTAACCGGCGTCGGCTGTCTTCATGGCGGTGTCGGCAAGACCCTTACGGGCACCGTGTGACGCGATGAAGTACTCGAGCACGGACATACCTTCCTTGAAGTTTGAGAGAATAGGGTTCTCGATAATCTGCGCTCCCTCGGCACCTGCCTTCTGAGGCTTTGCCATAAGTCCACGCATACCGGAAAGCTGCTTGATCTGGTCCTTTGAACCACGGGCTCCGGAGTCGAGCATCATGAACACGGCGTTGAATCCCTGGTCAGCCTCGGTCATTTCCTTCATGAGGACATTGGCAAGGTCGTTGTTGACGTGGGTCCATGTATCGATGACCTGATTGTAACGCTCGTTGTCGGTGATGAATCCCATGTTGTAGTTCTCAGTAATCTGACGAACCTCCTCATTACCTTTCTCAACGATGGCTTCCTTCTCCTTCGGGATGATGATGTCGTCGAGGTTGAACGAAAGACCTGCCACATAAGCCATGCGGTAGCCGAGGTTCTTGATACCGTCGAGGAACTCGCACGCACGCGCCATACCAACCGACTTGATGACATCGGCAATGATACCGCGCAGTGTCTTCTTGGAGATGATGTCGTTGAAATAGCCTACCTCCTCAGGAATGATCTGATTGACAATGACACGTCCTACAGAAGTGTCGACCATGCGTTTCTGCATCACACCGTCGACAAGGTCGTTTACAACAACCTTCACAGGTGCGTGAAGGTCGCACTTGCCTTCGTTATGTGCGATGAGTGCTTCTTCCGGACCATAGAACACGAGTCCTTCGCCCTTTGCGCCCGGACGTATCTTTGTGATATAGTAGAGTCCGAGAACCATGTCCTGTGACGGCACAGTGATAGGAGCGCCGTTTGCCGGGTTGAGGATGTTGTGGCTCTGGAGCATCAGTATCTGTGCCTCAAGGATAGCCTCATTGCTCAGAGGGAGGTGGACAGCCATCTGGTCGCCGTCGAAGTCGGCGTTGAACGCCGTACATGCCAGCGGATGGAGCTGGATGGCCTTACCCTCTATGAGCTTCGGCTGGAATGCCTGTATACCGAGACGGTGAAGTGTCGGCGCACGGTTGAGGAGCACGGGATGACCCTTCATCACATTCTCGAGAATATCCCAGATGACGGGCTCGCGACGGTCGACAATCTTCTTTGCGCTCTTGACCGTTTTCACGATGCCGCGCTCGATGAGCTTGCGTATGATGAACGGCTTGTAAAGCTCGGCTGCCATGAGTTTAGGCAGACCGCACTCGCCCATTTTAAGCTCCGGACCTACAACGATGACCGAACGTGCGGAATAGTCGACACGCTTACCGAGAAGGTTCTGACGGAAACGTCCCTGTTTTCCTTTGAGCGAATCGGACAATGACTTCAGCGGACGGTTGCTGTCGCTCTTGACGGCAGAACTCTTGCGCGAGTTGTCGAAAAGACTGTCGACAGCTTCCTGAAGCATACGCTTCTCGTTTCGGAGTATGACCTCGGGGGCCTTTATCTCTACAAGACGTTTCAGACGGTTGTTACGTATGATGACACGACGGTAGAGGTCGTTGAGGTCGGATGTGGCGAAACGACCGCCATCAAGCGGAACGAGAGGACGGAGCTCCGGCGGAATGACCGGAATAATCTTCATTATCATCCACTCAGGACGGTTTACACCACGGCTCGAACGGAACGCCTCCACTACCTGCAGGCGTTTGAGCGCCTCGGTCTTGCGCTGCTGCGAAGAGTCGTTGTTGGCACGATCGCGCAGTTCGTAAGAAAGTGCGTCGAGATCGATTGTAGACAAAAGGTCGTAAATCGCCTCAGCACCCATTTTGGCAATGAACTTGTTGGGGTCTGAATCGTCGAGATATTCGTTATGCGGATCGAGCTTGTTCTCGATGATGTCTATATATTCCTCCTCCGAAAGGAAGTCCATCTTGTGCGAGCCGTTTATCTCGATGCCCTCGGCATCCTTGCGTCCTTCAAGAGCACCCGGCTGCACAACGACATATTTCTCGTAATATATCACCGAGTCAAGACGCTTTGTAGGCATTCCGAGCAGATAGCCTATCTTGTTGGGCAGAGAACGGAAATACCATATGTGCGCTACAGGGACAACAAGCTCTATGTGTCCGCTGCGCTCACGGCGTACCTTCTTCTCAGTGACTTCGACACCGCACCGGTCGCAGACAATGCCCTTATAGCGTATGCGCTTATACTTTCCGCACGCACACTCATAGTCGCGTGTAGGACCGAAAATGCGCTCGCAGAACAGTCCGTCACGCTCCGGCTTGTAAGTCCTGTAATTAATTGTCTCTGGTTTGGTGACCTCACCATAAGAGTTCTCGAGAATCTCTTCAGGCGAAGCAAGACCGACGGTGATCTTCGTGAAATTGTTCTTTATTTTTGTATCTTTCTTAAAAGCCATATCTTTTATAATTTAGGGTGTTCGGGATTAATCGAGTTTGACACTTAAACCAAGACCACGGAGCTCGTGCAGAAGCACATTGAGAGACTCCGGTATTCCCGGGGTAGGCATCGGGTCGCCCTTGACAATTGCCTCATATGCCTTTGAACGGCCGACAGTGTCGTCGGACTTGATTGTAAGAATCTCCTGAAGCACATGGCTGGCACCGAATGCCTCGAGTGCCCAAACCTCCATCTCACCGAAACGCTGGCCACCGAACTGTGCCTTACCTCCGAGAGGCTGCTGTGTGATGAGCGAGTACGGACCGATGGAACGTGCGTGCATCTTATCCTCTACCATATGACCGAGTTTCAAGAAGTAGGTTATACCCACGGTCGCCGGCTGGTCGAAACGCTCGCCTGTCTCACCGTCGTAAAGATGGGTTGAGCACAGGTGCGGAAGTCCTGCCTTGTCCGTCCATTCAGAAAGGTCGTCAAGCTTTGCACCGTCGAAGATAGGTGTGGCGAACTTCACGCCGAGTTTCTTTCCTGCAGCACCGAGAATTGCCTCGAATATCTGACCGAGGTTCATACGTGAAGGCACGCCCAGAGGGTTCAACACGATATCCACAGGACGTCCGTCCTCAAGGAACGGCATGTCTTCCATGCGCACGATACGCGACACGATACCCTTGTTTCCGTGACGTCCGGCAAGCTTGTCGCCCACTCCTATCTTACGTTTCTTCGCAATATAAACCTTTGCCATCTGAAGAATGCCGGAAGGAAGCTCGTCACCTATGGTAATGGCGAACTTTCTGCGCTTCAGTTCGGCGTCGAGAAGCTTATACTTGCGTATATAGTTCATTATGAGCTTCTGGATGAGCTCATTGGTGTGCGCGTCGTCTGTCCATCCGTTAGACTGGATGCCGTCATACTCGAGGTTCTTGAGTATAGGAGCAGTAAACTTGCTGCCCTTTGTGATAATCTCCGCGCCGGAATAATCCTTCACACCCTGCGAAACCTTATCCTCAGTGAGAATAAGCAGTTTCTCTACAAGAATATCCTTAAGATCGTTGTTCTTTGCCTCATATTCCTCGTCTATCTTAGCGAGCAGCACCTTGTCCTGTTTCTTCGACTCGCGTGTCTTGACAGCACGGGAGAACATCTTCTTGTCAATCACCACACCACTGAGTGATGGATTGGCTTTCAAAGAAGAATCCTTTACGTCTCCAGCCTTGTCGCCGAAGATGGCGCGGAGAAGTTTCTCCTCTGGCGACGGGTCGCTCTCACCCTTAGGCGAAATCTTACCGATGAGGATGTCGCCCGGCTCGACACGCGCACCGATGCGGATGACTCCATTGTCGTCAAGATCTTTGGTGGCTTCCTCGCTGACATTTGGTATGTCGCTCGTGAATTCCTCCATACCTCGCTTTGTCTCGCGCACGTCAAGCGAGTACTCATCCACATGCACAGATGTGAGGACATCGTCGCGCACCATACGCTCGCTAAGTACGATGGCGTCCTCATAGTTGTAACCTTTCCAAGGCATGTAAGCCACAAGCAGGTTGCGTCCAAGAGCGAGCTCTCCGTTCTCTGTGGCATATCCCTCAGTAAGGATGTCGCCTGCCTTTACGCGCTGACCCTTGTTACAGATAGGACGCAGGTCGATTGTCATATTCTGGTTCGTACGGCGGAACTTAGGAATGCGGTATTCCTTAGACGCGGGTTCGAAGCTGACGAACTCCTCGTCCTCCGTGCGGTCGTACAATATACGTATTGTCGTTGCGTCAACGTATTCGATTACTCCGTCGCCTTCAGCCGTAATCATAGTGCGTGAATCCTCACACACCTGCTTCTCGAGTCCTGTACCGACAATAGGCGCGTCGTTGTGAAGAAGAGGAACAGCCTGGCGCATCATGTTACATCCCATCAGCGCACGGTGACCGTCGTCATGCTCGAGGAACGGAATGAGTCCGGCGGAAACAGACGCAATCTGTTGCGGAGACACGTCCATAAGATCGACCTGGTCGGGTGCTACTACAGGGAAGTCGGCGTCCTGACGGCATTTCACATAGTCGCGTATGAACGAACCATCCTCACGAAGAGGTGCATTTCCCTGACCGATGATGTGATCCTGCTCTTCCTCGGCAGTGAGGTATACAACATCATCATTATTAAGATTGACGTTACCGTCAGTAACCTTGCGGTAGGGAGTCTCAATAAATCCGAGCTCGTTGATGGTAGCATAAACGCAAAGCGACGATATAAGTCCGATGTTAGGACCTTCAGGACTCTCGATAGGACAGAGACGTCCGTAATGTGTGTAATGAACGTCACGCACCTCGAATCCGGCACGCTCACGTGAAAGTCCGCCGGGACCAAGAGCAGACAAACGGCGTTTGTGTGTTACCTCTGCCAACGGGTTGGTCTGGTCCATAAACTGTGACAACGGGTTTGTACCGAAGAAAGAATTGATTACGCTTGAGATTGTCTTTGCGTTAATCAGGTCAGTAGGCTGGAACACTTCATTGCCACGCACATTCATGCGCTCGCGTATCGTACGGCTCATACGGGCAAGACCGATGGAGAACTGATTGCTCAACTGCTCTCCGACGGTACGCACACGACGGTTGGACAAGTGGTCGATATCGTCCACCGTTGCGTTAGAGTTGATAAGCTGAATAAGATACTTTATGATTTCGATTATATCGTCCTTTGTCAGCACTCGGATGTCTGACTCCGTGTCAAGACCAAGTTTCTTGTTTATACGATAACGTCCCACTTCTCCCAAGTCATAACGCTTGTCAGAGAAGAACAGATTCTGGAACACTTCACGGGCACTCGCGTCATCTGCAGGATCGGCATTACGGAGCTGTCTGTATATATACAGCACTGCCTCTTTCTCAGAGTTGCTCGGATCTTTTGCGAGTGTGTTGAAGATTATCGAATATTTGTTTGCAGCCTCCGCATCCTTATGAAGCAACACAGAAGGGGTGCCGCTCTCTATTATGTCGACGATGTTATCCTCTGTGAGTTCAGTCTCACGCTCCATGATGACTTCGTTACGCTCGATGGAAACAACCTCACCGGTATCCTCGTCTACGAAATCCTCATTCCAGCTTTTCAGAACACGTGCGGCAAGCTTACGTCCGATGGCTGCCTTCATATTCTTCTTGTTGACCTTGACTTCTTCTGCAAGATCAAAAATCTGAAGGATATCCTTGTCCTGCTCATATCCTATCGCACGAAGAAGAGTCGTTACAGGCAATTTCTTCTTACGGTCGATATAAGCATACATTACATTGTTGATATCTGTGGCAAACTCTATCCACGAGCCTTTGAAAGGTATGATTCGCGCAGAATAAAGCACGGTGCCGTTTGCATGCACACCTTGGCCGAAGAACACGCCCGGAGAGCGGTGCAACTGTGAAACTACAACACGCTCGGCACCATTAATGATGAATGTGCCGTTGCTCGTCATGTAAGGAATTGTGCCCAGGAAAACATCCTGTATGAATGTACCGAAATCCTCATGATCCGGATCAGTACAATACAATTTCATCTTTGCCTTCAAAGGCACACTGTATGTAAGCCCGCGCTCAAGACACTCTTCTATTGTGTAACGCGGCGGGTCAATATAATAATCGAGGAACTCAAGAACAAAGTTGTTTCTGGTATCCGTAATAGGGAAATTCTCTGAGAAAACCTTATAGAGACCATCGTTCTTGCGTTCTTCGGGGGGAGTGTCCATCTGAAGGAAGTCCTTAAACGACTTAAGCTGCACATCAAGAAAATCCGGATATGGCATCGGATTGTGGATGCTGGCAAAATTAACTCTGTTATCAACAATTTTTGAAGCCATCAGAAGATATTAATATTTATAATAAATGAAAAGACACAAAAAGGTTAGAACCTACCTACCTGGAAGATTCTAACCGTATTTTAAAAAGATTCACACTGCATAGACAAAATCATTGTCTTGCCGCGAATTTATAAGATTTATTATTACTTGAGTTCTACCTTGGCACCAGCCTCTTCGATAGCCTTCTTCAAGTTCTCAGCCTCTTCTTTAGAAAGACCTTCCTTGATTGTAGCAGGAGCGCCGTCTACAAGATCCTTAGCCTCTTTCAAGCCAAGACCGCAAGCTTCCTTAACTGCCTTAACAACCTGAAGTTTTGCACCACCTACTTCAGCGAGAACAACGTCGAAAGAAGTCTTCTCCTCTGCCTCACCAGCTGCACCACCGGCTGCAGGTCCAGCAGCTACAGCTACGGCTGCAGCAGCGGGCTCGATTCCATACTCGTCCTTCAGGACTGTTGCCAACTCATTTACTTCTTTTACTGTAAGATTTACTAACTCTTCAGCAATAGCTTTGATATCTGCCATTTTATTTAAAATTTTAATTGTTTTTTATATTAATAATTGTTTTTTGTTACTCCGGGCGCTCACCCAAAGTTTTCAGGACACCATGAATCGTGTTCGCACCAGACTGAAGTGCAGAAACAACATTCTTGGCGGGAGACTGCAGCAATGCGACAATTTCAGCAATAACTTCGTTCTTGCTCTTCAGTGAAGCAAGTTCAGAGAGCTTGTCTGCACCTACATATACGCATTCTTCTGCATATGCACCTTTAAGTGCGGGGATACCTTCCTTAGTATACTCTTTCAAAAGCTTTGCAGGAACATTTGCTGTATGTGTAAACAATACGGCTGTCGTACCTTTCAGAGTACAATACAAAGGTTCAAAATCCACGTCTGAAGCCTCGAAAGCCTTGTGAAGAAGAGTGTTCTTCACAACAACCATCTTGATTTCGCTCTTAAAACACTTGCGGCGCAAGTTACTTGTAGCCTCCGCATTCAGACCTGTAACATCAACCAGATAGAAATGAGGATATTCCTTCAGTTTCTGACCTAGTTCATTTATAATAGTATCTTTTACTTCTTTTCTCATTTTACAAAACTTTTAGAGTTACTCAACTGATTTAGGATCAACCTTGATACCCTTACTCATAGTGCTAGAAATAAAGATACTCTTAATATATGTACCTTTAGCAGCAGAAGGTTTAAGCTTTATAACAGTAGCGATAAACTCCTTTGCATTCTGCATAATCTGCTCTGCTGTAAAGCTGACCTTGCCGATAGATGTGTGAATAATACCGGCCTTGTCAACTTTAAAGTCTATCTTACCTTGCTTAACCTCTTTTACTGCCTTAGCAACATCCATTGTCACTGTGCCGCTCTTTGGGTTAGGCATAAGTCCACGCGGTCCGAGAACTCGTCCCAAAGGACCTATCTTACCCATGCATGACGGCATTGTTATGATAACATCCACATCAGTCCATCCGCCTTTAATCTTTTCGATGTATTCATCAAGACCGACATAGTCTGCACCAGCCTCTTTGGCAGCAGCTTCAGCATCCGGTGTACAAAGACAGAGCACGCGTGTAACCTTACCAGTGCCATTTGGAAGCGAAACTACGCCACGAACCATCTGGTTTGCCTTACGCGGGTCAACGCCTAAGCGTACATCTATATCTACAGAAGCATCAAACTTAGTCGTAGTTATTTCCTTAACAAGCTCTGATGCCTCCATCAAAGAGTATGCTTTCCCTGCTTCAACCTTATCAGCTACTGATTTTTGATTTTTTGTCAGTTTACTCATTTTTCTAATTGAAGTTATAAATTATTTACCAGGGAAATCCCCTTTTACAGTTATACCCATACTTCTTGCAGTACCGGCAACAAGCTTCATCGCTGCCTCCACAGTGAAGCAGTTAAGATCTTTCATCTTGTCCTCTGCTATTGCTCTAACCTGATCCCAAGTCACGCTGGCAACTTTCTGACGATTAGGCTGTGCTGAGCCACTCTTAACCTTGGCTGCCTCTTTAAGCTGAACAGCTGCAGGCGGAGTCTTAAGCTCGAAGCTGAATGACTTGTCGGTGTAGTAGGTGATAACGACAGGAATAATCTTACCTGCCTTATCCTGGGTTCTGGCGTTGAACTCCTTGCAGAATCCCATAATATTAATACCCTTCGAACCCAAAGCCGGTCCTACAGGAGGAGAGGGATTCGCTGCGCCACCTTTAATCTGTAACTTGATTAATCCAGCAACTTCTTTAGCCATTTTTGTTTATATGTTAAATGATTAGTATAAAAAGATGCGATACACCCGTAACAATGCATCAGCCTTCTTTTTCAACTTGCATAAAACCTAATTCCAATGGAGTCTTTCTTCCGAAAATCTTGACCATCACCTTCAACTTACGCTTTTCACTGTTGACTTCTTCAATCACACCGCTAAAGCCGCTGAAAGGACCATCAATAACCTTCACAGTTTCATCGACAACATACGGAATATTAACATCGTCTACAAGCTCTGTTTCTTCTGCAGTACCAAGCATACGATTTATGTCTGCCTGCGGAACTGGAGAAGGATTGTCTAGTCCACCAAGAAAGCCAAGGACATTGGGCATGAAACGCAAGGTATGCGCAACATCTCCAACGAGAGAGGCCTCAACGAAAACATAGCCGGGAAGAGAAATCTTCTCTTTGATGACTCTCTTGCCATTACGCAAAGAAGCATGCTTCTCCATAGGTATGATAACCTGAGAAACATGTGTCGACAATAACGTGTTGTGTTTCATTTCAGCCTCAATGTATTCCTTCACCTTAGCCTCTTTGCCACTTACAGCACGCAAGACATACCAATTCTTTCCTGTTTCAGCCATTTTCCGATAAATTAACCTGGATAAACCATACTCATGATCCACTCAAAGAGCTGATCCATTGCGAACACGACACAAGCTATGACAAGGGAAGCAGATAATACAATCATAGCACTGTGCGTGAGTTCGGCACCTGTAGGCCATGTAGTTTTATGCGCAAGTTCGTTGTAACAAACTTTGCAATAATTCACAAATTTCTTGAACATATTATCTTTATTTAGCACGGGATGAGAGGCTCGAACTCCCGACACCTGGTTTTGGAGACCAGTGCTCTACCAACTGAGCTAATCCCGTAAAAAATTCCCGCATGCCGCTCATGCGGGAACATTTATTATCTTATTTCAAGAAACAGGGATGTTTAAATCCTGATTTTGAAATTTAGTCTTCAAATACTTCAGTAATCTGACCAGAGCCTACTGTGCGTCCACCCTCACGGATAGCGAAGCGCAGACCCTTGTTAAGAGCAACAGCGTAAATCAGCTCAACTGTGATTTCCACGTTGTCTCCAGGCATTACCATTTCTACGCCCTCCGGAAGAGAGATTTCACCTGTACAGTCCATTGTACGGAGATAGAACTGCGGACGATACTTGTTTCCGAACGGAGTATGACGACCACCCTCTTCTTTCTTCAGAACGTAGATAGAAGCCTTGAACTTCTTGAACGGCTTAATCTGACCCGGATGACAGAGAACCATACCGCGCTTGATTTCGTTCTTGTCTATACCACGGAGGAGCAGACCTACGTTATCACCAGCTTCACCTTCATCAAGAATTTTGCGGAACATTTCAACACCTGTTACCACGCTCTTCTTATCTTCGCCAAGACCGAGAAGTTCTACTTCATCACCGACCTTAACACGACCAGTCTCGATACGTCCGGTAGCAACTGTTCCACGGCCAGTGATAGAGAACACGTCCTCAACAGGCATAAGGAAAGGTTTGTCGAGGTCGCGCGGAGGCTCCTGAATCCACTCATCAACAGCGTTCATGAGCTCCATAACCTTCTCTTCCCATTTTGCTACGCCATTAAGTGCGCCGAGTGCAGAACCACGAATTATAGGAGTATCATCCTCGAATTCATACTGATCAAGGATTTCTCTAACCTCCATCTCAACGAGTTCGAGCATTTCCTCATCCTCAACCATATCGCACTTGTTCAGGAACACAACCATACGCGGAACGTTTACCTGACGAGCGAGAAGCACGTGCTCACGTGTCTGAGGCATAGGACCGTCAGTTGCAGCAACAACAAGGATAGCACCGTCCATCTGAGCAGCACCAGTCACATTGTGCTTGAAGTCCTTGAAGTTGATGTGCTTGTAGAAGTCATCAATGCGGTCAACAGCGACGAACGGGAAGACGTTGGTGCGCTGATCGGACATCTTCACAGGCTTACCGGTCTTGGTATCGATACCCGGGTTGCAGTTGTACTCAACGTGGCACTGAGCGCACATGAGCTTGGAGTCCGCCTTTTCAAGGATGGCGATCTTACGGGTAAAGCCGCGCACGCCCATATCCTTAACTTCGATCTTGGTGCGGTTCGGATCTTCGGAGTAGACCGTCGGGAAATCCGTACGGGTCAGAGCCTGAATCAGACCGTCACGCACGACACGGGGTTTGGCCGAGTGCGGATCGTGGCAGAAGTTGCAGTTAACCGAGTGGCTCGTCTTGCGGGCCATGTCAACGACATTGCTTTCACGCGAGAACGTGGCGCCTTCAACCTTGTCGCCCATGTAGGCCCAGTCGAGCATCAGGTCGGTCGACTTGCAGGACCAGCACACGCCGTTGGCGGCAGCGGCCGTGCCCGGCTTGTGGGCCTTCTGCTCGTTGTTGTCGGGATAGTTGTCCTTGAGGACGTCCCAGGCCTTGTAGGACTTGCCGCCCTCAAGCGTCG
>ERZ779851.297-NODE-297-length-50566-cov-4.380274_pt1 | contig 50566 bp, 37 predicted proteins | sample MGYA00511094_ERZ779851 | MGnify/ENA primary metagenome ERZ779851 (study PRJEB29588, sample SAMEA2155512) | human gut metagenome | biome: human gut; feature: human-associated habitat; material: faeces | place: Denmark | collected 2008/2010 ...
GGCTCGGATTTCAAAATCCGAGCCACTAATTTTTTCTTTGCTCCCATGTGGGGTAAACACACTGAAAATCAGTTTTCATTTTCTCGCCCTCAGGAATGCCGTTTTTCCATTCCGGTTTTCCGTCGCCCGATGTATTCCGTCGTTACCCGGACCGCGCGGTTGCGCTGGCGCATTTTGCGGTCCGCCCGCAGCAGGCAGGAGCACGAAGATGTTAATATTTGTTTCAGCGTGGCTGTCTCCGCATGTTCTTTGTAAAAATGCCTTAACGTATTTTGTACTGCGCACGCCTTTTGCTATCTTTGCAACGCGGCAAAAGGTCTTGCCGCCAAAAAGCTATGATAAATAGAGAACTGATACGGTTAAAGGTTGTCCAGCTGGTGTATGCCTATTATCGCGACGGCGAAAAGAACATCGAGTCGACCGAAAAGGAACTGATGTTCAGCCTGTCGAAGTCGTACGACATGTACCGCTACCTTCTGCTCACAATATGCGAGGTGTACGAATGCGGCGTGCGTGCGCTGGAAATAAGGCGCAGCAGGGCCAGGAGGCTCAACATAACCGAAGACGAGGACACCGCTTTTGCCGACAACCGCTTTGCACGCCAGCTTGCGGAAAACAAACAGCTGGCAGCGTTCCGCGACAAGGTGGGAGCCGAATGGATAGACGAGGCTCTGATACGCAAACTTTACAGAACCATTATCGAAAGCGAAGAATACGGCGACTACCGCAAGATAAAAGCACCTACCTATGCCGACGACCGCGCGTTCTGGCGCAAAGTCTACAAGGCATACTTCGTAGGCTCCGACGAACTCGACGCATACTTTGAGGAGCGGAGCCTGTATTGGAACGACGACAAAACAGTGGTAGACTCCTTCGTGCTCAAGACAATAAAACGCTTTGACGAAAGCGCCGGAGCAGAGCAGACGCTGCTGCCAGAGTACGACAGCGAGCTCGACCGCGAATTTGCCGCCAAACTGATACACGAGGTGCTGGCAAACGACGAGTATTACCGCAACCTTATTCGCGAAAACGCAAAAAACTGGGACTTCTCGCGCCTGGCGTTCATGGACCTCATAATAATGCAGATTGCACTGGCCGAGATAGTGGCTTTTCCAACAATACCAGCCGCAGTTTCGATAAACGAATACCTCGAAATAGCCAAGATGTACAGCACCCCGCGCAGCCACGTCTACATAAACGGCTTCCTCGACGCGCTTGTGAAAAATCTGCGCGCCGCCGGAGAACTGATGAAATAAAATCCCCGGTACACCCGGATTATTAATAACTAAAAAAATAAATCTATGAACATGCTTATTGCACTGTTGGCGCCGCAGCAAGGCGCAGGAGGCTTCGACATCACGTTCCTCGTGATGATAGTTGCAATTTTCGCTATCATGTACTTCTTCATGATTCGCCCGCAGCAAAAGAAGCAAAAGGAAATACAGAAATTCCGCGATTCCCTCCAGCCGGGAATGGAAGTGGTAACTTACGGCGGCGTTCACGGAACAATCAAGTCGATTGACGACGCAACGAACACCGTAATGCTCGAAATAGCTTCCGACGTAAAGATAAAAGTAGAAAAGACACACCTTTTCGGCGACGTGAAAGCTATGCAGGGACGCTAATACGCGCCCGCAAAGTAAAAGGAAGCCGCTCCGGCGCGCCATGTGACAACGGGCAGCAGGGTGGTTTTCTGCAATTTAAGGTAAACTAAAACAAAAACGCGCCGTGTGGCGCAAAGTCGGGACGTGCATTTTATTTCAAGAACATACGTAAGGATAAAAAAGCTGCTTTCGCGCGTGATGAACAAGCAGTTCCTTATTTTCTTGTTCTTTGTTGCACTGTCTACCGTCTTTTGGTTGTTCAAGAGCTTGGGTGCCACTTACGAAATGGAGTTCGAAGTGCCGCTCAAGCTTGTCAATGTTCCCGAGAAAGCCGTAATAACCACCGAGCTTCCCAAAACCATGCGCGTAGTGGTAAAGGACAGGGGCGCAGTGCTGCTGCAATACCGTTACGTGTCGCTCCTCTCGCCCGTAACGGTGGATTTCACGCAGGACGAGTCGGACGACGGGCACGTGGTTACACTCACCCGCGAGTACATAAAGCAGGTAACACGCCAGTTTCCCCCGTCGGCACACATCGTTTCATACAAGCCCGACACGCTCGAGTATTATTACAACTACGGCTCATTCAAGCGCGTCCCCGTAAGGCTGCAAGGCAGTTTCAAGGCGCGCGAACGCTTCGGCATATCAGGCCTGACCATCGCCCCCGACTCCGTAAACGTATATGCACTGCAGGAAGTGCTCGACACAATAACGGGCGCATACACGGTAACCCAGAAAGTGGAAGAACTTTCGGAGAACAAAGTGCTTAAGGCCGATTTGCGCCGCATAAAGGGAGCAAAGTTCACCCCGCCTTCGATAACGGCAAAAGTCTACGTCGACCAGATTACCGAGAAAACTGTTGCCGTGCCCATACAGTTCGTCAATTTCCCGGCCACCAAAGTGCTGCGCACCTTCCCCTCGAAGGTAAACATTACATTCCAGGTAGGAACATCGAAGTACAACAGCATAACAGCCGACAATTTCGTTCTCGTTGCAAGCTACGACGAACTTGTCAACAACACTACCGGGAAATATGTCCCCCACCTGAAGACTGTGCCGCCGGGATCCTCACACATAAGGATTTCCCCCCAGGAAGTGGAGTTTTTGATAGAAGATGTTCCGGCGGAAAATTAAAATCGGCATAACCGGAGGCATAGGCAGCGGAAAAAGCTACGTATGCCGCCTGCTCGAAACGCGGGGAATACCTGTTTTCAGTTGCGACGATACGGCGCGCCGCGAAATGACGGCCAACGAATCGCTGCGGAGCGAACTGCGCCGCCTTGTTTCACCACATGTTTATTGCAGCGACGGCAGCCTCAACAAACCCATAGTGCGCGGATTCCTGCAAAGCTCACCCGATAATGCGGCCCGCCTCGACGAAGTGGTACATCCTTACGTGCGGAAACGCTGGCAGGAATGGGCGGCGGCGCAAGATTCGGAAATCGTGGCAATGGAATGCGCCCTGCTCTTTGAAGCGCAGTTCGACAACGAAGTTGACAGCATAGTGCTCGTATCCGCAGCATGCGACGTGCGTGTGTCGAGGGTAATGAAACGCGACGGCGTAGACGCCGAAACCGTAAAGCGGTGGATGGAAATGCAAATGACCGAAGAGGAGAAACGGAAACGTGCCGACTTCATAATCCTGAACGACGGCACGCAAGACCTCGAAAGGCAAATAGACAATGTGCTGAACGAGATACTACATCGTTAAACACAAATCGTTCGTTAGCTTTCGTCAAATTGCGTGCTTATGCCCGGCAGATAGCTTTACGCCCGGCTGAAGGCATAGCAGGCTACGGCAAAGCCGGACGCAAAGACAGATGACGGCAGAGGTGCGTAAGTTGGCGAAGGAACCGCACTCGACGTTACTACTTAATTCCCTGATGACCGTTTTGGGTTAAACCTTTCTTTGAAATTTTCTGCATACACATCTGCCGGAAATAACAAATGACAACATAAAATGTGTAATAGTACGTCACAACACTATTTAATGTTTGCGAAAATACATTGCACAGCCGTAAATAAAGTTTAATTCATTGTGGTCGTTTTAATACTGAGAAATGCAAAATAAACTTAAATAAAGTTAACGTGTGGGTATTTTTTTGTCACTCGTAAAAAATTTCGGATTTTTGCATACCACATTATAAAACAGACCAATATGAAGCGGGGTTTATTTGTATTTTTCTTTGCGGGTTAACATATATTGCAGCTCGCTCTCAGAACATTGCGTTAAAAACAAACCTCCTATATTGGGCCACGACCTCGTTCAACGCGGGCGCAGAGGTTAAAATCGCAAAAAAGTGGACTCTCGACCTGTCTGCGTCCTACAATCCATTCACTTATTCCGACAACAAGAAGATTAAGCACATTGCCGTTGTGCCTGAAGCGCGCTACTGGCTATGCGCTCCTTTCTCGGGACATTTCATAGGTGCGAACCTCATGTATTCGCACTATAATGCCGGCGGAATAAAACTCCCGTTAGGCATTTATCCCGACTTGGGCGACTATCGCTTCCAGGGCGACCTCGGAGCCGTGGGACTCGTTTACGGCTACAGCTGGATGTTGCCCGGCAAACGCTGGAGCTTTGAAGGAGCCATAGGATTAGGATACGAACTGACGCACTACGAACAATATGCATGCGCCATATGCGGCAGCAAGGTGGGCGAAAAGACCCGCGGCGTTTTCATGCCCACAAAACTATCCATTTCTATCATATATTATATCAAGTAATATATACGCACACGGTATTTAAACCTTGGTTTTTCCCTAATTTTTCAAAATCAACCCTTACCACGTTAAAAATATGGAAAAAGCAAAATATCTCACCCCGCTGGCACTCTCTTTTCTGCCGTTGGCAGCACTTGCACAGCAGGACGTAAGGACGGAATGGCTCGACTCGACCAAAGTACGCGTAGCCTTTTCGCTTGCCGAAACCGACCGCAACGTCGGCAGCAACTATGCCGTTCTGGCTTCGCCTTACCTGGCCGGAACAAAAGGCGACACCTTGTGGCTCAACCCCTCGGTGTTCCGCGGAAAAAAGAACAAGCGCTACTCCGAACGCGCCGCATATTATAACAAGGAAACCGCCGACCCCAACACGGGCAACTACATGCTCAACGAAACGGCGCAATACGACGTTGTGCTCAACCGGAACGAAACTCCGTGGCTATGGAGCGACAAGGTAAGCCTCGGCGTTGAACGCGAGAAGCAGGGCTGCTGCGACCAGGAAGCGCTGCCACACATCAGCAAAGGCTCGTTCGTTTACATCCTGGAATTCCATCCTGCACTGCCGCACGTGGAAAAGAGCACAGGCAAGGCCGGGGAGCTCAAAGAGAAGAACCCCGTTCTGCGCCACATATCCGAATACCGCCCTTACGACCGCACGCGCATACTGCAAAAGGAAAAAGGCGCGCTTATCGTGCACTTCCCCGTCGACAAAGCCGTTATCGACCGCTCTTTCCGCAACAACGCCGCCACGCTCGACCGTATCGTTGAAATAACGCGGCAGGTTGCGGCCGACACCTCGTCGTCGTTAAAGAAAATCCAGATAGTAGGCTCGGCTTCGTTCGAAGGCCCGCAGGGGCACAACGAGCAGCTCGCGGCACAGCGCGCCGAGGCGCTGAAAGAATACATACGGCAGCGCGTGCAGATGAAAGATTCCGTGTTCGAGTGCAACAACGGGGGCGAGGCCTGGGCTGATTTCCGCTACGTGGTAGCCGGGAACGATTTTGAAGGACGCGACGACGTTTTGCGCATAATCGACACCGAAAACAACCCCGACCGCAGGGAGAAAGCAATTAAACGCCTCAACGGCGGACGCACATACGTATATATAAAGGACAACCTGCTGCACGACCAGCGCAACTCGGGGTACGTTCAGATATATTACGATTACGTCGACGACAAGGCTGCGCCTGTTATCAACCGGGCTTCAGAACTCATAAACCAGGGAAAGTACGACGAAGCGCTCACACTACTTAAAAAGGTAGAAAGCGACAAGCGTGCGTATAACGCCCTTGGCGTGGCCTACTACATGACGGGCAACAAAGCACTCGGAATGGAATACATGCGTAAAGCCGCCAACGAAGGCAACGCACAAGCAGCCGGGAACATAAGGCAACTCGAAGCCATTGAGCACGCAAAGCAACTCGAAAACGAATAAAACCATTATAAACCATTAACAAACCTTTTTCTTTAACTAATTAAATTAACTTATTATGAAACAGTACGGAAATTTCAAGTTAGGAGTACTGCTGCTTGCTTCTGCAGGTCTCGCGTCGTGCTCCTCGGATGACACTTTCTCCGGAAGTAAAGGACAGTCGGGCGAACCCGTGAAGACACAGTTTGCCATCAGCGTGCCTGTAGGCAAGTCGGGCCGTCTGTCACAAGACATCGTGCAAGGCCAAAGCCCTGCCCAGTTCCGCGGCATGCAGAACATCAAACTCGTCCCGTTTACCGGTGATCCCACTACTGACGGTACAGGCAGTAACCCTCTCAGCCTCGGACTCATAAAAAGTGACGATCTGGAAGACGGCACGAACGCCAAGGTGTACTACAACGTCTCACTGAATCCGGGCGTAGACCACTTCCTGTTCTATGGCGAAGCATACAGTGCTAACGACAACGCGCTCACCGACGGTGCAATAGAAGCAAATGTTGCCGCCACAACCGCAGACACTTACTTCAAACTGGTAAGAATAAACGTTGAGGCAGTAGACAATGCGGAGCGCGCCACCCTCCTTTCCGCTCTGAACACACTTGTCGGCACTACTGGCTGGGCTGATTCTCAATCCGACCTCGCAAATTATTACAACGCACTTACCTCCCTCAAGGCCGGCTCCGCAACTTCGGTAAAGTTTGCGTTGAAAGACCTTTCCAAAGGTATTGAGGCAGCCACGGCTACAAACGAGGATGAATTGAAAGAAACTGTCAAAGAAGCCTGCGCCACGGCAGTTGCAGCCGTAGAGGACCTCACTTTCCCTGCTAACGTAGGACTTCCCGATGGTGCTACCCAGCTCAAATGGAACAAAAACACTAAGCAGTTTGAATGGGCTGACAAAGCTATCGGCGATCTCTCGGCAGATGTTACCACCCTCGACAAATACGTATATCCCGCATCACTCTATTACAGGGCAAATACTACTATCAAAACTGCCAAAACTCCCGTTGCTGACCAGTACTCAGGCAACTGGAACACCTGTCTCGACCTCTACACCGAAGGCACATCCGTTACCTCGAACTCGCTGTCGGTTGCTCTCGTTGACCCTGTGCAATACGCAGTGGCCCGCCTCGATGTTACCGCAAAATTCGCAAATGCCACCGTCAACGACAACCTCGGTGAACCTGTAAATACGTCGGACGGCACTGGCATCACGCTCAACGGTATCCTCGTTTCCACATACAAGGATGCTGACTGGCAACTCTACAATAATAATTTGCAGTTTAATACAGGCTTTGTTATCTACGACCCGTCGATAACCCCAACGAAAGTAGGCGCTACGACCGACTTAACCAAGCCAATGGCGCAAACGCTCACTCTGGCTTCCAATAAGGGAGAATCGGTTAAGTTCGCCCTCGAGCTCGTAAACAACACAGGCAAAGCATTTACCGGCATAGACGGCATGATTCCCAACGGTGCTAAGTTCTACCTCATAGGCCAGCTTGACCCAAGCGACAAAGCCAACAACCGCGTGTTCGAACAGGCTTACAACACCAAAGCCAACGTAACTATCAACTCGCTATCGCGCGCATACAACGGAATCCCCGACCTTGAAAACCCGAAACTCGAGCTTGGCCTTTCGGTTAACCTCGAATGGACCGAAGGTCTCGTGCAGGACGTAACTATAGATTAAGACATGAGACAGTCCGGCCGCATGCCGGAACAACAGGGTGGCAGGCTTTGACCGGCCTGCCACTCACTAACAGAAATTCCGCAGCACGGCGGAATACCCCTCGGATACCTACGCAAGAGGGAAAACGAACCACATAAAGCCAGTAAACATGATTACGGATAAGCCATCAGTTATGACACAAATACAACGATTAGGGAAAGCCATGTTCCTGTTGCTCTTCATGGCTACGAGTTGTATAGACGAAGACCTGTCGAGGTGCGGCCAAAATTATTCCATAAGCTACCAGCTGAAGCTGTCGCTGTCGTTGCAGGAAACGTTCGACAAAGAATTCATCACGGCCGACGAGCAGGCCCTTGCCGCCAAACTGCGTACCGATTTGAGCAGTGTGCTGAGCGATCGGGCCAAGCTGATGGACCTGTCGTTCTTCAAAGCGCAAAGCGGAAAACTGGAAAAGCACAACCGTATCATGCCTAACGCCAACGAGACATCGCTAACCGTTTACATGAAGCGCGGCGAATACTACAACGTGGCACTTGCCGCCACCAACGAAGTGAGCAGCACAGTAAACATACAAGATGCCTCGTCGTACTCGGGAATCCGTCTGCGCCAGGCCGACGCCGACACCATCGACGCCTACAGCTCGGCCATTTACATGGGACTGGAACTTATAACAATGGCACAAAAGGACGACCGCTTCTTCGTTCCTCTTTATATGGTCAACTCAGTGCCGGTGCTCGTTATCAACACAGCAAGCTCATCAGCCAAAGTGCTGTACACTTACGTGCAGGGAACAGCCACAGGCCTGCAATGCTCCGACAGCACTTTCACATACAACAACCCGTCAGTAATGCGCACAAGGTGCACCGAGACAGGAAGCCTGGAGGCTTACCACTGCGTTTGCTTCCCCTCGCCCAACGCTACGACAAAGTCGAACGACGGCCTGTGGAGAATGGACGTGTACACGCAAACGGCCGACAACAAATACGTAAAGAACGTCTTGGACATAAAAGAGCCACTTTTGGCAGGAAACATGCTTGTAATAAAGGCATTCCTCAAGGACGACGGCACTATCACGACCGACTCGCCCGAAGTAGGCGTATCTGTTGAACTCGACTGGAACCCGGGCGGCGATTTCGACATCGAGATGTAGGGAATCGCACAACGGCCAATTTATATACATAAACTACTCTTACCAACGCAACAACCGCAGGATATAAAAAGAACGGCAAAAAAGCTGAAACGAATATGAAAATGTGCTCTACTGACAATAAATCCACAAAGCCGGAGCAGAAAGTTTTCTACGGCTCCGGGAGCAGAAAAAAAATAGGTCAGACATATTTTAAATTATGTCAGACATATTTCAAAATAGGTCAGACATATTTTTCCGCACTCCTTACCGGGGGCACTGCTTCAACAGCGTCCGGTTTCCTGCGGAGCTATGCGGCATTGAAACACACCCTCGTGTGCTGCGGCTGCATGGCGCTGCTTGTTGGCGCGTCGGCCATGCTTGCACTGGCTTCGTGTTCCGACAGCGAACATACCGAAAGCGCACCGCGTGAAAACGTTAAGCTCCTTGTCAGCATACCCGGCTACACGGCAACTGGAGGAAAAGAGGACAAAAGCACAGGAGACCCGGGCACAGCCGTTGACGAAGGCAGCGACTGGGACCGCCTTACCATAATTCTGGCCTATAACGACAACGGGAACAGGGTTCTGAAACGTACATTGAGCAAGGACGACTTCGACAACCTGCCTGATTATGAATCGCGGCCGGGCATAAAACTGTTCACCATAAACGTGCCGGTGGGTAACACCTACATATATGGCATAACCTATAGCAGCAATGCGGCCAACAACCCCGAAGCCGATATAGACGCCTGCAAAAGCTATACCGATGTGCAGGAACTGACCATATCCAATGACTATGCTTCAAACAATTCAACCATCGATTATGCAAAGTTCGTTAGCGTGGCTACGGGATACTATGCCGGCGATGACGGACTGCCCGCATTATTTACCGTGCAACAGGGCAGCGGCGAGATAGGAAGCATGCCAACAATGACACTCACGCGCCTGGCTTCGAAAATCGACGTACAGTGGGACGCAGCCGACGCCTACGAACAGGGATATACCGAAGTCAAGATTACCGACTTCAAATACAACGGGCAGGCCGTGGGACGAATGTTCCCGTCCGTAAATACCGTTACTGGGAACACCGAAAAGAAGGCATGGACGTTCTACAACACATCCGACATTAGCCAGCGCAACGGGCGCGTGTATCATTACACCTTTACCGACGGCGAGGCAAGTCCCCACATAACGTTTAACATCAACGCCAAGTACAACGGTTCGGACAGGAATGGGAATTTCACCCTGACGTTCAGCGAACCGCTACATCAGGCAGCCTGGTATAAGGTGAACGCAACGATAAAAGGCATTACAGGAAGCGGAAGCATAAACCTGGCCATGTAATAATACATACAGCACCCTCATGCCGCTCAAAGCATAACTTTCATTTCACCGGAAAAAAGAACAAAATATATCTTAACTTATGATTAGGATGAAAAGCATACCCCGTATTTTAACGCTTGCAACAACAATATTGTTCAGTGTCGTGTCGCAGGCACAGATATATGTAAGTATAGAAGGAGGAGGCGACGGCTCGTCATGGGAACGCACTACTACGCTCTCCGAAGCACTCAACCGCGCCCGGGCCGGCGAACAGATATGGGTGCGCGGATATGAGAATGCCAATGAGAAGCAGATGTACATACCCGACAGCAAAGACGGCTTCAAACTGAAGTCGGGCGTACAGCTGTACGGAGGCTTTGCCGGAACGGAAACGTCAGTAGACGAACGCGCGACGCTTGATTTTCCGTACCGTCTGAAATACCGTTCAATCCTTTCGGGCGACATATCCAAGAATGACACCCTCGACGCGGTAAACCTGATATTCCCGGGCAACGGAACGCGCGACGACAACGCCACGCACGTTTTATCAATCGACATGAATCCGTCGTCGTCATCGGGCAACAACAACTCATACCCAACGGTTGTGAACGGCTTTACAGTAACAGGGGGACATGCCGCAGCTGCCGACGGCAAGGGCGGCGGCATATACATATACGGCGACAACAGCAAAGGAGGTATTTTCCGCATAGAACAATGCTTCCTTACATATAACTACGCATCGCAGGGCGGTGCCGTTTATGTGGCCGAAGACGTGAAAGACGTAAACAACAACATATCGCTTATAAGCCAGTGTGTGGCTTACAACAACGCGGCTGGTGAACGCTCGGTTGAAGAAAATGCCGGCGGAGGATTTTACATTGCCGGCGAAGCTACGGCTGCAAACACTTCGGCGTTCAACAACGAAAAGGGAGGTATGCGCATTTCGCCCGAGGCAACGGTTACGAACTGCACCGTTGCCCGCAATACGGGCGCAGGCATAGACCTCACAGAAGATGACCACACCCAAAACGTACAGAACACTATTATATGGGGCAACACTACCCTGTCGCTGCAATATCAACCTACGTTCAGATATTCGGCATTCCACGAGGTAGAAGACGATGACAGTAACAACAACATATACGTAAGCGACAAAAACCGCGACAAGGAATACGGCCCGTTCTTCGACGCACCGTCGACGATAACCGGCTTCGACCGCGAGCACGCCTGGGAAAACGCATACTACCCGACATGGTCGTGGGACATCCTCGAGGGAACAATAATGGTCAACAAGGGCAACTCGAATTTCTACAACCAGGCCGCTTACGGCAACGAAGATATAAAGGGCCGCCCGCGCATAAGCGGTGATAACATCGACATCGGCGCGCAGGAATACCAGTTCCTGCCTACTTCGCGCAGACGTTACGTAAAAGAGGGAGCTACCGGAAGCGGCCTTTCGTGGGATGACGCTTCGGGCGACCTGCAAAGGATGATTGACGAGTTGGCCAACAACAACCCGCAAAACCTGGCGGGCGAAGTGTGGGTGGCAAAAGGAGAATACGAGCCGCAATCGCAGATAATAAGTGCAACCACCTACTCGGCTTCGTTCCGCATGCGCGACGGCATAAGCGTGTACGGCGGTTTTGCCGGCACAGAGACAACTAAGCAGGAACGCGCCAAAGGCAGCATGCCTTGGAACTACACCAACGAGACTATCTTAAGAGGTTCGGCTTATACCGACAACATAAGTTGGCAGACCAACCGCTGGACACTGACCAGCGACTCGCGCCACGTAGTATGGTTCGCACCGCTGGCTTCGGAAAACAAAGCAGGCTTCGACCGCACCACCATACTCGACGGCGTTACAATAAAAGGAGGATATGCACAAGGCGGACTGGGTGAAAATGAATTCCAAACCGACAAAGGTGCGGGAATATACATCGCGTTAAATGCTTATGCTCAAAACTGTATAATAAAAGAAAACCATGCAAAAGGCAACGGAGGAGCCGCATACATAAACGGAGGCCGCCTGACCAACTCCCTTGTGTTCAACAATAACTCCGACGCAAACGGCGGTGGCGTTTACATTGAAAACGCAGGTATTATACTTGCCTGCATGATTACGAACAACTCGGCCAACAATGGCGGCGGAGTTTACCTGAACCATAGCGGCGCATGGAGCGACGGACTGAACCATCCCGAATACCTTATACTTTCTACGTCGGTTGTATCCAACAACACCAGCCGCAACAACGGCGCAGTATATTGCAACAAAGGCGGCGTGCTGCTGCAAAATACCATTACAAATAACAACTGCCCTACGGCTACCGACAATACCGACGCAAATGCTTCGCAGACCGGCGGCTTGTATATAGACACATACGCACTCGTTATAAACTCGGTTCTCTGGAACAATACCATACAGAGAATGAACATACCCATGTATGCACGCAACGCCAGCGCGCAGACGGTGCGCTTCATGAACTCGGCACTTTCGGGCACAAACAATGCTATATGGAACAACACGTTGCAAAGCGGGATAATTAACCTGTCGGAAAGCAATGACCTCATGGCCGAAGGAACGCTGACTCCCGATTTCGACCCCACAGGAATGCCCAACGAAACAGGCGTGGACGGTTCACTGCAAAACGTTACATACATGTGGAAGCCTGTTAGCGGCTCAAACCTTAGGGCGCGAGGCATGACGCTCGGCACATTGCCGGGAGAGGTGCTCCTGGCTCCTGAAATCGACATTGAAGGCTTGCTGTTCGCACAAAAACCGTCAACCGGAGCTTACAGCATAGAACAACCACATATAACTCCTGAAGATGACGGGAGCTCTCTTAAAATATACGTAAACGCCGACTGTACCGTGCACAACCACAACGGTAGTTCGTGGGACAAGGCATACCGTTCGCTCAACGAGGCAATAGAGTACCTCGCCGGCCTCGATGCAACTACGGTTGGCAACAAAAAATTGGAAATACATGTGCAGGAAGGCGACTTGTGGCCGCGTTATGCCTTTACGAACTTGGACCCGCGCACTGCCACGTTAAGTATTCCGGCCACACAGAGCGGGCAACCGATTTACATATATGGCGGATATGCTGCCGACACGCACGAGCGCACACCTCTCACTACCCGCTCTGTTATCAACGGCAACAACGACGGCAACAACCTGAACGAAGGTATCTACCATTGCATTACTGTTGAAGCCGGGGCAAAAGCCATAATCGACGGATTCCATATAATAAACGGATACGCAGCCGGCGAAGCGTCTATGCTTTATGGTGCCGGTATGCTCGTGGGCGACGGTGCTGAAGTGACGGTTAACAACTGCATATTCGAAAACAACACAGCACAGGAAGGCGCAGCTATTGACGCACGCAACGCTAAGCTAACAATGAACAACTGCGTTGTAAACAACAATACCAATACCGACGAAACGCAACCGCTTATTAATAGCAACGCCCTTACGATGAACCACGTCACCGTGGCAAACAACATAGGCGCAGCCCCTGCCAGCATGGGCACAAGCTCGTTCGCCGTGGGCAACAGCTCCGGCAATACAGTCACCCTCGCCTCGACCGGCGCAGAAGGAGCCGCCAATTTCTCCAACCCCACAAACAGCCAGGGAGCAACCCTCGGCTACAACACCTACTACGGCGGTTACACAGAGGTCCGCCCGCTTACAAGTTCCACCGCAAATTCCATTATCATAAACCTGGCCACAGGCACTCCCGCCAACATCACTACCGACATCGCTTTCAAGGAGCGCGACCTCGGCGGACTGCCCGACCTCGGCGCATATGAAGCAAACCTGCCGGAAAGCGGAAGGGTTTATTACGTAAGAACAAACGGGAATGACGACAATAACGGCCTTTCGTGGGAAACGGCCTTCCGCACAATACGCAAAGCCGTTGAGACGGCTGATGAAGGCCTGATAGTAGACGGTGAAAAACCGCAAGTATGGGTTGCTGCCGGAACGTACAGCCAATCTCCTGAAAACAACTCAGACAATAGCTTCGACATCCTTGACGGAGTTAACGTTTACGGTGCTTTCCCTGCAGAAGGCAATCCCGGAATGGGCGACCGGCACCCGCTGGTGTCGCAATACATCTATAATGTGAATGACGACTACGCATACGGGACTTACGAAACAATCATCCAACCGGAAAGTAACAGCGGCAATGTGCGCCGTGTTTTAGGCCAGTCTGATAATTACAACCCCGGTTTGGGCAATAATGAATTTGGATACGAAACAGCATGGGACGGATTCACGATTCAAAACGGCTATATTGATGCCGCGCACATAAACTCGCCTAACCGTAACGGGGGAGCAGGAGCTGCGATATTTACGAATACGACATTGAGGAATTGCGTTGTGCGGAACAACACATTGGTTCATTCCAATGCGGGAGGGTACACAGACATCCGTTGTGGCGGGGTTTTCTGCGACGGGGGCAGTATCGTTAACTGTTACATCATTGAAAATAAATTAGGAGACAACGCGTCTACCTGCGCGGCATACGGAGCCGGATGTTATATGTATAGCGGTACTGCATACAACTGCGTAATCGCTGGAAATGTAACAACGGCTTTTTATGCTGACGGAGCAGGAATATTCATAGAAAACGCCGAGTTTTACAACAACACTATTGTTAATAATGTAAGCAACGCCGGCCGCCGCGGGTCTGGCGGGATCTGCATTTGGCGAAGCGGTGGTTCTTCAGACCTTACAATCTATAATTGCATTGTTATTGACAATCGAGGCTTCCGAGAAGGAATGTACGGTGAAAGAATGATTCACGGTAATGAAAACGTAGCTACGCAAGAAGGTAGCATCGAATGTTTTTATTCGATATTTGAATCTACACAAAATGTATATGGCGGACAACAATACAGCATAACATATAATAATTGTATTGTAAGAACGAACTCTATCTTCGCTGACTACAACAACGGCAACTATCGTCTGAGAGGAAACGATGGAGCAAACATGGGAATTGACATGCCCGTGGTGGATGGCAAGGAAATAGATCTTTCAGAATACACTGACATGGATTTTACAGACAGGATAAAAGACTGCCGGGTCGATGCCGGCGCTTACGAGAGCGAGAACGAGACAAATATAGCATACGAAACAGACAGCCATACGAACAGCCTCGTATATTATGTAACCCAAAACGGAAACGGCGGAATACGAAGCGGCGGCTCGATAGACAATGCTGCTTGCGCAATGAAACTGCAAACCATACTGACCCATGCCGGCGAAACTGCCATTGCACATCCGGCCATGAACGTAGTAGTGAAAGTTGCAGGTTATAACGGCGCTTCGTTCGTTTACCATGCAAACACACTTGAAAATCCGAACGACTCGCAAAGCTATACCTACACCATACCTTACGGCGTAACGCTTATGGGCGGCTACAACGATGAATCAAATGACTGGAGCGACGCAAACCGCAAACCTATGACATATAAGACGGTTCTGTCGGCTATTGCATTAAGCAATTCGTTGGACGAACCGGATATAAACGGTTATCACACCGTAACATTCGGCGAAAAGCCGGAAAGCTGGCAAGGCGAAGACAAGAAAACAATCATCGACGGCATTTACCTGACCGACGGAAAGGCCACAGCCATGACAAATACAGGAAACAACATACGTGGCGGCGGTGCAATCGTTCCGTCTTGGGGACATGTACGCAACTGCGTAGTACGTGACTGCCAGGCCGTAGAAGGCGGTGGACTTTACCTGCTGCCCGGGGCTACCGTGTCGGGAACGGCTATTATTGGTAACACGGCAGAAGAAGGCGGTGGAATTTACGCAAATGCAACAGGCGTAACGTCCTCGAACCGCTCTCACATGGTTTCTTGCACTATTACCGACAACGAAGCCACATCTGTTGGCGGAGGCGTGTACATGGAAGGTGGAGCTTTAATGAGCCTCAACGCAGTTATCTGGAAAAACACTGCCCCGTCGGACAAGAACATAAGCGGCGAAATAACATCTACGTTTGAAGACGAGATATGGCATAAACACCTTGAAAGCGAAATACAGGAATACTATCCTTTCAACTATTCATTCGTAGAAACCTTCGAGTTGCCATCCAACTTCGAGAACACTAAAATGGAAAGCGCCGACAGCTATTTCGCGAACGAGGAACGCATTCTAAAGGCTTACTCACTGCTGATAAAAAGCGGTATGAAGGCCGAATACCAAAGAGCCTTGGCTTCTGCATTGGGTATAGCAACGGCCGACATGCAGTATATTGCGCGCGAGCAAAACGGCATAGAGCGCGTAGACGCAGGAGCTTATGCGTTTGAAGGTGGAACGCTTCCGACTGACAAGTTAATTACACGCATTTTCGTATCGCAAGGAACAGAAATTAAGCTTCCCGATAACGTAAACGTGGACGAATATATCGGACGCTCTTTCTACACTCCTTTAACAAAACTGGAACGCGCACTGGAATATATACGCGTCGTCCGCAATAACGGAGTGGCAAACAATGATACCAAATTTGAGATTCTTATGGCCGGCGGAACATACAAGCCTGTGCTGCAAAGAACCAGCCCAACACTGCCCGCAGACCAACGTCTCAATTCATTCATAGTGCCACAGGGTGTAAGCATTTACGGTGGATTCAGCGGAGAGGAATTATACTCTTCAAAAGCCGAAGACCAAAGCGACATAACAAATATTCCGAATGTTTCCGGCACTTTTGATTGCAACGGGGAAATTGACAATATTTTGGAAAAACGTGAGTATTCCGACTTTAACCAGAACAATATAAAAGAACCTTGGGAACTGGCATACCAAACCATACTCTCAGGAAACATCAACGTCTCTACCGGAGCAAAGAATGCTTACCACGTTGTTTTCTCGAACGACGGTGCCAATTCAACAGCCCAAGTCAATCCTATCGTAATAGACGGAATTACCGTTACCAACGGTGAGACTTCAAACATTCTCAGCAATGTTAAAGAAAAGGACGAAATCGGCCGCGGAGGCGGAGTATACTCCAACGGTGTGTCATATCTTGTAAACCGTTGCCGTTTCGTAAACAATCTTGCCGTCAGAGGTGGCGCAATTTACATACGCGACGCCAGGCTGACTGCCATCAACTCCATTTTTGCAGGCAACGGAACTGTAGATGACCCGCAGACGGAGCCTACCCAACCACCGCGCGGCGGCGCTGTATACATAGCAGGCGTATCAGATTCGCCAGCCACGCAGGCAGCCCTTTACGCCGTAAACACACTTTGGGTAAACAATGAAACTTCAGGACAAGGCGGTGCTATAGGTACGAACTTTGCCGATGGAGTAATTACAGGTTACGTGCCAACCGTTTCTCTGATGAACAACACTTTTGCCCTCAACAAAGCACATAGCAACGCCGTAATTTATCATCACAACGGTAAAAACTCCATAACAAACACACTTATGTGGGGCAATGTAGCAACAGGCGAGAACATTCCTCAAACCGATGAATCAAATACACAAATTACCCATAGTGCAAGTGATGTTTTAGACCTATCCGATGATTACAACGACACCAATATAAAGCTATCTACCGACAATTCCGATGTAAACGGCCCGCGCTTTACAAGGCCAGCTACCGTTGCAGGCATTGCAGGCAACGACGCTTACAACTGCTGGAATCCCATTGCGATTTCAATACTGACCGATGCCGGCGACGGAGTGCAAGCTGCCGATAATTCATCCATTAGAGGTGCATACGATAACTGGTGGGAAGAGCCCGGTCTGACCGATTACAAGGAACAGTACATGGGTGAAGGCTATATGCGCTACGCCGGGCCACGCAACGAAGACGGCACACAAGCAAACAAACCGATAGACATCGGAGTTTACGAATATCAATACAACCCCAAATTCTCAAACATGGATACCATATATGTTGCTACATCCGAAAGCGGACTTGCTGACGGAACAAGTTGGAGCAACGCAACGTCCGACCTGCGCGGTGCCCTCGTAGCTTTGGCCAACCCCGACGGAGGCAAAAGCAAGAACAAAGCCGTACTAATCAAAGCAGGCAGCTATTCCTCGTCGTTGATTTCCGCACAGGTGGCTTTCCCCGTATCATTAAGCAATAGTACGGAATATGGGACATCGCTTACAATCAAAGGCTCTTTCAATGAATCAGGCTTGCAGGATTTCAGCCAGCCAACCATTATTACTACGCAGGAAAATAAAGTCAATACCACTAATATTTTAATGGATATTGCAACTACAGCCGACAAACCTGTAAACATCGATGGATTTACATTCATAAACAAAAATCCGAACGGCGGCACAGGTATGCATGCTAACAGTTCCGGTGGTAAAATCACGATAAAGCAACTGGCGTTCCGTGGTAACAAAGGCAACGGCCTTCAAGTAGAAAACGGCAACAACGGACCGATACTTATAGCCAACACACTCTTTGCGGACGGAGGAACAGGCCTTGCAGACGCAAACAATAAAGTCACCGTTGTAAACGCCACGTTTGCTAATAACAGCACAGATGTTACAGGCACCGGATACGGAATGTACAACTCCGTTTCGTGGAACAACGGCACACAGAGCCTGCCCGACGGCAATAATAATAAGAAAATCACTGCAGGAACAGATAATACGGACATAAAACAAGGTCCGAACTTCATCGACCCGGACAACACGGATATTTACAGTCGCGACTACCGCATACGTCCGAGCATGACATTGCTCAATCAAGGCGGCAATGACAACTATACAAATACAATACACGTTGCGGCACTCGACAACGAAAAGGACCTTGCAAACAATGCTCGACTGGTAGACGGCACTATCGATGTTGGTGCATACGAATACGAAGCCGCATTGCAACCTATCATATACGTAAAAGCCGACCTTACCGGCGACCTTGACGGCAACAGTTGGGCAACAGCTTTGAACGACCTGCAAGGTGCAATAGATTTGGCCGGAATATATGCTGCAACACATGATGAAGAAAAAGGCTATGTATTTGTTCACAGCAACTATAACAACGACGGAAACATTCGTGTGCAGCTTGACAACACTTACGTCTATGGCACGATGAACGATGAAACGAGCACATCTACCGAAACTGAGAATATCGTAAGCGACTTACTTAGCAAACGCAAGGGATTGCTCGAATCAAACAACCGCTCTACCCTAAACAGCGTTACACTTGCTGCTGAAAGCACTGTAGATGGTTTTGAAATAGACAACACCGCCACGGTTAACAACGGTTACCTCTCCACTTCAATCATAAACAACGGTGCAAACGGACAAGCCGACGGAATACTTTACAATTCACTTGTAACAGGAGATGTCCAGAGCGTTAAAGCCATTAACGTTACTGCAACAGGCAGTACTGAAAACGCAGCAAACGAAAGCACAAACAACATCAGCGGCGCACAGGCCAACAGTTACGTTACCGACCCGCTATGGAATTACCAGCTGGCGGAGACTTCCGCCGACATAAACGCTGGCAACAACGACCCGACGCTAGAATGTATAAAGATGGTAAGACACAGCCGTGACCTTATTGGCAACGCACGTATCCGCAACGCCGTCGACAATGGATGTTTCGAAACATGGAATATAATATCCAATGACACTATTACCACGACCGACAAACCCATAGGCAAATCGGTGGTTTACGTTCGACGCGGAAATGAGTTGAAAATAGAAAAAGCAGACAACGGAACATTGGTTTATAACGACGCAAACGCGTTTAATCCCGGTTTCCTGCTCCTAGAACATCAAGCCGGATTACGCGGCTGCGGCAACCATATCTCACTTGACAACTTTGCCGTAGAGCGCGATGTAAAAGCCAATGACGCAAACATGTTCGTAGCGCCATTCAATGTTATCCGAACGGAAAACGCGGACGGCTTGACGTTCAAGCGTTACAGCGGACGCATGAGGGCCGATTATGATTACATGTTCGACGAAACCGACGGCAAGGCTTGGATAACAACAAGCAGCCAGATTACCGATGGAAGTACAGAAGGCTTGTTGATAGAGAACACCACCGAAAACGACAAGACATTACGCCTATACGGCAACAGCTACGAAGAAGACGGCAGCACCAAGTCTGTGCAACTGGCCAAGTACAACTTCAACGACCCATGGTCTTCAGAAGAATCGTCTGGCAACAGGTTCACACACAAAGAAAACATGAGCTGGAACCTCTTCGGCTCGCCGTTCCTTTGCGCATTGAACTACAACGACATGGAATACGGGCGCGTTATTTACGGTTACGCCAACAACGGCTCATACGTTACTGTCAACACCGAAGGCAACAACGGACACATACCGGCTTTCGACGCCGTGTTTACACAGACAGCCACCCTGAAAGACAATGAAACCGTCAACATTACTCCTCTTTCCGACAGAGAAGGCACGGCCTATGCTTCAACGCAGAACCTGGCCATAGCCTTGAAGGCTGTTAACGCGAACAACGAAGGCAGTGACGTCGCTGAAGCCGATGACATACTGGAACTCAACGCCGTTCCGGCCGAAGAATCCCGCTCCGACTTCGATATTTCGGGCGACGGAGTGAAATGGATGAGCACGTCCGGCAAACCGCAGCTATACGCAGTACGCAACAGTGCCCGCTACTCTCTCCTGTCGGCAGTAAGTGAGGAAGAAGTAATTACGATAGGCTTCACTGCTTCGAAAGCTGACAGCTACGAATTCGAAGCGCTTAATAATGAAAATTACCAGACTGTTGAACTAACCGACCACAAAACGGGAAAAACAGTAGACCTCAAAACAACAAACTATATTTTCAACCAAGAGGAGAACACCAATACCGACAACCGCTTTACACTGCGTTTCATCAGCAGCGGAGCCAACTCCGTAGAAGCTACAGGTGTGAAGATTGAACTGCTCGACAATCGCAGGGTACGCATTAGCGGATTAAGAGAGAACGACCGCATACAAATATACGACACGAGCGGAGTGCTCGAGATGAGACACATTGCCAAGAAAGACGAATACGTCTTCAGCCTGCAACCGGGCATACACATTATTGATGTGCGTGCCGGACAGAAAAAGCGGGCAGCCAGCAAAATCATCGTACAGTAAAGTTCTCGTTATTACTTAAAATGAAACACGGTTCTTTTTAATGTCTGTATCGGTAAAGACCTCTTGAAAAAACTCCCTGACGAATTTTAATATATGTCCGACTTGTTTTAAAACAGGCCGGACATATTTTTTCCTTACACCGAACAGGAATACTCCCTACTTCAACTTCGCACGGATAATTGACATTACGGCAAGCAACTTGGCGCACAATGTTAAAATCCTGCGGCACGAAACGGCAACACCTAAAGGCCTCTCCACAAGCACTTTTCAACAGCCCGAAAAAAGGTCGGACATATTTTAAAATTCAAGGCACATATTTCGAAATATGTCCGACCTATTTTTTATTTGCTCCTACCCCATACGTAAACTCTCCTTTCGCAACCCCGTAATTCCGTTTACAATAGTTAAAACCCGCTCCGCCCCACGATAACTTAAAAAACGCTATCTTTGTAATTTGAAAACGCATAAGCCATGAGTAGGAAAAACAAACCTCTGCCTATATTTGAGAACGTTGCCATAACAGGAATAGCCGCCGAAGGGCGGGCTGTTGCCAGAGTTGGCGAAATGGTGGTGTTCGTGCCTTACGTCGTGCCAGGCGATGTGGCCGACATACAGGTTACGCGCAAAAAAAACAAATACTGCGAAGGTATAGCTGTGAAATTTCACGAATACAGCAGTGACCGCACCGAACCTTTCTGCAAATACTTCGGTATATGCGGAGGCTGCCGTTGGCAAAACCTCGACTACAGGGAGCAACTCAAATGGAAACAAAAGATTGTTGAAGACGCACTGCAGCGCATAGCCAAAGTGGACTTGCCTCCAATTCTTCCAATCATAGGCAGTAACGCCACAAAAGAATACCGCAACAAACTTGAGTTCGGATTCTCGAACAAACGTTGGCTTACAAAGGAAGAAATAGCTGCCGATGTTACCTATGACAACATGAATGCCGTAGGATTTCACGTCCCTGGAGCTTTCGACAAAATTATAGACATTGACGAATGCCTACTTATGGACAACATCCAAAACGAGCTGCGCAACGACATACGCCGCTACGCAACGGACAACGGTCTTTCTTTCTTCGACATAAGAAAACAAGAAGGACTGCTGCGCAACATCATGGTTAGAAACAGTACCATTGGTGAAACAATGTTGCTCGTACAGTTCCATTACGACTTCCCCTCTGAAGAAGCTAAAGCAATGGGGCTGATGGAACATCTTAAACAATCCTTCCCCAATCTGACATCATTGCTTTATGTAAACAATCTAAAATGCAACGATACGTTCGGCGACCTTGAAGTAAAGACATTCAGCGGACGCGACTGCATATACGAGGAAATGGAAGGCCTTCGCTTCAAAATTGGTCCTAAAAGCTTTTTCCAGACAAACACACTACAAGCGCTGAAACTATACGATGTAGCACGGAATTTTGCCAACCTTACAGGTAAAGAACTGGTTTATGACCTTTACACGGGAACAGGAACGATAGCAAATTTTGTAGCACGCCGCTCCCGCAAGGTAATAGGCATTGAGTATGTGCCTGAGGCTATAGAAGACGCAAAAGTAAATGCCAGTATTAACAACATCGATAACGCTATGTTCCTTGCCGGAGACATGCGTGAAATCCTCACTCCGCAGTTTGTAAAAGAGAACGGCGTGCCTGACGTAATCATTACCGACCCCCCACGCGCAGGCATGCATAAGGATGTGATAACCACAATAATGGAAACTAAAGCCAAGCGCATTGTCTATGTAAGCTGCAACCCTGCTACTCAAGCGCGCGACATTGCTCTGCTCGATCCTCTTTATAAAGTAGAAGCCATACAGCCGGTAGATATGTTTCCGCAAACCCAACACGTAGAAAACGTATGCCTTTTGGTTTTAAAAAATGATTAACGAACGCAGAACCAATCCGGTAGTTGCACGAAAGCTCGGCACACTAATAGAACAGAAATCGTGGGACGAACTTGATACATACCTGCTGTCGCTGAGCAACGCCGATTTCCGCAGCGCGGGACATATACTGTGCGAAGACATAATGTTACGCTTTTCCGGCAACGATTTCTGGGAAATATTCTCTCACTTGTCACTTTTCCGCCCCAAGGCATTTCTCGGAACATGCCTTAAAGCCGCCGTAACACAATATCGGGCCGGAAAAATCTCAATATCGGAACCGTGCCTTATTGAATATGCCGAAACTGTGTGCAAGAACAGCATGTCTATTGACCGCGACAAGTTCCTTGCGGCCATGACTGAAGTATTGCAGTCGCACGACGAATTCAATGCCCTGTTCAACATGTTCAATGTAAGCCAAGGTATCGAGCGGCTACGCTATCTGTTGCGCTGCACAACCGTAGCGGCATACTATTCACTGTTCGAAAACCTGAAACATTTGCAGGACAACGAACAACTTTTGCAAAAATGCTGTTATGCCCTGATAAAGAAAGGAGACAGACTGTCATACAATCTATCCAGCATAATATGCAAATATTTCGATTTGAAAAACATAAGAGGTACTTTTTCACTTAAAATTGAACCATACCAACTAAACTATCTTGATTCCTCGCAAGAAGCATTCGCAAAAGTACTGACAAGCGTATAATAACACACAACACATACAACAAACGTATTCTCCTTTGTATCGGAGAAACGTTATGTTTTTATACATATTTACGTTTTTCGAAGAACATTTTATTCATTTAGCAAAAGAATTGCTACATTTGTGTGTCAAATGACAAATTAAATACATTATTATAATGAGCGACAAAATAAAAAGATTTATCCTGCCTGAATCCGAAATCCCAACACAGTGGTACAACATCCAGGCAGACATGAAAAATAAGCCTTTGCCTTTCCTGCACCCTGCTACGCACAAAGCACTTACGCCGGAAGACCTGTATCCAATTTTCAATGAAGCCTGCTCACAGCAGGAACTGAACCAAACAGACCCCTGGATAGACATACCCGAAGAGGTGCGAGACATGTACAAGTATTACCGTTGCACTCCTTTGGTACGCGCATACGGCCTTGAAAAAGCACTTGACACGCCTGCACATATATATTTCAAAAATGAAAGTGTAAGCCCGGTGGGTTCGCACAAACTCAACTCGGCATTAGCACAAGCCTATTATTGCAAAAAACAGGGAGTAACAAATGTTACAACCGAAACAGGCGCAGGCCAGTGGGGTACGGCCCTTTCATACGCTTGCAAGGCATTTGGGCTGGAATTAGCAGTATATATGGTAAAAATCAGCTATGAGCAGAAGCCTTACCGCCGAAGCATGATGGAGACGTTCGGCGCACAGGTTACGGCCAGTCCTTCAATGTCGACCCGCGCAGGTAAAGACATACTGACAAAAGACCCCCACTGCAACGGTTCCTTAGGAACTGCAATATCTGAAGCCATAGAGTTGGCAATGACTACCCCCAACTGCAAATATGCTTTAGGCTCTGTGCTCAACCATGTATCTCTGCACCAAACGGTAATAGGACTTGAAGCAGAAAAACAGATGGAAATGGCAGGCGAATATCCCGACACGATAATAGCCTGCTTCGGCGGAGGTTCTAATTTCAGCGGACTTGCATTCCCGTTCATGAGGCACAATATACTCGAAGGCAAGAAAACAGAATTTATTGCTGCAGAACCTGAAGCATGCCCCAAACTCACGCGCGGGAAATTCAGCTACGATTTCGGAGACGAGAGCGGTTATACCCCACTCATGCCTATGTATACAATTGGTCACAATTTCCAACCTGCAAACATACACGCAGGCGGGTTGAGGTATCACGGTGCGGGCGTAATTATTTCGCAACTTATGAAAGACGGCCTTATGAAAGGCATGGACATAAAGCAAACAGAATCTTTCCACGCAGGAATACTGTTTGCCCGCCACGAGGGCATTGTACCTGCTCCCGAATCATGCCACGCAATTGCAGCCACAATACGCGAAGCTGAGAAATGCAAACTCACTGGAGAGAAAAAAGTTCTTCTTTTCAACCTCTCCGGACACGGATTAATCGATATGGCTGCCTATGACCAATATCTGGCAGGCGACCTTGTAAACTATTCACCAGATGACAAATTGATTACAAAGTATCTTGATGACGTAGCAACGCTAAACCAGAACCTGTAAAAAATAATTACAATAACAACGAAGCACCCGGTAGACTTTTACTTCCGGGTGCTTTACTATTCTGACGAGTTTCTGTACAATTACTGAATTTGTCCGTATATTTTCTACCGGTTTTCAACCCGCAAAAAATATGTGCCTTGTATTTTAAAATATGTCTGACGTAATTCAAATTATGTCAGACATATTTTTTATTTGCTCCTATGGGAACATAAAAAGTTGAAAAACAGTTTTCTTATTTTACGCCTCTTTTCCCGTTTTTTGAGCACAATTTTCGCTACGTAGGCCGGTCTGTTTCATTGCCTGCGCAAGTATCTCAGCATGGTCGAAAGCCAAGTCCGGCAAGTCATTAATATCAAACCATTTGGCACAACTTGCGTCGTCATGTCCTACGACCACACCTATACTGTTTAAATCAACAAAAGCATAAAATGCAACTGTAACGACACGTTCCCTTGGGTCACGTCCGACATCCGAAAAAGCTCCTATTTGCTGCCAATCTTCTACTCGCAAAGACGTTTCTTCAAAAAGTTCTCGCGAGGCACACTGTTCCGCGGTTTCGTCGGGATTCATAAAACCTCCTGGAAAAGCCCAACAACCTTTGTAAGGGTTATTTTTCCTTTCAACCAAAAGCAAACAAACCTTACCTTCCACTTCATTGCGACCGAAAACAATACAATCGGCAGTAATAGAATAATGAGGGTACTTATACTGATACATCTGATTCAGACTACTGACATCATTGGTGCTGCAGGCGAAGCAAATCGTTCACTGTCTTTACCGGATTAAACGTTGAAAGTGGTACTTCCAGAAAGGCTGTGTTCCAGTCACTCATAGCTCCATTCCAAAGCCCGGGAAGTTCTAAGGCTTTAAGTTCCTTGCCGTTCTTCGACTTATGCGAGATGAAGCCCGTTGAAGGATCTACAAACTTTTTCAAATCGAATTTGTTTCCTTTATAATCTTTTGTTGCACAAACCAAATCTACCGGATTAAAGTGCGTTCCATTCTCAAACATCTTGCTGTTAAAGTCATCATCAAGATTTATTTGCGAACTTTCCAATATTTGAGGAGAAACCGTTCCGTCGTTATTATAAGCAAGGAACGGACCACCACCGGCTTCACCTACATTCTTTACCATTCCGCATACGCGCAAAGGTCGATTGAACTTGCAATACAAATAATCAGCCAGTTCTATACCCGACAAATCACCTCCTTCAGGACGCAAACACCACAGCTCTGTCTCCAGGAAAGAAAGCATTTCCTGCAAGCGGTTTTCATCCGGCATACCGCAATCCAACTCTTCGAGATATTCAAAAATCTGGTTTTGCAATGCAACCAGCTTACCGGCCAACAATTTCTTATACACCACAGTGTCCGGCATAAGACGGGCCGGCACAATATTATCAATATTCTTTATGAAAATAACATCCGCATCGATTTCATTCAGATTCTCTATGAGCGCGCCGTGACCGCCCGGGCGAAAGAGCAAAGAACCGTCGGCATTGCGGAAAGGCTCATTGTCGGGCGTGGCAGCTATCGTATCTGTATTTGATTTTTGCTCCGAAAAAGATATTTCGAAGTGAACACCCAACTTTTCTTCCATACTTGGCACGGCCTTTTCTACATGCTCCCGGAACAGATTCTTATGCTCGGGCGAAACGGTGAAATGAACTTTTACGCATCTATTAGAATCTGACGCTATTAATGCCCCTTCATAAAGATGTTCCTCCAAAGGTGTCCGCGCGCCGTCGGGATATGAATGAAACAATAAAACACCTTTGGGCTTTGAACCGTAGCCTAATCCTTCGTTGTCTAAAAGTGCCTTGACCACAGCCTTGAAGTTGCCGGCTTTTACCAGCCCGGCTATTCCCATGTTATTAATACGCTTGCACGCCTCGTCGAGGTCTTCATAAAAAGCGAAATGTCTTATGTTGTCGAAAAACTTACGTTCAAAGTCTGTTTTTGGCACGTTGCTTTCGCCTTCAAGAAAAGCATACAGGTTCTTGAACATCCTACTGGCTGCGCCTGAAGCAGGAACAAATTTCACAATGCTGACATCTTCCTGGCTACGGTACTCATCCCAGCCGTGCACCAACTCGTTTCGTTCGTTTTCTGTAGGAACTGATATTCCTTTACCTTGCGTTGCCGCGGCGTACAGCCGTAAATACGGGAAACCCGTGCGAAAACAACCTAACTGGTACTCTAATTGCTCTTCAGTAATACCTTTGCCTTTTAATTGGATTTTATCCTGCGATGTAATCATTTCAATAACTTTTTGCAGCGTTTATTTCTGTTTATCTTTCTGGATACAAAGTTAACAAAATCGAATTGCAAAACCCGACGCCAAATGAGGCAAATTAGAAATACATACCTATGAACCATGCGATATGGCATGTTTAGCAATATTTAAGTACGCTTGTTCCGCTGTTGACACGAAAAAACCTACATTTGCACTCCAAATTAAAGACATAAATAAATTATGCCACTTATGAAAAAAGTATTTTTTGGATTAATCGCTACAGCGCTGCTCTCGTCGTGCAGCACTACAAGGAACACGGCCACGCTTTCAGATATAGAAGGCGAATGGGACATCACAGAAGTGAAAGGTACAAAGCCATCTTTAAATGAAGGCGGACAACAGCCTTTCATAGGATTCGACACGCAGAACGGACGTGTATACGGTTACAGCGGCTGCAATCGCATAATGTCATCGTTCAACCGCAACGCCAAGCCGGGAGTTCTGGAACTGAAACAATTGGCCGGCACAATGATGGCCTGCCCCGATATGGAAACAGAAAGAAACATACAAGGAGCATTGTCGGAGGTTAAGAAATACAAAAAGACAAAAGAAGGCAACATTGCTTTATACAATTCTGGCAAAAATCCTTTGATATTACTCAAAAAAAGATTTTATCCTATGACTTTTGCTGAACTCGACGGTGAATGGGACATCGTGTCGATATACGGTTCGCCCGTAACAAAAAACGAGGAAGGAAATCCTTTCTTAATATTCGACACCGACAATAAAAAGTTAAGCGGCAATGCTGGTTGTAATCGCATATTCGGAAACATAGAAACCGAAGAAGGCAAGCAATCCTCCATATCACTTTCCGCAGTAGGAACAACACGTATGGCCTGCCCAGACATGACGACTGAGGAACTTGTTCTCTCGGCACTAAAGAACATAAAGACATACGGTAAACTTGAGGGCGGGAATGTAGTGCTTTATGCTTCCGACGGAGCGGCGGCCATGGTATTGCAAAAAAAGCAATGACGTTCACGGAAAGCCACACTTCAGAATAGATAGGAGTCCCTACTCTTTCCGTATATTTTTATCTTAGTTGAAAACCACCGATTCAAGAGAGCGCAAAAATATGTGCCTTGTATTTTAAAATATGTCTGACCTATTTCAAAATATGTCAGACATATTTTTTATTTGCTCCCGGAGCATAAAATCAGCAAACCAAAAATGTGGCAACAACTGCAACTACCGCATAAGTTGATACCAAGACGGAAGCAAGCAAATTTACATCCTTTGCAAGATAACCACCTGAGGTATATTCTGACGAAATGCCGTTAGGGGAAAAATTCAACCGTCTGCATATCTTGTTATACAAAAGTTTAAGCATATAACCTACAATAACTCCCACTGTAAAGCCTACCATTACATCTCCGAAATAATGAACACCCAAATAAATACGCGAATATCCATTAAGCAGCGTCCACGACAGAAGTAGAAACGTCATACGCTTTTGACGGAACAACAATGACAGGAATACGGCTATCGACATGGTGTTTGCCGCATGTGCAGAAAAGAATCCGAAACGGCCGCCGCGATAATCATTTACGACATCGACAAGATACATTATATACGGGTCGCGAGCGGGACGCCACCTCTCAAAAAATGCCTTGCACAGGTTAGACAACTGGTCAGATATGAACACGCACAAAGCAAGCATTAAAAACACGAGCAAAAAACGCGGCATATTCATATTGTTGTTCTTAAGCAAAATATAAAGAAGCACCAAGCCTACGGGTATCCATGTAATTGTTGATGTTATGGCCATCATCAATCCATCTGCATAAAGCGAAGAACTGCCGTTCAGGCTTAAGGTTATATTGCGGTCCAATTCCAACAAATATTCTATCATGGTATTTTATTTTTATTAATGTATATTGACTGCTACAATTGCATTTACGGATATAAACCGATTATTCCTATATCCGAGGATTTCATCCAACCCTTGTCACCATTACCAAGAGATACCTGCTTCCAACCATCCACCGCATTTTCGTCAACCAATCCTATCTTCGTTCCCGGCAACAGTTGTTTCAATATATCGGCATTCTTAGTAGGCGACACACGCACATCGGCAACCTGTAAAACAATTGCTTCTGACGGATTTTTCAAATTGTAATCTTGAATTCCTGCACACGTAAGCGACAGTGCCGTCGTTATGAAAAATGCAATAAACGCAAAGAAAGCCAACTTACGTATGCGCAACGTCCAACCGAAATAGTACAATAGGAACAATCCCAACGCCATTATGAAAGCAACCAAAGCAAGAACTGTCCAGCCGCCAATTGTAAAAGAATAGCAAACATTATTGGCAAAAACAGAAATAAAGGACTGTGATTTAGCGTCGTTCGTCTTTATTTTTGAAATAACCAGGTTCAAGTTATTCTTTACATCGCTATCCGATGGGTTCAATATAAAAGATTTCTCAAGAGACAGGCGCGCCTGCGGGTAGTCGTTTAAACGGAAATAACAATTCCCGAGATTATAATATATGTCAGAGCTTGAAACCTTTTTAGAAAGCTCTTCGTATATTCCAACCGCCCCACGATATTCACCTTTTGTATAAAGGCTGTCGGCTTTATCTTTCTCGCTCAGGAGTGCTTTTTCGCTTGTGCTAGCATACAATGATGAACTAACAAATGTAAACAGGATAAAGAGCAGGCACTTAGCCATGCAATATTCTATATTAGTAAATATACTTTTCATCATTGTATTATTTTAAAGAGTTCTCTATTTTTGTAATTATTTCAGACGCGCGGCGGAAAAGATTCTCCATGTTTTCGTGCGGGTCTCCGGGAGCAAAACGAGCAAATTCACATTGCGACATAACATCTGAGAATTCAGTAATCAACTCCTTTGCAATGCCTTGTTCCTGTAATTTATCCTGCACCTGCTCGATTTTAAACTCTGACATAGGAATAGAGAAACGGTTGCTTATATACTTTTGCAACGCACTAGTCAGTTCATCGTAAAACTCTGAAGTTTTGTTCAACTTCATAAGTGATTCGGCCTGCTTTAGATTATTATACGCCAAACGTTTTGCTTTCTTCCTCAACAGCAAAGATATATTATTCTTGAAATGTTCTGAGCGTTTTAAATAAGCAAACAACGCAACAAAAACAATCAAGCCAAACAAATACAAAAGATAATACGTAGTATTCCGCACATCGAAAAATCCAGACGCTACTGAATAACTGCCTCGGTGAATGTCGCGAATATCACCGCTCACAAATTCTTCGCTGCTTACAGCCGCATTTGCGCCCTGCTCCACTTTAAAATCTATCGGGGCCGTTTCAACAGTTTCATACCGGTTCTCGGATATATCAAAATATCCGAACTTTATGATTGGCAAAGTGTAATTACCTTTTTGCCTGGGCACCACGACATAATCATAGTTTATTGTACCTTTTATTCCCTCGGCTGTCAATTCTGTTTTTTCTGTTCTTTTTGGGGTATACACGTCAAAATCCGAACCCAAATTAAGCTTAGGAGCTGTTATCAGCTTCATATTTCCAACTCCGCTAATTGTAACACGTATCGAAAGGTTATCGTTAGTGCGCGGAGTTTTTGTTAGAACGGCGGATTTAATTTCAAACTTGCCCACTGCTCCGCTAAAATCCGCAGGTTTGGGCGACGGCAATTTCTTTACGTTTATACTTAACGACGGCGCTACTATCGTCTTTTTTACTTCAGCAAAATTTGTATTTCCGTTGAAAAACGCATCAAACGGGTCTATGTTAGGATTGGCCACAGCCACTACTCCGTCAAATTTTATTGACGGTATTTCCAACTTGCCCGACTGTTGTGGGAACATAACATATTGACACCAAACGGTTGAATTGTAATTCTCACCGTTGTACTGCTCAATTTTTAACTGTCTTTGCTGCGGCACAGGAACCTCCTGTATCAAAAAGCCTTTCAAATCGGGCATGTCACCAGTCATCTGCGTTAAATTCACACGGGTGTATATCTTATAAGTCAACAAGATTGGTTCCTGCTCATAAACTGTTTTCTTGTTTGACGAAACAACAATGAACAAGTCTTTGCCTGTTATCTTTCCCGTATGCGAAACTGTACCTGCATCTGACCCTTGTGATGATTGGGAAGAGTTACCGGATGGTGCATTTACAACCTGAATTGTAACGGTTCGCGTTTTATAATCTTTTCCTTTTACCTTGATGACTGCAGGCGGAATCGTTAATTTGCCGGTCTTTTCCGCGCTTAACGTATACGTAAACGTAACGGAACTTATACTCGAAGATTTTCCGTTTATCATTTGATAACTGGACATTTCCGACCTACCGACACCATATAATACTTTTATCGTTGACGGAAATTTAGGGCCTTCGAAATTATCGACATCGCGCGTTGAGACAATGTATTTCAAACTGAACTCCTCACCTACCGCTACCGTAGAAGGCGCGTCTGCCTTTATGGTAATAACAGCAGCCGACAATGACTGCGATAAAATAAGTATAACTAATAATGAATATATCCTTTTCATGATTGTTCCGTTTTTGCTTGCATGCGCTAAACAACACACGTCGTTCTTGTCTCTATTACCGGTAAACGCATAATTTACGATTCCGAAATAGGTCTGAGATATTTTGAAATATGTCAGACCTATTTTAAAATATGTCTGACATATTTTTTTCAAGCTCCCAAGAGCAGTAAAAAAGTTTTGTTCACTATGGCGCCTAATACTATCCATATAACTCTAAATAATATTCTCCCGTATGGAAAAGCGTTAATCGCATTCTGCTGTTTTTTACCAGTTCTTTTCCAGACTTCGCGGAGTAGCATAACGTTGTCCTTTGCGTATTTTCTCTTGCGTGCGTTGTTCTTCTTGCTTGGCTACATCCAGAAGCCTCTCGGCATTTTCCTTTGACATTTTGTCTTGCGACGGCTGTTGCTGCTTTTGTTTGCTTTCATCATTTTGTTGAGGTTTCTCTTGCTGCTTGTCGTCGCGTTTTTCTTTTTCGTCCTGTTTGTTTTCCTGGTTCTGGTTATTCTTTTGATTCTTCAACAAATGCCGGCACAAAGCTAAGTTATAGCGACTTTCATCATCATGCGGATTATTGCGCAATGCGTTCTCGTAATTCGATATAGCTTCGCCGTATTGTTTCTGGCTTTGGAAAATTACTCCTAAATTGTGGTATGTCTTAGCCAAGCTTAAAGGATTTTTCGTGTATTTCAGTACTTTCTCATACTGCGCCGCCGCATCTTTAGGATTCCGCTCACGAAGCAGAGCATTCCCTAAATTGAAATGTGCAATAGGGTCCGTACTGTTTTGCTTTATTGCATTGCGATAGTTTGTTTCGGCTTCTACGAACACGCTGTCTAAATAGAACGCATTGCCTTTTCTTACAAGACGACGGTTATCGTTTTGAGCCGCAACAACGGCAAATTGCATTATTGCGAAAACTATTATAGTGAATCGTTTTGCCATAATCATCTTTTAAACAAATTGATTCGTTTAAATACACGGTTTTTGCGCTCCATCGTCATAGCATCCAAAACAAGCAGTATTAAAGCTATTAAAGCTATCCACTGGAACTGCTCGTCGTATGATGAATACACAGTATCCGACAGTTCGCTCTTTTTTATCTTATCAAGACTGTCAAACAACCTTTCGCGTGCAACAGGAATGTTATTCAAGTATATGAACTGTCCCTTACCGGCTTCTGCTATTTTCACACACATATCTTTGTTCAGATGTGTTATAACGGTTTCGCCGTTACGGTCAGTCAAGTAGCCGCCCCTTGACGAAGGATCCGGAATTGGAGCACCCGTTTCTTTACCTACTCCTATCATATAAACCTGAATGCCTTTTTTGGAAACTTCTGCCGCAGCCTCCTCTGCTCCGCCTTCATGGTTCTCTCCGTCGGTTATTACGATAATCGCACGCCCTACACCTTCGGCCTGCGTGAAACTTTTACTGGCAAGATTTATTGCTTTGGCAATGTCGGTGCCTTGCTGGGTTATCATCGACGGAGATATTGCGTCAAGAAACATATTAGCCGAGACATTGTCGCTTGTTATAGGAAGTTGGCTGTAAGCGTCACCGGCAAACACAATTATACCTACCTTGTCATTATCCATCCTGTCGACAGTGGAGGATATAAGTTGCTTGGCACTCTCTAAACGGTTGGGAGCAATATCCTCTGCCAACATACTGTTTGAGATATCTAACGCAATGATAATTTCGATTCCTTGTTTCTTTGTGTTGTCAACCGTCATTCCCATCTGAGGACGCGCTAACGAAACAATGAGTGCGGCTGCCGCGATAAGAGCCAGCGCAACCTTTAAGTGTTGTCTCTTTATAGAAACGTCGGGCATCAGATTCGCAAGCAAACCGATATTTCCAAAGCGCTTCAGTTTTTTCTTCCTGCTTATCAAAGAAAATATGTATATCATTGCCCATAATAATATGAGCAACAATAAATACAAATATTTGGGGTCTTCGAATCTGAACATCTTATTTAAATTGCTTTAAGGTAAACGGCGGAACAACGTCATTCTTAACAGTACTTCCAACAGCAGCGTAAAAATAGCAACCATAGCCAATGGCTGATACAATTCATAGCGTTTGGAATATTTCCTTACACTGAATTTTGTTTTCTCCAAGGTGTCAATATCCTTGTACACCTTTTTCAATTCCTTAGTCGACGTTGCCCTATAAAATTGCCCTCCTGTAGCCGAAGCTATTCCTTGCAAAGTTTGCGCGTCTATTTCACACGGCATTTGAATATAGTGCACTCCGCCTCCCGGCATAGGGTATGGGAACGGAGCTTGGCCATTTGTACCCACACCTATGGTATACACTCTAATACCGTAAGACGACGCTATGTCTGCTGCAGTTAAAGGCGATATTTCACCACGGTTGTTTGAACCGTCTGTCAGCAGGATTATAATTTTACTCTTTGCCTTGCTATCCTTTAAACGAGACACTGCATTAGTTATACCCATGCCTATTGCCGTGCCGTCATCAATAAGTCCGTGAAGCGCCATGTTACAACTCACATGCTGCATAAGTCCCAACAAAGCCGCGTGATCAACAGTCATAGGGCATTGCGTAAATGCTTCAGCTGCAAAAACCGTAAGCCCGATGTTGTCGTTCGGACGCGACGAGATGAACTCTGTAGCCACGCTTTTTGCCGCCTCTATCCTGTTTGGTTGCAAGTCTTCGGCAAGCATACTCGTTGAAGCGTCAAGCACAAGCATTATGTCTATACCTTCTACCTGCGAATTTTTCCATGAGTTCTTACCTTGTGGCCTTGCCAGGATTATTATAATTAGCGCCAATGTTATCAACCTTAGTACGAAAGGCGTATGTATGAAACGCATACGCATACTCGGCCTGATATGCAAAAATCCATGTGTATCGGAAATTGTTATAGAAGCCTCATGACGTTTATGCCTCAAGATATACCATATCGCATACGGTATAAGCAGCAACAACAAAAACAGAAGCTCTTTATTAGCAAACGTTATCATATCAGCATAATGTTACTACAAGAACAACTCAAGCACTTCCTTTACCATAAAAGCCACAACCGCCACTATTGCTACGGAAAATAGCACAAGGCATATCTTCAGCACGATTCCCGGCTTTATTTGTTTCTGTGCTTTTTCTTTTTGCACAGGCGTATAGTAGTATCTTTGAGTTTCATTCTTTGTTGCGTCTATATAACCGGCCAGTCGCATTAGGTTTGTGCGGTCCTCGTTGGCTTCGGTCTTTAATTTTGCAAACTTTGTAAGATCCGCGGTTGTCAATATCTCGCGAAGTTCTTCCAGATTAACCTGTTTATCGTTATTTGCCAACAAGTTATTTTCAGGACCCGCATTTTTCTCTGTTTTATCTTCAGGAACATTAATCAGGTGCTCCACAAGTTCATAGGATGTCATTTCCTTGGCGCTGAATCCGTAGCGCTGGGTAACATAATCGCGCAGAATCGAAACTAACTCTGTATAATAATCCTTAGACGTAAAGTCTCCTGAGTCGTACTTTGTTTTAAGTTTCTCGATATTCCTTTTAGCTTCTTCATGGGGCAATATGAATTCCTGCTTCACTTTTACCTCTTTGACTTCCTTGGAGCGGCGCAATAAATATATTGCGTATCCCAATACACCCACGCATATAATCAGCAGCAAGGAGAGCACGAACAATGGCATCCAATCCTGCCACGTATAAACAGGTTCGATTATTTCCTTTGGCCCGAAAAACTTATCCACGTGCAATGTGTCGACAGCCACGTCGTTCACTTTCAGAGCCAACTGGTTTGTGGAATAATTCTTTTTTCCTACGGTAATACTCAGCTGGGGTATATAATAAAGTGAAGGCTCAAAACTTGTTATCGTAAAAGAGAATACAGATGTTGTCATTCCTTCCTCGGGTGTATCCTCACGTTCATCAATATCTCCTTTATTTACGATTTCCAATTTATTATCTTCCAGCAAAGTCGAGATGTCTTTCGGGAAAGCCACCGGTTCCTTTTCAGGATGTACTACCTGTACACGCACCGCAGTCTGCTCGCCTATTAAGATTTCAGCCGAATCTATTTTTGCCGTAACCTTAACCTGCGCTGCCGCATGTGCAGCAAAAAACACTATAAAGGAAACCCAAAGAAACAGTTTTTTCATGCTACTATCACATCTTGTTTGCAAACAGATTCATAAGTGCCTTAACGTAGTCGCCGTCGGTCGGGACAGAAACGCTTCTTACGCCTGAACGCTTAAACGTATAATCCAGTTTCTTTTGGCGTTCCTGCCATATACGGCGGTGGGCGTCACGCACCCTTCTGCTCGACGTATCAACATATTCTATGTGTCCCGTTTCGGCGTCACGCAGTTCTACAATACCTATATCGGGCAATTCACTCATGCGCACGTCGTAAACCTGTACGGCATTTACGTCATAGCGGTGCTGTGCCATTTTGAATGTATCGGTAAGGTCGTGCTTATCGATAAAATCGCTTATCACAAACGCGGCACACTGCCGGCGCTGTATTTTCATGAAAAACTCTATCGCGGCAGGAATGTTTGTCCTTTTGCCTACGGGGTTAAAGGTAAGGAGCTCGCGTATTATATAAAGTATGTGTCGGCGGCCTTTCTGGGGAGGTATGTATTTCTCTATCCTGTCGGAAAAGAATATCACGCCTATTTTGTCGTTGTTCTGGATGGCCGAAAACGAAAGCGTGGCGGCTATCTCCGTTATCATGTCGCGCTTGGTGCGCACCTGCGTTCCGAAACTCACACTTCCCGACACGTCGATAAGCAGCATTACCGTAAGTTCCCTTTCTTCTTCGAACACTTTTACATACGGTCGGTTGAAACGTGCCGTTACGTTCCAGTCAATATCTCTTACGTCATCGCCGTACTGGTATTCGCGCACTTCGGAAAAGCTCATACCCTTTCCTTTAAAGGCAGAATGATACTCACCCGCAAATATGTTGCTGCTCAATCTGCGAGTCTTTATTTCAATGCGCCTTACACGGCGAAGAAGTTCTGATGTATCCATGTTTTCAGTATCCCTAAGTTGCCCGAGGCATTAGATGTGGGCCTTAAGGAACTACAACCTTGTTTATAACTTCGTCTATGATATTGTCGCTTGTTATGTTTGCGGCCTCAGCTTCGTATGTAATGCCTATCCTGTGGCGCAGGACATCGTGCGCTACGGCACGAATGTCTTCGGGAATAACATATCCGCGGCGTTTCAGGAAAGCGTATGCCCTGCCGGCGTATGCCAGGTTAATTGAAGCACGGGGGCTGCCGCCAAATGAGATGTAATTGCTTATATCCTTGAGGTTGTAGCGCTCGGGATAACGTGTGGCAAATACTATGTCGGCTATGTATTGCGATATTTTCTCGTCCACATACACCTGTTCCACCACCTTGCGCGCCTCCATGATTTTCTCGGGGCGCAATATGGGACGCACGTCACTGCTGTCGCCCTCTAATTTCTGGCGCACAATCAGTTTTTCCTCATCCATGGTAGGATAGTCTATAACAACCTTAAGCATAAAACGGTCTACCTGCGCTTCGGGCAACGTATAGGTACCCTCCTGCTCTATCGGGTTTTGCGTTGCAAGCACAAGGAAAGGCTCGGGCAACGAATATGTCTCGCCGCCTATGGTAACGTGGCGCTCCTGCATGGCTTCGAGCAATGCACTCTGCACCTTGGCCGGAGCACGGTTTATCTCATCGGCCAGGATAAAGTTGGCGAATATCGGGCCTTTCTTTACCACGAAACTCTCCGACTTCTGGCTGTAGATAAGCGTACCGATGATGTCGGCAGGCAACAAGTCGGGCGTAAACTGCACCCTGTTGAACTTGGCGTCTATCAACGAGGCAAGCGTCTTTATGGCCAAGGTCTTTGCCAAGCCCGGCACGCCTTCGAGGAGTATGTGCCCGTTGCTCAACAGACCGATAAGCAAGGATTCCACCAAATGCTTCTGCCCTACTATTATATGTCCCATTCCCGTTGTCAACTCGGTAACGAAACCGCTCTGCATTTCTATCTGCTCATTAAGAGCCCGTATGTCAACACTGTCATTCATTGCGTATGTGGTTTAATTTGCTTGCAAAATTAAGATTTACTTTGAGAACGCACACATACAATGTCTTAAAAGTGATTAATTACACCAACTCGCCGCTGCACGACACATAAATTATGATACGGAACCGTTATCTGCAAACATACATTTGCGGCGTAAAAAGGTGTTTCTAAAAACAGACAAATTCAGACAGGTTATAACCACACTGTATTTCAACACCTTACATCCTACCTTTGAGAAAAGGAAAAATAGGTCTGAGAAATTTTAAAATATGTGCCTTGTATTTTGAAATATGTCCGACCTTTTTTTGCCCTGTTGAAAAAGCGGTAAAAAGACTCACACAATATAAAGCTAAAAAACACCCTTACATCTCACACTTCATTCGCAGGAATTATTTATTTTTACAGCATAACGGGCAATTAAAACGAAAAAGCCCAAACAGGAACAAACAGACTTGTATTTTTGAAAAAATGGGAGACATTCGTCATTGTAAATGGTGTGGCCGTTCGTATGACACGGATAAATCTACGAGCCATTATCCTTATGCGTATTGCAGCCTGCGCTGCGAAATGCAAGTAGAAAAAGCAATTAAAAAATCGGAGACGAAGTCGGGAAGAACTTTTTGGAAAATCATAGCTGTTTTGTTTTTAATAAGTTTTATTGTGTACATATTTAACGACTCCAGCAAGAAAAGCACTGAGACACAGGGAATAGTAACTGTAAACACAAGAAACAACGCAATGCAAAATCCAACATCGGGAAATAGAAACGAAAAAACAAAGGAACTAAAAGTCAATAACCTAAACAAAGATACAAGACAGTCGTCAACCGACGAGAAACTGAAAAAATTACAAAAAACGCAGTACGCAAACACTTATACCGATGAATCCGAAGAACATGTCGGCGTAACTATTAACACTGCGACAGAAGCATCGCTTAATAAAAGTTTCACAACATACAACGACGACCAACCGGAATTAACTGTTACAAATAAGCATGACGTAGAAACAAAGGAAACGATTGCAGACAGTCGGGTGTACGATGTTGTAGAGCAAATGCCGAATTTCCCCGGAGGAGAAGAAGCCCTGATGAAATTCATAAACGAACATATAAAATATCCGCAAAGCGCCCTCGAACAGGGAACACAAGGAACTATAATGCTCCGCTTCGTCGTTACAGGCACGGGCGACATCGGTGAGGTTCAGATACTCAAAGGCCTGGACCCGGATTGCGACGACGAAGCAAAGCGAGTTGTCAAATCGCTGCCCAAGTTCAACCCGGGTATGCAGCAAGGACGCCCGGTATCAGTATGGTACACCACTCCTGTCCGGTTTGTGATAGAATAGCGGGCATTGTGTAACTCTCCATTCAAAAAAGGATAATAAAAAAAGGCGTTGCGGAAAAAAGTTTACCGCAACGCCATTTGATTATTTGTATGCCATACACTTTACTTTGCCGTACTGTTCCCACGCTCTACCAACTTCGGCAGTTTTATCTCCGTACCAACTGGTATGTTGTCGGGATTAGGGAACTCGTTCAATTTCAAAATGTATTTTATAAAACTCTTATTTCCGTACTCGCGCCTTGCTACACGATAGAGTCCTTCGCCGGGTTGGAGTTTATAAATGCCTTTAACGCCGGTAATAATATATTCATCTCCCGGTTCAGGCGTAACAATGGGTACTACCGGTTTAGGCTTCTTTACTACTGGTTCCACCGGCTTTTGTTTTACGACAGTAGTTTCTTTCACGGAATCGGTTTGTACGGTTTCCTTTTTTGCTTCAACCATTGGCTTTGGTTTTGGCGACTGTTTTACGGAAACTTTTACTGCAGGCACAATGGGTGCAACCTTTTCTGGCTGCATATTTGAATTTGGCGTTAGCAGTCTGTAATGTCCCGCCAAATACCCAACAACTAAAAGCAATACCCCGGAAAGCGAGAGCAAGGTTATCTTCAGCCAACGACGCGTGGTTTTTATTGGCGGCACTTCGCTTTCTTCATCTTCAGTAACGGGCATTGTGCGTTCATCCGCTTTCGGGATAGCGCCACTTTCTTCCGTATTGCTGCTTTCTCTGCTTTCGGTAACCTCACTTGTCACAGCCTCATCATTACTATTCTCGTCGGTTTTCTTATCTGAACCTTCGGAATTATCTTCTCCGTTATCTGCCGTGACTTCCTGAGTTTGCGTAACCGCAGGAGTTTCTTTTTTCTTAGGAATATCGTTGACATTCTCCTCGACAACGAAATCAACAACTTCATCATCTTTTGAATCAGCGTTGGATGTTGCTGCTTTGGCCGAATCATATTCCTGCTTCACGACATCTTGGTTAGGCAATGATTCGGAAAATTCGGTTTCTTCGTCAAGTTTGAAACCGTCGGTACGCGACATTTCCTCTATATCAGTTCCTTCGTTGATTACAAAAGCCTGTAAATGTGCAAACGGACGGTTCACGGCATCGCGCATAGCGTTGTCGGGAGTGAAGGTTACTTTCAAGTGACCTTCTATTTCTATTCTTTCTCCTGTATTAACGTCTACACTCTCACGGGGTGAGACATCCACAAGTTTAAACGTGCCGAGTCCCTTCACCTTAACAAAACGCTCGCGAATAAGCGCCCGGCGTATAACATTGAAAAACTCCCGAACGAAGTTTTCAACCTTCTCGCGCGGCTCCGGCCTTATTTGCTGAATAGCGTCTACCAAATCATTTATAGTCTTTTTTTCCATTGTCTCTGTTTTGATAATCTGTTCATTCTTCCGGTGCCACACCGTTTATTGTTTCCTTAAAGTTGGGCGACGGTTTGAATACCAATGTAAGTTTGGGAGGAGCCAGCATTTTTTGCCGCGTAGACGGATTGGTCACTACACGCTCCAAGCGTTTTTTCACCTCGAACGAGCCGAAGCCCTTGACTGACAAAGTGTCTTTATCATTCAACAGGTTTACGATAGAGCTGTTGAGTATATTAACATACTCTTGCGCTTCGGATAGCGAGACATCCAGACTTCTCGACAAGGCAGATATAAACTCTTTGTTGTTCATCACTCGACTTATTAAAAGATTTATGTACTATAAAACAACACTATTCCTTTCGTCAGTTCACTTCAGCGAACAAATCAAATTCGGTAGACGATAGCACTTGCGCGTTATAAAATTCCCCTACTGTGAGTTCCTTACCTTTTTTCTGTTGCTTGCTTATGTTTATAAGCACTTCGCCATCCACATCGGGGGAATCATACTGAGTGCGACCAACGTAATAATCTCCTTCTATACGGTCGATTATTGTTTTAAATACCTTTCCTACCTTTTGTGAACAGATTTCGGCAGATATACGCTGCTGTTCCATCATAAGACGTTCCAACCTTTCCTGTTTTACTTCTTGAGGGATGTTGTCTTCATAATGTGCAGCCGCATAGGTGCCTTCTTCTTCACTATAAGCGAATGCACCCATACGCTCAAAGCGCACATCACGTACAAAGTCCACAAGTTCGTCAAAAGCGGCCTCTGTTTCGCCGGGGAAACCAACCATTAAAGTTGTACGCAAAGCTATATCGGGTACTTGTTCTCGAATCTGCTTTATAAGTGCGTAAGTTTCCTTACGGGTTATATTGCGGTGCATTTTTGAAAGCACATCGTCATTTACATGTTGGAAAGCCAAATCCAGATACTTGCAAACATTGTCACGCTCGTTTATTACTTTTAAAAGTCTTTCTGGAAAATCATTGGGATATGCGTAATGAATGCGCAACCATTCCACACCTTTTATATCCGACAATCTTTCCACAAGTTCAGGCAAAGCACGCCGGCCATAATTGTCGGTTCCATACGATGTGGAATCCTGGGCTATTATTTGAAATTCCTTTGTTCCTGTTGCCACAAAGCCACGCACCTCCGACACTAAATCCTCTATCTCGCGGCTTACCTGTCGACCCGTAATAATCGGAATTACGCAATAGGCACACCGGCGGTCGCACCCTTCTGAGATTTTTACATAGGCGTAGTGTTTGGGAGTAGTTAATATACGTTCTCCGGTTAAATTCAAACAGCTACTATTGTTTTCGGCCGTAACGACTGTTTTGTTTGGCCCTGTTTCGCTAACGTTACCATTACGCCACACCTGCGAATAATCCTCCAGCCGTTTTATAATGTTTTTCCAATCGAACTTACCGAAATATTCATCAACCTGAGGTATTTCTTCTTCGAGCTGTCCTTTATATCTTTGCGACAAGCAGCCCATTACATATAGTTTTTTAACGCGCCCATGTTCCTTAGCCTGGCACAGTTCCAGTATCATATCAATACTCTCCTGTTTGGCTGATTCGATGAAACCGCACGTGTTTACTACTACTATTCCGTTGTGAATGTCCTCGGGATTATGATATGCATTAAACCCCAAACGGTTCAAGCGATATATAAGATGTTCCGAATCTACCAGATTTTTGGAACATCCCATAGTTATTATATCTACAGTCTTAACCATTTATTTCTAAGCCTTTTTCTGATTAAAAAGGGAACGCACAAACGCACTGCGGTCGAACGGTTGCAAATCGTCTATCTTCTCTCCCAGACCTATGTACTTTACAGGCACTTTCAACTGGTTTGAAATTCCTATTACAACGCCGCCCTTTGCAGTTCCGTCTAATTTCGTTATTGCAAGTGACGTTACTTCGGTAGCCAATGTAAACTGCTTGGCTTGTTCAAACGCATTTTGACCGGTTGATCCGTCAAGTACCAGAAGTATCTCATCCGGGGCTGTCGGGACAACCTTTTTCATGACGGTCTTTATCTTTGTAAGCTCGTTCATCAGTCCTACTTTATTATGCAGACGGCCTGCCGTATCAATAAGGACGACATCGGCTTTGTTTGCCACAGCCGAGCGTAGTGTATCAAAAGCGACACTCGCCGGGTCGCTGCCCATTTGCTGCTTCACGACCGGAGCACCGACCCGCTCACCCCAAATAGACAACTGCTCTATGGCGGCAGCACGGAATGTATCGGCAGCTCCGAGCACTACATTCAGTCCCGCCTGTTTGAACATGTGTGCTAATTTTCCTATGGTCGTGGTTTTACCCACTCCGTTCACTCCAACCACCATTATCACATAAGGAGTATCGCGCTCACCTATTTTAGCAATGGAGCTTTCGCTGGTATCGTTGAGTGCGAGCATTGCTTCGATTTCTTCACACAAAAGACGGTTCAATTCGTCTACACCTACATACTTATCGCGAGCTACACGCTCTTGTATTCTTTTTATTATTTCGAGCGTCGTATCTACGCCTACGTCGGAAGTAATCAAAGTTTCTTCCAAAGCGTCCAGCACATCGTCATCCACTTGGCTTTTGCCTACTACCGCATGAGCCAATTTGCTGAACAATGATTTCTTGGTCTTATCCAAACCAGAATCCAGTTTCTGCTGCTTATCGCGTGAAAAGAATCCTAAAAAACCCATTTTGTATATTATTAATTTATTTTCCAACTGTTTTAAATTCCGGGATTTTTCCTTGGCGACATATCATAAATCATAGGATTTTGAAAACTCGCCCGGCTTTTCTTCTTTCAGTTATATTACCCCGGCAAAAATATCTCTGAGATATTTTGAAATATGTCTGACCTATTTTAAAATATCTCAGACATATTTTTTTCTTGCTCCCGTGTAGTATGAAAACTATATCATTACTCCGGGATGACGGCAACTACAATTTGTCCATCACTGATTTGAATTCATCAACCATCTGGGTTGCGTTATCAATCCTCAAATTCATGGGCACAAATTTGGAAACTGCGTCATTCAACAACTTTAGCTTAGCGCTATTATTGTTATCCGTAAATTCTTTTCTGAGAATCCTTATCATTTCAACATATTGAATGCCTTCGATAAGGCGTTCAAAACGAATGCTTGACGAATTAGGATAAACAAGATAGCAGTCGCCGGCAGCCCAGTTGTAGAAACGCGAATCCTGCAAAGGCTTTTCGGTCCAACTGTTATACGCCCAACGCAAATATCCGTCAACGTCAATTGCTGCCGAATGCAAAGGAATCCATGTGGCTTCGGCCGGAGCAGAGAATGTATAAGTGTTTGGATATGCTTCGGCGCAACATGTATAGCATGTAGTGATTTTACCTTCTTTCCTACGACGTTCCAATACTTCTTGCGGCAGAGTCTCGCCATAAGCCAAACACAAGTCATAAATGTTTGGTTCTACATCAGGATAGTAATGTATAGCGCCGGCAATCTTGAAATCGGGACATGCTGTAAAAATTACTTTTTCTGCCGCCGACATGGCCTCTTTTGAACGCTCGTCCATTGCTATTGCCGTGCGGTCGAGCCATCCTTTTTCCTTTAAATGCTCGGAAAAATTCTTGAGGAACGGAATCCAATAATTTTCATAGGCGGGCTCGCCCGGGTTAGCCTTAACCACCTTAACCGAGTTTGTCGCCTGGTCGTAATAATCGAAATCCAAAGCCCATGGTACAACAGTGTAGCAATCTATCTGTTCGGTAACACCGCATGACATCATGAACTCTACCCATTTATCGAACACAGTATAATCATATCGCCATGTTCCGTCTATTTTCTTTTCTTTTAAAACCATACTACTGAAAGCGTCATGCGTCTGCCCGTTCCAAGGCCGGTTCAAGATAGATACCGTTATAACCTTGCCACCCGCTTTAGCATAACGTTCCATTATGGGGCGCATGTAATCGAAATGTTCTTTGCTCCAAAGTGGAACATTGTAGAATCGGGCTACAGAATACGGATTCTGCCACAAATCAAGATGAAATTCCCAGTCCTTAGGCTCGGGAAGCACTCTGCTGGTAACCGTTATTTCATACGGCAATGAAATGGTTTTCATCCCTTCGCCGCTTATTTCGAGCTCCGCTTTATACGTTCCGGGAGTAGCATTCGACGGAACCCATACGTTAATCCATACGGGACGGACTGAGTTTGCTTCTACCGGCATGGACTTCGAAGCATCCAGAATATCGGCTACTATTGAAGAATCCCATTCGGCCTTATTGTGACGATAGCCGCAACCGCCTTTTTTATCCTTGTTAAGTTCATCGGTCATTACATACCTTACAAAAGACAACTCTATAGAAGAAGACGGAATAACTGAGTTTCCCTTTTTAAGCGGCGTTGAGTTGATTGTAACATTCTTAATTTCCTTAGGAGTATAAAAAACAGCCTGTCCGTTTACACGTTGCCCGCGCCATGCTTTTGTTTTCCATTTTTTACTTAAGCCGTCTGGTATTATTGTCTTTGAGTACCTTTCATTTATACTACCCCAAGCCGCTGAAGGAGCTTTTACTTTTGAAGCCCATTCAGAAGCGCTGGAACTTGGTTTAGCGTCAGTCAACTCTATAAAAAACGGTGTTTGGGCATTAATACCCACAGTTATAAACAAGGCTAAAAAGAGTAGTTTTGTTTTCATAACGTTTCGTGTTTTTATATTATTTGCTTACATTAAATATTCTTCTTGTATACGGACAGACTATTAGTTACAACATAAACTATACAACAAAATGCTGCTGCAGCTGCAATTATAGGACTCAGCATAATATCGAACAAATAATAAAAAGCCCCTGCAGCTATTATAATGCCTATTAAATTATATATGGCTGTTAGGTATAAATTCCTTTTAATTAAAGATTTTACTTCTCTTGAAAACCCTATTGCTTTTTCTATATACATTATGTTGCCGCTTGGTAAGACAACGTCTGCTGAATCTAAACCAGAACCTATAGCACCATTCATCTCTATACGCACGTCTGGTTTAACACCAACCTCCGACATATTGTAATTGCTGTCACATATCAACGTTAATTTATTTCCTTGCTTTTGCCATTGCGCTATCAAGCGTGCTTTCTCTTCTACAGTCGCCGTTACTATAGTTTCATCTACACCGGTCTCGTGCCCTAAAGCTTGAGAAGGTTTATCATCATTATCAGAAAGCAAGTACACCCGCACTCCTTTTCTGCGAAGACCCATTAGCGTTTCTTTTACTCCATCCTTCAATTTTTCTTTTATGGCAAAAGCAGCCAACAAGTTATTATCGCTTCCGAAATAAACCACAGATGTATCATCAGGAAAGTTAAAGAGCAAAGTTTTATAAAAGTCCACATCTACTCCATTGGCCTTTGCAAAAACAACATTTCCGAGCCAGTATTTCTTTTCATCGTAAACAAACCTTATTCCATTATCTGGTATGTTGTTATAATCTGTTACTCCACAAACCACCCTTTCGGCACCTATGCAGTCGTGCTTTTCTGCTGCTAAATTCTTGGCATAATCGCCTATTGCTTTACAAAACGGATTGGTTTTACTATTTCCTACTACATAAAGCGCCGTAAGATCTGACTTGGTGCATTGGCTTGACAAATATTTTTCCTTCACATACGGAATATCCTCTATAAGAGCCCTAACATCGCTAAAAACAGCAAGATTGACTTTTGCAAGATTCTCTATAGTCACTGCGTCTTTAAAAAAGATATTGGACAAAGCGCCTCTATCTATAGCAGCTTTTACTGTTATTCTTGAACTTAAATAAAAAGCGAGCGGGCAGCCTATTGCAAGAACAGCTATAAACGCTTCAAAAGCCTGTGGGAAAGCGTACATTCCATCTACGTTCAACCAGATTACATATGTAAGAAGCGATATAGCCAAGACAGCACACACAAAAGCTTGCACAATACCATATACTGCTTTTCCAACTGGCGATTCCGAATTTTGGGCATTTTCTAATCTATCAATAATTTTGGCAAGCACAGTTTGGGAACCAGACTTTTCTACGTTTACCAATATTGCATTTTTCCTATTTATCGTACCGGCAAAGACTTTTGAGCCAACTGATTTAAGAACGGGTGAAGATTCTCCGCCCAGCATACGTTCTTCGATTAAAGATTCTCCTTCTATTATAGTTCCATCAGCTGCAATACTTTCATTTGGGCCAACATATATCTTATCGCCTCGTTGCAAAGAATTAACAGGAGAATCTATTTCTATTCCATCCTCCATTATTACTTTAGCTTTTACCGGCATTAGACTTGCAAATTTCTTTATAGACAGACTTGATTTATTCTTAACTTGACATAAGAACAGCCGCCCCAATAAAGCAAAAGCAGTAATCCACAATGCAACATCGAAATAAAATGGCGGAGAACTGTAATTCTTTATCCAAAAATCAGGGAATAAAGTACCGGAAAGACTAAAAAGATAAGTGAATCCCGTACTTAATGCAACCAAAGTATCAATCGAAAAAGATCCTCTAATAATACCTCGGAAAGTATTTAAATAATACCTTCCACAACAATAAACAAGCACCAATAATGTTATTATAGCCAGAAATTCACGAGACGTTTGGATATTACCAACAAAAACGCTTATATAAAAAACCAACACAGCAAAGACCCATGCAATTACAGTACGTATTTTTGTACTTTTATAATCTTTCTTACCTGAAGCGGGCTTACTTTCCGTATTGTCCAACAATTCACAACCAACGCTCTTAACACACTCATAAAATTGGTTACTCAAAACCAACGTATCGTCATATTCTACATCGACTGTACTTTCCGCAAAATTAGCAGAAGCAGAAAAAACACCGTGTAGTCCGGACAAAGCGTTTTCAACATTATGCGCACACACCACACAATGCATACCCGTGATATGGAATGTATCCTTTCTTTTCATCCGAACCCGAAGTACAATAAGAGCAATACGTATTATCGTTCAAATTTACGGAAACTTGCTCAAATATGAATGAATTTGAGCAGAATAATGCAATTGCCTTAAAACGATTCCGTAAAATCAAACATTCAAGAAGCTGTTTTTACATATATTTAAGCCTGGTATAATTAATATGCCAGGCTTAAATATATAGACTAATAGTTTCTGTAAACTTATTGTAAATTATTTTCCTATTCTATTATCTTTGTCCGGGAAAATAACAGAGGGAGTAAACGTTTTAGCTTCTTCTGGAGTCATCGTTCCGTACGCCATTATAATTACAATATCCCCCACTTGAACCTTCCGCGCAGCTGCACCGTTTAAACAGATTACGCCACTTCCTCTTGCGCCGCTTATTACATATGTTTCAAAACGTTCTCCATTGTTATTATCAGCTATATAAACGTGCTCTCCTGGCATGATATTAGCAGCGTCCATTAAATCTTGGTCTATTGTTATGCTGCCAACGTAATCGAGATTTGCTTCGGTTACTTTTACACAATGAATTTTGGACTTGAGTACTTGAATAAACATTGTTCTTAGTTTTCTCGATTAAACAGTTTATTAAACATCAAATTAACGACTTGAGATTTTTGTTATTTCGGCTCTTTGTATTTTATATTATCTATAAGCCTTACAGGTATACTTCCGCAAAAAACAGTAATGCACCCAACTACATAATCGCTGTCATCCCAATTTTCAAGACTTTGAAGCGATAGGCCGTCTACTATTTCAAAATATTGAACTTCCAGTCCTGGAACATCATTAATTGAATTCACTACAAAAGCCTTTGTATCATTAAGCGAATGATGTTTAGCATATTCGAGACTTTCAAACAAAGTTTTCGAAATATTGAGTGCGGTATTCCGTTCGCTATCTGTAAGAAGTGCATTTCGGCTGCTTAACGCCAAACCGTCAACTTCCCGCACTATTGGACACGGGCATATTTTTACCGGTAATTGCAGATCCTCAACCATTGCGCGTATTACAGCTATCTGCTGAAAATCTTTTTCACCGAAATAAGCTCGTGTCGGCTTAACAGCATAAAACAATTTACTTACAATTTGACAAACGCCATTAAAGTGCCCGGGGCGACGTGCGCCTTCCATAACCGTATCTATAGGTGGATACGAAAATGTTCTGTTGTCGGCTTCCGGGTACATTTCCTCTACTGAAGGAACGAATGCTATATCGGCGTTCAACGATTCGAGCAACGCAGTATCTGAGTCTATGTCACGAGGATAATTCTCCAGGTCGCGCTTGTCGTTGAATTGTGTAGGATTAACAAACACACTTACTACTGTAACATCATTCTCTTGCACCGAACGTTTTACGAGCGAAGCATGGCCATCATGAAGCGCGCCCATAGTAGGAACAAGTCCTATTGTTTTTCCGCACAGACGCAGCGAATCCAATGCTTGAGCAAGTCCTTTCTGAGTTTTAATAATCTCCACTTTCTTACTCTTTAAAATCGGGTGCAAAATAACTTATTATTTATAATATGGCAAAGTCAGCCATTGTTTTTTTACACGAACGGCTGGCGTCGCTTTACAAATTGAAATTTGCAACTGCTGTTTTATTTGATTAAAATAAAAACGAATACCACGCGCACCAAACATTCAACGAGGTATTCATTATATAAAATCAATCTTTTTACTTAACAAGATGAAGCCTATATCACTCAAATGTCTTTGCCACCAGTTTCAAGTTCTCCATAATTTTAATATGCTGCGGGCAATGTTCTTCGCATTGTCCGCATTCTATGCAATCTGAAGCTTTACCGTGAGTCTGTTTTAAAACATTATAATACCAAGTAGAGTTATGCTTGTCTTTAAATTGGAATACCGTATTATATAATGCAAAATACTCCGGAATGCTTATCTTCATTGGGCAACCATCTGTACAATAATGACAAGCAGTACAAGGTATTGCTATGCTGTCATGTATTATGTCGCGCACGCTGGCTACAACAGACAGTTCCTCTTCGCACAAAGGTTTGAACTCAGACATATATTCTACGTTATCCTTCACTTGCCCAATTGTGGACATGCCGCTAAGTACCATGAATACTCCGGGCAACGAAGCCGCATAACGAATTGCCCACGAAGCCGGCGAACACCCCGGACTGTGCTTTTGCAATATTTGTTTAACTATTTGTATCCTGACCAGTCGGATATGGTGGATCTGAAATTATATGAAACAGTCGACGGTCTGTATTATAAGTGGAAATTCAGACTCGATAACGGTGAGACTGGAGATCCCGTTATACTTCAATACAAGTTTTCAACCAGTGATGGATTGTACTTTCAGTACGGGATATATCAGGAGGTATGGGGGACTTATTACAATCATGCCGGGATGAAATGCAGGAAACATATCAGAGACTGTGAAGTTGATCAGATACTGGTTAATAAACAAAACTATGATGTGACAAGGCATTGGATACGAAATGAAGATAAAGAGGCAGAATTTTATTATGTAGAACTTTATTATCCGGAACTTTATAACATGGAAAATGAAGCATATGTAAAAATAATGGATTTGTATTAAATGATCAAAATCTGCATATCCGATGTACAATTTTGTCATTTATATTGTGTGGACACGGGATCTTCGATACAGTAAACAGAAATAGAAGTTATATTGATTTATAATACATATACATGAGGAGGACCAAGGGAAATGGTGAGTGAACAGGAAGGACTGGAAAGATATCTGAAGGTTTTAAATGAACAACTGGATCGAAAGAAAGGGACAGAGGATTTTAAACAGTTACAGGAACTGTTTGAATCTAAAGAGTTTTTGGAGGTGCTTCGGACACAGCGGCTGGACACTCTTTTGGAGGCT